>ODAI013405180.1_pt1 | contig 10068 bp, 5 predicted proteins | sample 1539321 | NCBI WGS metagenome assembly ODAI01 (sample SAMN02144231, study PRJEB22623) | gut metagenome | biome: sheep rumen | host: Ovis aries | place: New Zealand | reverse complement strand
TGGCGACCGCCGCGGCGCAGGCCGTGGAGCGGATCGGCATGCCGGAGGCGCAGATCATCCTGTCGCAGGCCGTTTTGTACGTGGCGACCGCGCCGAAGAGCAACTCCGCCGTGAACGCCATCTCGGCTGCCATGAAGCATGTGGCGGAGAACCGGATGGAGACGATCCCGCCGCACTTAAAGGACGCCCATTACGGCGGGGCCGCAAAACTGGGGCACGGGCTTACCTATCAGTATGCCCATGATTACCCCAAACATTTCGTGGAGCAGCAGTACCTGCCCGACGAGGTGGTGGGAACGAAATTTTACGAGCCAACCATGCAGGGCTATGAAGCGGAGATTTCCCGCTATCTGAAATGGATTCGGGAGTAAAGAGTGAGAAAGCGGCCGCGTCGCTTCGCACTCCGCTTTCATAAAAGGGCTTGCATGGAGAGGGGCTTTTTGTTATACTTAATGCCAAATGCGACGGCGGACCCGGCTGTTTTGCACAGTCGGGTCTGTTCATTGTTTTTAATTCCGATCAAGTAAAGGAAGGTGGAATCACTTGCGGGAGCGTATCAGCCGTTTATCCAGAGGCTTTGTTGAATATGGAAACTGCACCATCCGGTTCTCTGAGCGTGAGATTCAGGAAACGGTCACGGAAGGCCGGAAGGAACGCGGTGAATTTCGCATCTACAACGATGAGAACGTGCTGATGAAGGGACTCGTTTATTCATCGGACCGGCGGGTGAAGCTGAAGTCGGATCAGTTTGCCGGGACCGGATGCCTTTTATCCTACGAGGTGGACGGGACGCGGGACGCGGCCGGCACCCTGATCGGGGGAGAGTTTCAGATCATCAGCAATTTTGGAGAATATACCATACCCTATACCTTCCGCGTCAAGGCGGGGGACGACGTGCTCGACCGCTTACAGACGGCGGAATCTTTCGCGGAATTTGCCCGGAAAAATCGGGACACAGCGCTCAAACTCTTTGATTCGGCGGCGTTTGTGCGGCTGCCGTTCATGCGGGCTCCTTCCCTGCGCGCGCTGTACGACGGGCTGACTGCCCGGGGCAACAAGCGGATCGCCATGGAGGAATTCCTGACCGGAAGCGGCTTAAAGGAACACATCCGCCTTTTGGTGGAGGACAGGGAGCATCGCTTCCTGGCGGAAAACCTTCCGGAGGAAGACAACCTTTGCATCACCCGTTCCACCTGGGGCTATGTGCGGGTGGAAGTGGAGTCGAAGGCGCCGTTTCTGATTTTGGAGAAAAAGGCCGTTTCGGAGGAGGATTTTGAGGAAAACGTCTGCCGTTTCCGCTTCCGTTACGACAAGAGCGCCGTGCACAGCGGCATCAACTCCGGTTCCCTCATCTTTCGCACGATCTATCAGACCTTCGAGGTTCCGTTTACGATCGAAGGGCCCAGGAAGGTGGGCTCGCGGGATCTGCGGGTTCGTCAGGAATGGATCGACTATCAGAAGAATTACCTGGAGTACGCCAGCGGCAAGGGCGATGACAGCACGCTCCTTCGGGCGATGGATCAGTCCATGTCGTACATCCGGGAAAATACCGCGCCGGATGACTTAAAAGAGCTTTTACACGCGGAGATTTACCTGCTTCAGGAGCGCCGGGAAGAGACGGGGCTCTTGCTTGCCGACGTCAAAAACCGGCTTTCGAACGAGACGACCACGGACGTCCTCGCCTACTATCTGTTCCTCCATGCCATGTATGCGGGCACGGAGAGTGAAAAGCGGGAGATGCTGGCGCGCTTAAACCGCCTCTCGGAAAACCCGCTGACCGCGACGGACAGTGTCATGCTGCTTCTGTTCCGCGTGGACGCGGCGCTGCAGGAAAATCCGAGCCTGGAGCTCACGCAGATCAAGACGCAGTTTCGCCGCGGCTGCCGCAATCCGCTTTTATATCTGGAAGCCTGCCGGATTTTGAACAATCATCCGGAGCTTTTGCGCGTGCTGGACAATTTTGAACTGCAGGTGCTGTTCTTCGGCGTGCGGGAAGAGCTGGTGGGAAGCCGCCTGGCCCGGATGTGCGCGCAGCTGGCCTCGCAGGAAAGGGCTTTCCGGCCGCTGTTTTTCACCATTTTGAAAAAGCTGTATGAACGCTATCAGGATACGGAAATCTTAAGCGGCATCTGCGCGCTTTTGATGCGCGGGGACTGCCGGAACGAGAAGTACTTCCCCTGGTACGCGAAAGGCGTGGAGAAGGATATCCGCCTGACCCGTCTGTACGAATACTATCTGTATTCCCTGCCCTACGGTTTCACGGGCGAAATCCCGAGGATGGTTCTGCTGTACTTTTCCTACAACAACACGCTCGACTTTGTGACGCAGGCCAGGCTCTATGCCTACGTGCTGGATCACAGCCGCGGAGACTTGCAGGTGCAGGAGGCGTATCGCCGCCCGATGGAAGAATTCGTGCGGGAGCAGATGATCGAAGGCCACATCAACGGGGATCTGGCCAAGCTTTACGAGCGAATCCTGTCGCCCGATCTGATCGACACGAAGATGGGGCGGAGTCTGCCGAGGCTTTTATATGCGTACCAGTTAAGCTGCGAAAATCCCCAGGTTCGCTACCTGATCGTGCGCCACGGGGAGCTGCGCGACGAGACTGTTTTGCCCCTCAAAAACGGGCAGACCTTTGTGTCCCTGTACTTAGATGACACGCAGATTTTGGCGCAGGACACCTATGGAAACCGCTATGAAGGCGTCTACGTGACCAGCGCCAGGCTGCTGGACGACCCGGCTCTGGAAAAGAAGTGCCGGGAAGCGGCACCGGATCACTGGCTTTTAGCCCTTCGGGATGCGGTGCGCGGCATGGAAGCCAAAAACGACGGCGGCCGCTGGGTGCGCCGCGTGGAGAACATCCGCAGCCGCACGGAGCTGCATCCTTTGTTCCGCGAGCTTATGATGGCCGAAATCCTGCACTATTTCGAGGAAAATCCGGATGAGGACAGGGCGGTCGACTTTATCTTATCGATCCGTCCGGAGATGGTGGCGCCGGAGGACCGGATGAAGATCATCGAGCTTCTGACGGAGAAGGAATACTTCCGCGAAGCGTACGATATCGCGGTCCGTTTCGGCTACGAAGGCGTGAAGCCGTCCAGGCTCCTGCGCCTGTGCAACCGCATGATCCTGGAGAAAAACATGGAGCGGGATGAAAACCTGCTCGACATGGCGTACACCTGCTTTAAACAAAAACGGGTGGACGCGGTGGTGATCCAGTACCTGTGCCGGTATTACAACGGCGGCAGCCGCGACATGTATCAGATGCTGATCAACGGCCGGGAAGTGAACGCGACTACCTACGATCTGGAGGATCGGCTTTTAGGTCAGATGCTCTTCTCGGGCTGCCGGGAGAACCTGGATGAAACCTTCCGGATCTACGCTGAGCGGCCTTCGGGCGATGAAGCCATGGTGCGCGGGTACCTGGTTGTCAAGAGCTACCGTTCCTTCCTGGAGAAGGAACCCTTAAGCGATGAGCTGGCTACCTATATGAAGGGACTGCTGCGCGGCAAGAAGAACTTTTCCTATCTGCCTGCCGTGTGCCTGATGGCGCTTACCTGGAGCGATTCGCGTAAGAGCCCCGGTACTTTAAGCGCCGAGGACTGCGATCTGTGCGGCCAGATGATCGAAGCGTTGTACCGCAAGGGCTATGTGTTTGCGTATTATCAGAACTGCGCGCGCTTTACGCGCCTGCCGGATGAGCTGTCCGACAAGGTGATCGTGGAGTACCGCGCCAAAAAGAACGATCGCATCCGCATCCGCATCCGGATTTCCCCCGGAGACGAGGAGACCCCGGTTCGCACCATGCCGCATATGTACGAGGGAATCTTTGTGCTGCCCATTGCCGTATTCTACGGGGAGACGCTGCAGTACGAGATCATCGACATGGGGCGTGACGGCGAAGTGGTGGAAAAGAGAGAAGTGGCGGTTTCGAAGGAAGAACGCTTCGGCCAGAAGAGCCGGATCGCCATGTTAAACCAGATCTTATCGGATCTGGAAACCAAAAAACAAGATGAGCGGAGGGATGCCCTCTTAGATTCCGGCGCCATGGACGAGATGGTGAAGGAGCTGTTTCCGCCGGTGTAAAGCGGATAACAGCCCGCCGCTAATCCGGAAGACGGCCTGAAAGCTTTTGATACAGAGGAAACTAAGGAATGGAACCAAACGGAAGGAGGGGAAGCCTGTCATGGGTCTGATACTGGGCATTGATCTGAATGATGATTACAGCCAGATCAGCTGTTTTTCGCGCGAAATCATGGACGCGGAAGCCATCGGGCTTTCCGAGGATGAAAACTCTTGTCTGATTCCCTCGGCGATCTGCCGGGAGCGGGCAAGCGGAAAGTGGCGGATTGGCCAGGATGCCTATGCCTTTGCCTTGCAGGGGGATGGCACCATGGTGGACAAACCGATCAAAATGCTGAGCCGGGGCGGCATTGCCACCATCGGCGGAGTGCGCTTCACGGCGGAGGATCTTTTGACGGTGTTTGTCGAACAGCTTCTTCGCCTCCCGAAGGAACGCTATCATGAGGAAGAGGTGGACCAGCTGGTCTTCACGGTTCAGGAAAAGACGGTGGAGACGGCGGGAGGCCTGACGCGCGTGGCGGAAAGACTGGGGATCCCCAGAAACAAGGTTCACGTGATCACCCATTCTGAGGCGTTTTTATTCTATGTGCTCAGCCAGAAAAAAGAAATCTGGACGAACGAGGTCTGCCTGTTTGATCTGGGAGAAAACGGCCTTCATTTCTATGAGATGGACTTCCTGCGGGGGAGAAATCCCAAGCAGGTGCGGGCCACCCACGAAGAGATGGAGGAGCGCTTTAGCCTGGATATTCTGGACGAGGAATCCGGATGCCGCATGGGAGACCGGATTTTGACTTCCTGCGCGGAAAAGAAGCTGGAGCGGAAGATCATCTCCGCGGTTTTTCTGACGGGAAAGGGCTTTGAGCGGACCGATTGGGCGCCGGACGCGCTGCGCGTGATCTGCCAGAAGCGCCGGGTGTTTGCCGGGCAGAACCTGTTTGCCCGCGGCGCCGCCTTTTTGGCGTTCGACTCGCTGCAGCCCACGACGGCGTATCCGTACGTGTGCCTGTGCGAAGGGCGCGTGGCGGCCAGTGTTTCTTTGAAGGTGGAGTACGAAGGGCGTGAACGTCAGCTGATCCTGGTTCCGGCCGGGAGCAACTGGTGCGAAGCGCGGGCATCGGTGGAACTGATTCCGGACGATGTGCGGACGCTGGACTTTGTGGTAACCCCTTGCATGAGCCCCACGCCCCGGCATTTCCTGGTTTCCCTGGATGAACTGCCGTCCCGCCCGAACAAGGCAACCCGGATCGAAGTCATCGTGTCCTTCACTTCGGAGGAGCAGATGACGGTCCGCGTGGTGGACAAGGGCTTTGGAGAGCTCTTCATGGGCAGCGATGTCGTGATTCGGAAGGACTTTCAGCTGTAGATTGAAGGAGGATGGAATATGGGCAGGCTTCTTTTGTGCCGCGGCACGGAGGGAAAGCATCCCTTATATATCAAGGAACTCGGCCTTAACGTGTACTCGGCCGAGGAACTCAGCTATTATATCTTTAACCATGCCTTCTTTCTGGATGAAAGTTTCTTTTCCGATGAACTGTACGCGTTTCTGGCGCAGGAATGCCGCATGCCGGCGCTGGAAAAAAAGCTGCGCACGGCCGTGAACGAAGGGCAGGATTTTGTCACCCGCGTGATGCTCATTCAGGAGGAGATTCATTACTACACCGATTTTGAGCTCCTGGCCTTTAAGGAAAAGCTGACGCAGATCGTGAGCGCTTCCGCGGCCGAGCGGATGAAGTCGCAGGGAGATTTCATGCTGCAGCAGCAGAAGTACGAGAGCGCGCTGCGGCTCTACGACAATGCCCTTGCGGAGACGGAGAAGGAACCGGACGACCGCTTAAGAAGCCGCATCCTGTGCAACCGGGGATCGGTCTATGCCCGCCTGTTCGCCTTCCGGGAGGCGGCGGAATGCTTTGAAAAGGCCTATGCTTTGGAAGAGAGCGAGGAGATGATCAGCCGTCTGTTTATGGTCTATCAGCTGGATCCCTCCATTCCGGTGCGGGAGAGCCTGATCGACAAAATTCCGGCGGAGAAGCTCCACAAATGGCAGGAGGAGATGGATGTTTTAAAGAAAAATTCCTCCTACAAGGGCAAGGCTTTGGAGGCGCGGGAGATTCTGGAAAAGAATTCCGTGCGCCGGGTGGCGGAGCTGGAAAAGATGCTGATGCGCTGGAAACAGGAATATCGCGGAGAGATGGCATAAGGGCATGGGACAGCCGCTTTGCGAAAGGCGCGATTCTGCTCGCGACAAGGCGCAAAGCAAGGGAAGGACAGAGGAAATGAACGTAGTGCTGGTTGGCTTTATGGGCGCCGGGAAAAGCACGGTGGCCGCGCTTCTTCAAAAGAAAACGGGATGGCCGCTCATCGAACTGGACGAGGAGATCGTCCGGGCGGAAGGCCGGTCTATTCCGGATATCTTTCGGGAGGACGGCGAGGAAGGCTTTCGCCGGGTGGAAACCAGGGAATTAAAGAAGGCCCTTTCCGGCGAAAACGCCATCATTTCCGGGGGCGGCGGTGTCGTTTTAAAAGAGGAAAACCGGCGCCTTTTAAAGGAAAAGGCGGTCTGCGTGCGGCTTTTGGTTTCTCCTGAAACAGCGTTTTTACGGATTAACGGCGACGCCAACCGCCCGAACGCAAGCGGCAAAAGCCTGGCGGAGATTGTGAAGCTCATGGAGAGCCGGGAAGCGTACTACACGGCGGCCGCCGCCGTTACGGTGGACACGGACGAAAAAACCCCGGAGGAAACCGCCCGGGAGATTCTGAATTACATGCAGAAGTGAAAGGGTTCGTCTTTCATGGCATGTGAAGCGCGGTGCATATCTCAGTTTTGATAGGAGCCTGATGATGAAAATTACCCTGCTGCAGGAAAACCGGGCCGCCCGCCCGGATATGAAACCCGAACACGGTCTGTCGGTTTTTCTGGAAAAAGGGAGCGTGAAGCTCCTGTTTGACACGGGCCATGTGACCGGGCATTTCATGGACAATGCGGCGGCACTGGGGGTGGACCTTGGCACCGTGACGCATGTGGCTTTTTCGCATAACCATATGGATCACACGGGTGGTTTCCCGCGCTTTTGGCATTACTATCACGATGAGCTGGGGAAAAGCTGTCCGGTCTATGCGGGACCGGATTTTTTCCGTGTCAAGTACTGGGATCACAGTAAGCATGAGCCGGGCGAAGCGCTGTACGAGCCGGGCCTTGAGCTTGTGGGGCCCGGGTTTGACGCTGCGTTTGTGATTCAGAATCAGGTGACGGGATTTCGGATTTTTACGGGCGACCTTCTGGAGCTGGGCGATGATGTCTGGCTGATGGGAGGCCTGTCATCGGACCGGGGGTTTGAGGAGATCGACCCCACCGCCGCGATGGAAGGACCAGCGGGGTGCGGCACCCTGCACGATGAGTTTGTGGATGAGCAGATGATTGTCGTGCGGGAGGAGGACGGACTGACGCTCCTTACGGGCTGCGCGCACAATGGCGTTGTGAACCTGATACGTAAGGCGGAAAAACGATTTGGCCTGCCCGTCAAAACCGTCATCGGCGGAACGCACCTGGTGGCGGCGGATGCGGCTCGCACAAGGACAACCATCGACTGGTTTGTCCAAAAGAATATTCCGAGGGCGTACGTGTGCCACTGCACAGGTCCCGTGGCCCTGGAAGCATTTGAAAAAGAAGTGCCCGGCTACCGGTTTGCGGGAGCAGGGACGATCATCGGTTGAAAGCCGAACGCGATTGGTGTGCTGTTTCATAAGGTTACTATTCACGGGTCAATAGCAATCAAGAGGTGCTTTGCATGCTTGCATGTACAAGCACTCTTGAATTGCTATTGAACTGCGAAAGCAGTCACCGCCCATCAGTCCCAGGCAAAAGCACCGTAGGTGCGTCATACGCCAAAGGCGGATGGCCTGGGACCTGATGAGGTGGTGACCCGTGAATAGTTACTTAACGCACGGGGAAACAGCGGCTGGCAGCCGTTTATCGTGATGTAAGCTATCTAAACCGGGAAGGGAAATTTGCATGGGAAAATCCTTGTTTATCGCGGAAAAACCGAGTGTAGCGCAGGAGTTTGCCAAGGTTTTGAAGGTGAACGGCGGCCGGCATGACGGGTATCTGGAAAATGACACGACCATCGTGACCTGGTGCGTGGGCCATCTGATTACCATGAGCTATCCGGACGCGTACGATCCGGCCCTGAAGCGCTGGAATCTGGAGACGCTGCCGTTTTTGCCAGGCGAATTTAAGTACGAGGTGATCAGTTCTGTTCAAAAGCAGTTTGGGATCGTATCCGGGCTGCTAAACCGGCCGGATGTGGACACGATTTATGTCTGCACCGATAGCGGACGCGAAGGAGAGTACATCTATCGTCTGGTGGAACAGATGGCGAATGTGCAGGGAAAACAGCGGAGACGCGTCTGGATCGACTCGCAGACGGAAGAGGAGATCCTGAAGGGAATTCGAAACGCGAAGGATCTGTCGGCCTACGACAACCTGGCTGCGTCCGCGTATCTGCGCGCCAAGGAAGATTATCTGATGGGCATCAATTTCTCCCGCGTGCTGACGATCCTGTACGGGCGGCAGATTTCCGACTGCCTGGGCCGCGAAAGAACCGTCGTCAGCGTGGGACGCGTCATGACCTGTGTGCTGGGAATGGTTGTGCGAAGGGAGCGGGAGATCCGCGCCTTTGTGCCCATGCCGTTTTACCGGGTGATCGCCCGGATTCCGATCAAAGACCAGAGCGTGGAAGCGGAATGGCGGGTGCAGCCCGAGTCGGAGCACTACGGCAGGCCGTATCTGTACAAGGAGAACGGCTTCAAGGAGCGGGAAAAGGCCGAGGAGATGATCGCCAAACTGCAGGGGATGGATGCAGAGCTTTTGTCGGTGGAAAAGAAGACTGAGAAGAAGAATCCGCCGCTGCTGTACAACCTGGCAGAGCTGCAGAATGACTGCTCGCGCTTCTTTAAAATCAGTCCCGATGATACCCTGAAGGTCGTTCAGGAACTGTATGAGAAGAAGATGGTGACGTATCCGCGTACCGATGCCCGCGTGCTGTCGTCCGCCGTTGCCAAGGAGATCGACAAAAACATCCGGGGGCTTACGAAACTGGATTTTGCGGAGCCGTTTGCCCAGGAAATTCTGGACAAGGGAAGCTATAAAGGAATTGGGAAAAGCCGTTATACCAACGATAAGCAGATCACAGACCACTATGCTATCATTCCTACGGGACAGGGGCTGGCGGCGCTTTCCCGCTTAAGTTCTTTGCAGGCCGCAGTATATGAGACCATCGTGCGCCGGTTCCTGAGCATCTTTTATCCGCCCGCGGTTTACAAAAAGCTCCAGATGGAGTTCGCGGTCGGAAAGGAGCACTTTTTTGCGGCCTTTAAGGTGCTGGAGGATCCGGGATATCTGACCGTGGCCAGAAAAAATGACGGCGCGAAGAAGGATGCTTCGCAGGAGGACGCGAAGGATACGGCAAAGAAGGAGTCTTCCCGGGAGGGAGAGGAGAAGGAGCCTGAAGAGGAAGTGCAGGCCGACGCGAGTCTTTTGACCGCCTTGTCAGGACTTCGGAAAGGAACGCATTTCCCGGTGGACGAGATGAGCATCCGGGAGGGCGAGACATCGCCGCCCAAGCGGTATACCTCCGGTACAATGATCCTGGCCATGGAAAATGCCGGCCAGCTGATCGAAGATGAAACGCTCCGCGAGCAGATCAAGGGAAGCGGGATCGGGACCAGCGCCACCCGCGCGGAAATCCTGAAGAAGCTGGTCGCCAACGACTATCTGGCCTTAAACGGAAAGACGCAGGTCATCACGCCCACGCTTTTGGGAGAGGTGATTCACGACGTGGTGTATTCGTCCATCCGCTCGCTCCTCAATCCGGACCTGACGGCCAGCTGGGAAAAAGGCCTTACCTATGTGGCCGAGGGATCGCTGACGTCGGACGAATACATGGTCAAGCTGGAGGACTTTATCAAGCGGCGTGTATCGGCAGCCCG
>ODAI014075184.1_pt1 | contig 10069 bp, 8 predicted proteins | sample 1539321 | NCBI WGS metagenome assembly ODAI01 (sample SAMN02144231, study PRJEB22623) | gut metagenome | biome: sheep rumen | host: Ovis aries | place: New Zealand | reverse complement strand
AAGGCAGTTTAAAAAACAATAAAAAACTTAGTCAATATAATGTGTATTACCTGAAAGGGCATCCTTTTGGGGCTATACGTCAGAATTGGCTGCTAACTTTTAGCTGAATACAACTGTAACGTCTTTTAGAGGCTACCGCCATTATATACAAGCGGAGTCTGCAAAAGGCAGGACGCTGCCTACCTTTTAATAGAAGAATAAACGAATAAGACAATATATGAAGAAAGTAATGCTGGTCTTTGGCACAAGACCCGAAGCAATTAAAATGTGTCCATTAGTAAAGGAGTTCCAGAAACATCCCAGTGAGTTTGAAACGATTGTTTGCGTGACGGGTCAGCACCGTGAAATGCTGGACCAGGTACTCACCATCTTTGACGTGAAGCCGGATTATGACCTGAACATCATGAAGCAGGGACAGGACCTGTATGACGTGACGGCTCGCGTGCTGACGGGTATGCGTGACGTGTTTGCCCAGTGCAAGCCTGACGTGGTGCTGGTGCATGGTGATACCACCACTTCGACCGCTGCCGCTCTGGCCGCATTCTATCAGCAGATTCCCGTGGGGCACGTGGAGGCTGGTTTGAGAACACATAACATTTACAGCCCTTGGCCTGAGGAGATGAACCGCCAGATTACGGGACGTATTGCCACGTACGACTTTGCTCCGACTCCGCTTTCTGAAAAGAACCTGCAGGAGGAAAAGGCTCACGGACAATTTTTCGTTACCGGTAATACGGTGATTGATGCACTCCACATGGTGGTGGAGAAATTGAAGACTGACAAGGCGCTGGCAGACGAGCAGATTAATGTGCTGAAGAATGCAGGATATGATGTAACCCGCCTTGATGGAGGTAAAAAGCTGGTTCTCATTACCGGTCACCGTCGCGAGAACTTTGGTGAGGGCTTTATCAGTATGGTTACGGCCATGAAGGATCTTTCGGAGAAGTATCCGGATGTGGACTTTGTATATCCCATGCACCTGAACCCTAATGTGCGCAAGCCCATTCATGAGGTGTTTGGTGAAGATTTGACCCGTCCAAACTTCTTCTTCATTGAACCGTTGCAGTATCTGGAGTTCGTTTACCTGATGGAGAAGAGTACCGTGGTGCTGACCGACAGCGGTGGTATTCAGGAGGAGGCTCCAGGTCTTGGGAAACCAGTGCTTGTGATGCGCGACACCACCGAGCGCCCCGAAGCGTTGAAGAGCGGTACTGTTCATCTGGTAGGAACGAATCATGATCTCATCGTTAATGAGGTAAGTACTCTGCTGGATGACGCGGCTGCATACGAAAGAATGAGCAAAGCCGTCAACCCTTATGGTGACGGCAAGGCTTGCAACCGTATTGTGCGTGCGCTCAATGGTGAAGCCGTTGACAGATACGAAGTTTAACATTTAACATTTTAACAAGGCCGAAGTGAGGCCGATGAATCCCCGCTTCAGGCTTAGTGCCGCTATCGCGCCACAGAGCCTTCCGCTCCCCACAGCAAGACAGTGGCCGGCAAGCCGCCCACAGACTTGCTTCAAGCTGCCGCACAAAAGAAGACTGAAGATAATAATAAGAAACATGGAAGAACAAGAAAAGAGATTCGTTGAGCTTCTTGAACAGAAGAAAACAGCCATTAAAGAAGATGTGGTTGTTCAGGCTGCTATTATTCAGAGTCTTTTGAGCGTCTTTGAGCGATATTACGGTAATGATAAAACTTTTGTAAAAAAGGTTCAGCTTTTAGAGCAGCATACTCGTAACCTTATCCATACAAAGAAAGACTCATTGCCTTTGTTTGACCGCTGTAGCACCAAGTTTATTGCAGAGGACTTGCTGACGGTTATTGATTCTGCGATTGAAGAAGTGAAAGCAATAGGACTACCTAAGCCTAATATCAAGGATGTATCACGTGATATTAATATCAACAATACACTGAATCAGAGTCAAGAGCAGAACCAGGAGCAGAATCTTATTGTGAGTATTCTGCTGGAGGCTATTAAAGACGATCTTACAGGCAAACAACGTAAGGAAGTACTTGAGGCAGCCAAGTCAGCAAAGACACCCGAGGAAGCACATAAAAGCATCATGGATAAACTGAAAGAATTTGGTGCAAATGTATCTGCTAGCATTGTTGCTAATATCTTGACGAACCCAAATGTTTGGGAAACAATTGGCTCAATTAAATAAAACGAAAACCACTCTTTCTAGAAGGCGGAGTTGCGTTTTAGAAAACACCCAATGATATAATCTGAGATAGTGATTTTGCGAATCAAAGTGAATTAACGATTAACAATTTAACTTTTAACATTCCCGGATTTCTGCATTTCGTGCATTTTGAAATAGTATAATTGCTTATTTATGAAAACATTCGGTATAGTTAGTTGCAATACACATGTGAATTTTACAAATTACGGCTCTGCCCTACAATCTTGGGCTTTGTGTCGTAGTGTGGAGAACTTAGGCTATGTGGCCAAGTTAGTGGATTATTGCCCACCCATGATGGAGGATCGGGATATTTTGAACCCGATGAAGCACATGTGGGATACAGACGAGGCATCCAAACGTAATTTGGAGCTAAGTATGCCCGCCATTAGAGTGAATTATCATAAGTTTGACAATTTCTATAACCACCGTTTTCAAAAAACAAAGAAGAGCTATACCTGTCGTGATTTTAACGACATAGTAAAAGATGAGTGTATTGATGGTTTTGTCTGCGGTAGTGACACTATTTTCTGTATAGATGAATGGAATGGATTTGAGGATGCCTATTTTGCTGAGTACCCTTGCATGAAGAAGGGATATGCTGTTTCATACGCAGCAAGCTTTGGCGATGCACATTTTGATGAGCATACTTATGAAGTTTTGAAGCAACGTCTTTCTAATTTCAAGGCGCTTGGTATTAGAGAGAATAAGATGATTTCCTTTATAAATGAGAATACATCTATTCCTGCATACCGTACAATAGATCCCACATTACTATTAACGGCTGATGATTATAAGGAGATAACAGCTCCTCGTTTGGAGAATGAAAAGTATTTGCTCCTTTATGCTCGCCGTTATAATAAAAAGATGTTCGACTTTGCAGATAGGCTGGCAGAACGCAATGGTTGGAAAGTAGTAGATATTAGTCTAAGAGCTGAAAATGCTAATAAACATAGAATGGCATACGATGCTGGGGTAGAAGAATTCCTTTCTTTGGTAAAGAATAGTGAATATGTGGTGACCAACTCTTTCCATTCAATCATTTTTGCTACACAATTCTGCCGTCCATTTGTGGCTTTTTCACGTGACTACGGTGATTCAAAGATTGCTGAGCTTCTGGATCTATTTGGTTTGTCAGATAGACTATTAGTTAACGGTGATGAGCCTCTAACAGATAATGTAGATTTTGAAACCGTACACCAGCGGCTAGCACCCTACAGGGTGGGTTCCTTCAATTTCCTAAAGCAAGAACTAGACGGAATAAGTTTATGAGTAGCTTTTTAAACGATAAATGCAAAGCACATTGTTTAGGATGTGAGGCATGTGTTCAAGTCTGTGGCAAAACAGCCATTACAATGGAAGAAGACCATGATGGTTTTCGTTATCCCATTATTGACACTGATAAATGTGTTGATTGTAGTATGTGCCGCAATGTCTGTCCTATAGATAATATACCACAACGCTATGGAAAGGACAAATATGTATTTGGAGGCTATTCATTAAATGAGGATATTCGTTTTGAAAGTACATCAGGTGGTGCATTTTCAGAAATTGTAAACTCCTATTGTGATGAGAACTACGTCATATTTGGTGCAGAAGCAAATGGATTAGAGGTTTCCCACAGTTTCATAACCGATAAGAATGAACTTGGTAGATTCAGAAAGTCAAAGTACTCTCAGAGCAAAATAGGAACAGCCTATAAGGATGCAAAGCGGTTTATGAAAGAAGGGAAGAAAGTCTTATTCTCGGGTACTCCTTGCCAGATAGCAGGTCTAAAAGCCTTCTTGGGTACAACTAACCAAGATAATCTTCTAACAGTAGAAGTCGTATGCGAGGGCGTTCCTAGTCCATTATACGTTAGAAAACTGGATAAGCATATTGAAAAGAAATATGGAGCTAAGATTAAATCCCTCGATTATAGATATACAGGGAAATCTTGGCTTTCAAAAGGATTGTGGGATTTTGAACAGATGTTTATTAAGTTGTTGAATATCAACAGCATACAAAATGGGGGGGGCAAATGGGACTTCCAACAAATGCAGATAATAACAGAGGATATGAAGACACAACTAAAGAAAGATAGATGGTTCAACCCTTTCTGGTCAATTTGGCTTAAGCATTTGATGAGCCGACCCTCTTGTTATGAGTGTCCTTTCACTAATAGCGAGCGAGTCGCAGATATTACACTTGGAGACCTATGGGGAGTTCACATATATTGCCCGGAACTGTATGGAAATAACGGAGGAGCATCTCTTGTAATAGGTAATACAGAGAAGGGAAAAAAAGTCATTGAGAAGGCAACGAAGAACATGTATGGTCATGAGTTGCAGTTCGAAGATGCCTTAAAGTATCAGGGTCCCATGAGAAAGCATATCCCTGACAATCCTCGCAGAGATGAGTTTATGGCTGATTTGCGAAGTGATATGGATTATCAACAACTTACAAAGAAGTGGGCTGACAAGCCATCAATCAAGTTGTTGTATCAAAAATATATATGGGGCAATAGGCAAAAGGTATTTGTCTGGAATCTGTTTCACAAGAAATAATAATTATAAATGATATGTACTATTTAGATTCAAAGGTTGAAAACTTATATAGGATTTTTGACCAAAACGAAAGAAAAGGTTATTTGCGTCTTGACCTAAACGAGAATCCTAGTGGTTTGCCACAGGAGTTTATCAATGATGTACTGAAAGAGGTTGATTCCCGTTTTGTGGGACAATATCCTGAAACACTTCATTTCACAGAAGTTCTTGCCAAGTATCTTGGGACTGATATCTCTCACCTTTGCTTGGTAAACGGCTCAGCAGAGGGTATTCGTTATATCATTCAGGCTTTCACTTCTCCTGAAGGTAGAGTTGTCGGTGTGGTGCCAAGCTACTTTATGTTCCAGGTCTATTCAGAGATGTATGGGCGTAATTTCGTCAAGGTCCCCTATAATGAGGACTTAACGATGGACGTTGATAATATCATTGCCGCTTTGACTGATGATACTCAATTGCTAATTCTTCTTAATCCTAACAACCCGATGGGTAATGTTTATTCTGAGGAAGAGTTTGAGCGTATCATGAAAGCAGCAAATGAGAAGCAGATAACTGTTTTAATTGATGAAGCATACCACTACTTCTATCCTGGAACATTTATCAATTATGCCTTGAATCATGAGCATGTGTTTGTGACCCGTACATTCTCTAAATTGTTCTCCCTTGCCGGTTGTCGCTTGGGTTATGTAGCAGGATGGCCAGAAGGTGTTAAGATGGTACAGAAGCTTTGCACACCTCATAACACCAACGCCTTTGCAATGTTATTTGCTGAGAAGATTATTGAGACTCCGGGTGTTCTCCAGACCTTAATTGACAAGTTCAATGAAGGACGTAAATACCTGGTTGACGAACTTGATGTAAATGGATATGCTCATAAGGGTGAGGCTGGTAACTTTATGTTCATCAAAACCAAGACCGATGCAAATCAGATAGTTGCTCGCATGAAAGCTGAGAAGAAGATTTTGATTAAGTCTTATCCCAATGTGGGTGAGTTTGGAACATGCCTCCGTGTTTCAATAGGAGAAAAGAAATGCATGGAGCAATTCGTAAATGCATTATTAGAACTCGATAAATAGTACCATTATGGTAAAGGTCATTACATACGGGACATATGATTTGTTTCATTTTGGTCACCAACGGCTTCTTGAACGAGCTAAAGCCTTGGGAGATTATCTTATTGTAGGTGTTACTGCAGACGGATTTGATAAGGCACGAGGAAAGATCAATGTGCAACAGAGCCTTATGGAACGTATGGAGGCCGTTAAAGCTACTGGGATTGCAGATGAAGTAATAGTTGAGGAATATGAGGGGCAAAAGATAGATGATATTTTACGTTATAATGTTGATATCTTTGCTATTGGTAGTGATTGGCAGGGATATTTTGACTACTTAAATGATTATTGTAAAGTAGTATATCTTGAAAGGACTCAAGGAATCTCAAGTTCGGAGTTAAGAGCAGAAAAACGCGAATTACGCTTGGGGTTAGCTGGAGATTCCCGCTTCCTTAATAAAATGGAGAGTGAGAGCCATTTTGTTAATGGAATCAAAGTTACAGCTCTATGCACCAACCTGAATGTGGTAGACTCGTTTAATGAAGGGCTGTCCTCATTGCCTTGTATTTCAAACAATTATGATAAAATACTAGATAGTGTAGATGCGGTTTACTTGATTTCTAAACCAGAACTGCATTATGCTCAAATAAAAGCTGCTCTTCTTAAAAGAAAGCACGTATTGTGCGATCCCCCCATCACGCTATCTGTTGAGCAGTGGCATGAATTAAACGCATTAGCACAAGAGAACCATTGTATCTTAATGGATGCTATTCGCACTGCTTATTCCACTGCTTATTATCGGATGTTGTTGCTAATCAAAAGCGGTAGAATCGGTAAAGTGTTTTCAGTAGATGCTTCGTGTTCCAGTTTGTGGGATGGCAACCTATCCAAAGACCAGTTACGTGAAAAATGGAATAGTATTAATACATGGGGGCCCAATGCTATGCTCCCCATTTTTCAAATTCTTGGAACGAATTATTGCCAAAAGATGATAACTTCTCATTTTTTGGACCAAGAGCTTCACTATGATAGCTTTACTAAGATTGCATTTGTCTATCCGGAGGCAGTAGCTTCTATTAAAGTAGGAAAAGGGGTGAAGACTGAGGGCGAATTGGTAATAAGTGGAACGACTGGCTATATTTATGTTCCGGCACCCTGGTGGAAGATGGACTATTTTGAGATAAGACGTGAAGATCCGACTCAGAACAAGAGGTATTTCTATCAACTTGATGGAGAAGGAATTAGATATGAATTGGTTTCATTTTTAAAAGCAATACAAGAAGGTAAGAAAAACTATTCTTATATTGATGATAAAGTATCAGAAGCATTCGTGAAAGTTATAGAAGATTTTTATTCAGAAAAAGATTTATTGATTATTTAGAATGAAGGAGATTGGATTAGATGAATTAAAGGATTTGCAGGTTCTTATCTTGGATAAGATACATGCGTTCTGCATATCAAATAATATTCGTTATTCTCTAACTGCAGGAACTCTTCTTGGAGCTGTGCGTCATAAAGGGTATATACCTTGGGATGATGATATCGATATCGCTATGCCGCGGCCGGATTATGAACGTTTTGTTCACTCTTTTAATTCCGAATACCCGGAACTGCGAGTCTTTGCGCCAGAATTGAATTTAGATTTCTACGCCCCATATGCGAATGTTTGTGATATGAGAACTGTGGTATTAGAAGGAACGAACAGTCATCGCGGTATTGAAATGGGTATTAAGATAGACATATTCCCTATAGATGGAGTACCCACTGACTCTTCCGAATATTACCAGAAACTAAAGAAGATACAACGTTTAAACCAAATCCTATGGAGAAAAAGATATAGAATAAATAGTCTTAACAGAACCAATAAGAATCCATTGATAAAGATAATTATTTCAAAGATTATCTATTCTTTTAGGTCTTATTCTTCTATCCAAAAAGAAATAAGTAGAATAGCAAAGAGTTGTGTTTTTGACGATTCACAATTTGCACAATGTTGGGTGTATTCTTCAATTGATGATAGATTTCATAAAGAAATTTTTGAAGAGTACATTGATCTTCCGTTTGAAGGAAGGTATTTTAAGGCAATAAAAGAGTACGATATCTGGTTGTCAGCATTATATGGTGACTACATGCAATTGCCCCCTGTTGAGAAGCAAGTAGGGCATCATAATTTTGAGGCTTATTGGAAAGATTGATATTTTATGGCTTTTTCTAAAGGAACAATAATAAAGTCATTTCTCTGGAAACTGCTTGAAAGGTTAAGTGCTCAGCTAATACAATTTGTTATTACTATTGTATTGGCTCGATTACTACTGCCATCAGAATATGGCATAATTGCACTTATCGCAGTCTTCATTCAGTTATGTGATGTTATTATTGATGGTGGTCTAAATACAGCGCTCATTCAAAAAAAAGATGCTGACAATTTAGACTTTTCATCTATTTTCTTCTTTAGCCTTGGAATGGCGGGGGTGCTTTATGCTTTGATGTATTTATGCGCTCCTTTTATTGCATCTTTTTATAACCAACCAGACCTGATTCCAATTATTCGTGTTCTGAGTTTATCATTGCCATTCTACGCTTTTAATTCTATCCAGAGAGCTTTTGTCTCAAAATACATGCTATTTAGAAAGTTGTTTTATAGCAGTTTGGGGGCCATAGTTCTTTCTGGAGTTATCGGTATATACATGGCATATCATGGTTATGGCGTTTGGGCTTTGGTTGGTCAAAATATTAGCAATCAATTCTTTACGACCCTAATAATGTGGTTTACAGTTAAGTGGAGACCTGTTTTTACATTTTCATTCAGTAGATTCAAAACGTTGTTTAATTATGGTTGGAAGATATTAGGAGCTAATTTTATCACTTCTTTGTTCGTGAACATAAGGAAATTAGTTATTGGAAAATTCTATACTCCTGCATCATTGGCTTATTACGAAAAGGGTGATCAACTCCCTACGATGGGAACGAGTATTATCTTCTCATCTGTTCAATCAATACTTTTACCAATATTTTCTGATTCTCAAGATAATAGGATGAGAGTGAAATCTATGATGAGACGCAGTACTAAACTTAGTTGTTTCTTCATATATCCTCTAATGGTAGGAATGATTGTGGCGGCAAAGCCATTAGTCGTTTTTCTTCTAACAGATAAATGGATAGGTGTTGTTCCATTTGTCCAAATACTATGTATAGCTAATTTTTTTCGTCCTATTACCCTTTCTAACTGGGAGGCAATTAAGGCATTAGGTTATAGTGGGATTACTCTTAAGTTGGAAATCTTAAAAAAAATAGTTGATATTATAATCCTTACTATTAGTGTATTTATTGGCGTTTATGCTATAGCATGGGGTTGCGTCTTGTTTAACTTAATATGTGTTTTTATAAATCTTGCACCGAATCAGAAACTACTTAATTATAGTGTGAGAGAGCAAGTGAAGGATGCTGTTCCGACCTTATTGATTGCGCTTACAATGGGTTCAGTAGTGTATTGGATACAGTTCCTACCGTTATCTAATATAATCATTCTTTTACTTCAATTTGTTTTTGGTTCTTCCATTTATGTAGGGTTTAGTTGGCTGTTTAAAGAAGAAAGTATGATGTATCTTATTCAGATGATTAAAGAATATCGACATAAGTCAAATGTTGGATTAGGCTAGTTTTCTTTTATCATTTGCTGTAATATTGTCCATAATCACTTATTAATGAAATAGAATAAATGTTGTATATTCTAACATTTCTTTGTTGTCTACTAATAGATAATATTAGTTCGAAAAAGAAAAAGTCTTTTAGATATTTGTTGGTTTGTTGGGTTTTCGTCTTTTTGTGCTTTGGTTATATGACAGGTACAGATTGGCGTAATTACGAACTTATCTACATTGGTGAGCAGGAGGCATTAAGATATTCTATTTTTGAAAGTGGCTTTGTGTTGCTAATGTCTTTTTTTCGACTGTTAACTCGTGATTTTTGGTTATTTAATGCTTTCTGCAAGATTTGTTATTTATGGTCCTTGGTTCTATTTCTACAGTGTTTCACAGAAAAAAAATGGACTGCAGTTGGAGTAGCATTCGTGTTCAGCCTTCTCTTTTTGCTTATAGATTGCCCAATGAGGTTTATGATGGCCTTGATGTTCATTCAACTTGGCATTCGATTCATAATTAACAAAAAATTATTACCAGGGATAATTCTTCTCACGGTTTCGGCTTTTTTCCATGTGACAGCTATTATAGTAATAGTGTTTCTTTTATCATATTTTGTTTTTAAAGGAATCTGCCGACTTCCTTCTTTT
>ODAI013804366.1_pt1 | contig 10069 bp, 6 predicted proteins | sample 1539321 | NCBI WGS metagenome assembly ODAI01 (sample SAMN02144231, study PRJEB22623) | gut metagenome | biome: sheep rumen | host: Ovis aries | place: New Zealand | reverse complement strand
TTTAGTCTTCTTCGTCAGAATGTGACTTTTGTAAGCGTGCTTACGCTTAATTTTACCGGTTCCGGTAAGCGTGAAACGCTTTTTAGCACCGGAGTTCGTTTTTACCTTTGGCATTTTGTAATAAAATATTTAATAGTTAATAATAAAGTCTCGGGCAGCCACGCGCACCCGGCGCGTAAATAAGGTAGGCCCTACGACTTGTAGTATTCTTATTTTTGGCTTTTAGGGCTGACGAACATGATCATTCGCTTACCCTCAAGGGTCGGCACATTGTCCGCCTTTCCGTAATCTTCGAGGTCGGCAGCGAACCGTGCGAGTAGGAGTTCGCCTTGCTCCTTGAAGACGATGGAGCGTCCGCGGAAGAAGACATAGGCTTTCACTTTGTTACCTTCCTTGAGGAACTCCTGTGCATGTTTGAGTTTGAAGTTGTAATCATGGTCATCGGTTTGTGGACCGAATCGGATTTCCTTCACCTCTTGTTTCTTTTGGTTCGCCTTAGCCTCTTTTTGTTTTTTCTTCTGGGCGTAGAGGAACTTCTGGTAGTCGATGACACGACATACAGGAGGATTAGCGGTAGCAGCGATCTCGACGAGGTCGAGGTTCTGTTCATCCGCAATCTTCATTGCTTGTTGGTACGAGTAGATACCTTGCTCTACGTTATCGCCAATGAGGCGTACCTGCTGGACACCGCGGATTTTCTCGTTGATACGATGCGGGTCCTCTTTGATAACTCGACCACCGCGTGGTCTGGGAGTAATAGTTGCTATAGTTTTAGCGTTTATATATTAATACTATGCTTCTCGTGTGCGCACAAAATGCCCCACCATCGAAAAAGCGCACAAAATTACAACAAATTTTTGATATATGCAAGAAAATTGCATTTTTTTTCACTTTTTTTTGCAATTATTTGCGCGCGTGAAATATTTTTTGTATCTTTGCACGCTATTTTGAGTATAAAAATGAAAAAACATATGAAAAAGTATTTAGTATCCCTGCTTGCGGTAGTAGTTATCGCTCTGACCGGCTGTAAAGAGACTCCGGCGATCAATGCTCCTGGTGACAACAGCAAGAATCTGGATTCGATTCCTGTGATGATAGCCGATACCAACGGCATAGAGATTAGTGTGGACAGCGCGATAGCGATCTGCAACATGCTCCCTGACAACGGAACGACGGCAGAGGTGTACAAGTTGACGGGAATGGTAGTGGGCAACACGACTCATCCGTACGAAGTGCCCTATACCCGCCGGGACATAAACATCAGCCTGTCGGACAACAACGCCGTTACGAGTTTGGCATGTTACTACATAAAGAACATCAACAACATCAGTTTCCGCAAGAGCGAAGAAGTGCCTTTGACAGGAAGCAAGGTAGTGGTCTGCGGCGTGCTGACGAAGTATGTGAGCGGCAGCGGCAAAGTGACTCCGGAGTTGAAAAACGGCTTTATCGTACGCGTTGATTCGATGGTAGCACCGAGTTTCAAAGGTTGCCCGGAGCCGAAAGAAGGCGAGATCAGCGTGAACAAAGCGATCGAGATCACACAGACCATCGCGGACACGAAGACCTCAGCTACGACTTATTCTATCCGCGGCGTGGTGGTGACAGCCGATATGCCCTCGGCAAGCGATTTGCTGAACTACGGCAACTATACATTCTCGATTACTTCGGACGGAAAGAAATACGCCACCTGCTATCACCTATTAGGCAAGAACAACGAACCGTTCAGCGCCTACAACCAGTTGCAAATAGGCGACACGGTGCTCGTAAAAGCGCAGATTCAGAACTATCACGGTATCTGCGAACCGACGAACGGATATGTAGCCGAGTCGAGCAACCCGAACTTTTGAGAATTGATAAATCAAATAAAAAATTTATTATAAAAAAATGGCAAGTTTACAAAGAATTAGAAATCATGGCGCGCTGTTGATCACGATTGTGGGTCTCGCCATGTTGGCATTCATCCTCGGAGACTTTTTGAACTCCGGAAGTAGTTTCTTTAACCGCAGTCGCGAGAACGTAGGTGTGATCGAAGGACAGAAAGTTCACTACACCGAGTACGAGGCTGCTAAAGAGCAGTTAACGGAAGTGTATAAGATCGAGACCGGTCGTAGCGATTTTGACGAAGACATGCACAGCCAGATCCGTAATCAGGTATGGAACATGTTTATGATGGATTACACGCTGCGCGCGCAGGCGGAAAAGATCGGAATGGACATTACCAAAGACGAGCTGAGCGAGTTGTGCATCGGCAACAACATTCACCAGGTGATCCGTGGCCGCCGTGCGTTCGCCGGTGAGGACGGTCAGTTCAGCCGCGAGGCAGTAATCAGTTTGCTGCAAGCTATTAACCAGGAAGGCGCAGACGCAGAGCAGAACGCGAACCTCAAACAAGCCAAGACCTATTGGTTGTACTGGGAGAAGGTGGTTCGTATCAGCTACATGCAGGAGAAATACACGAACCTGCTGCAACACCTGCTCAAAGCGAACACGTTGGATGCAGAGTTCGCGTTCAACAGCCGTCAGAACGGTTTCAGCGCAGAGTACGCCATGAAGCCTTACTACAGCGTAGCTGACAGTTTGGTCAAAGTGAGCGACAGCGACCTCAAGAAACTGTACAAACAACACAAAGAGCAATACAAACAGACTCCGAACCGCGCAATCAAATACGTAGCGTTTGACATCGTGCCGAGCGAGGAAGACTTCAAGGCCGCAGAGACGCTGATGCACAATCTGCAAGAGGAGTTCAAGACGGCTGAGGACGTAAGCCTCGTGGTAAACACCAATTCGGACGTTATGTACGACGGTCGTGATTTCTCGGAAGAGACCGTTCCGGCTCAGTTCAAGGAGTTCGCATTCGCCAAGGGCGCCAAAGCCGGCGATTGCACCGAGATCCTCTTTGAGAACAACACTTACGCGATGGCTCGTATCATGCAAGCCGGTTATTCGATGCCGGATTCTGTAGATCTGAAGGCTATCGTTGAGGACGGTGAGGATCAGGAGTTAGGTTGGTTCAAGGCTGCTGATCTGCCGAAGAACATAGCCGAGAAAGCATTGGCAGGCAAACGCGGCGAGAAATTCACCGTAGCACAAGGTATGGGTGAGCAGACATACGAGATCATGGAGATCGGCAAACCGACCCCGAAAGTGAAGCTGGCTATTTTAGCTCGCGAGGTAACTCCGTCCAGCAAGACCTATTCGATCCTCTACAATCAGGCAAAGCAGTTCATCGTGAACAACAACAATGCCGAGGCATTGGAGTCAGCCGCTCAAGAGCAAGGTTTGGCAGTTATTCCGCAATACAACCTGACCAAGACCACCGACAAAGTAGGTCAACTCAAATCAAGCCGTCCTATCGTTCGTTGGGCATTTGAGGCGAAAGAGGGTCAAGTATCGGATGTATTCGAGTGCGGTCAGCAGTTCATCGTAGCCGCTCTGACAGAGGTGAACGACGGCGAGTACCGTTCGTTGGAGGCTGTTCGTTCGGAGTTGACTTACGAGGCAACCAACAATGCCAAAGCTGCTTACATTGCTAAAGAGCTGAAAGGTATTGAGAGTTTGGAAGCAGCCGCAGAGAAGATGGGTCAGAGCGTACAACACGCCGACCGCGTCAGTCTGGCAGACAGCCGTTTCGGCAATGCGGGCATGGAGCCTGCAGTGATCGGTAAGACCGTAGCACAAGGCGAGAACGCATTCAGCGGCGCTATCAAAGGTAACATGGGCGTGTTCGTTGTTAAGACCGGTGCAGCCAACAACCAGCAAGGCGAGTTCAACGCCGAGAGCGAGAAAGCACAGCTGGCAAGCCGCTTCGCTTATCTGCCTTATCAGGCAATGCAACTCATCGAGGACAAAGCGGACGTAACCGACAACCGCGCTAACTTCCAATAAGCCTATATGCGCACACGCGTGCGTAAATATATAAGGTGAAGTTGAGAGTTGAGAGAAGTCGTCTAGTAGCAAGTTGAAAGTTGACTTTTAGTGGAAAGTAAAAAATCAATATCTCCGTGGGTATGGGTACCGACGTTGTACTTCACAGAAGGCATACCCTATTTCTTAGTAAACAGCATCTCTGTGATGCTGTTTGCTAAAATGGGTGTACCCAATGATCAGTTGGCATTCTTCACTACCCTGCTCTATTTTCCTTGGTTTCTGAAGGGATTGTGGAGTCCGTTCGTGGATGTACTGCGGACTAAAAGATGGTGGATCGTGACGATGCAAGCGCTCATGACCGCATTGTGTATCCTGTTGACGCTGACGCTGCCTCATCCATCGGCAGAGATGATTGCGGCGAAAGAGACCTCGGTGGGTCTATTCCGCTGGACACTCCTCTTCTTTATCATCACCGCTTTTGCGTCCGCGACGCATGACATCGCCGCCGACGGCTATTACATGATCGCGCACGACACGAAGAGCCAAGCCGCTTTTGTGGGTATCCGCTCGACGTTCTACCGCATTGCCATGGTGTTCTCGCAAGGCGTGTTGGTGTATGCCGCCGGTTATATTGAGAACCAAACCGGCAATATTCCTCTCTCGTGGCAGGTAACCTTGGGTTTGACCAGCGTTATTCTGCTGTTGGTCACCATTTATCATTGTTTTGCGCTGCCGAAAGTTGAAAGGGAAAAACAAAAACAAAACCCCTTCCCGACCTCCCCCACAAGGGGAGGAGAAAGAACTCCTAATGGTGTATGGAGAGAATTGGGGCAGGCATTTGCTACTTTCTTTACCAAGCCAGGTGTGGGTCTGGCGATAGCCTTTATGCTGTTGTACAGGTTGAGCGAAGGGTTTCTGGTCAAATTGAGTCAGCCGTTCCTAATTGATGCCAAAGAGGCGTTTATCCGCGATGGTCAGGTGATCGGCGGCGGTTTGGGGCTGAGTACTGACACGGTGGGACTGCTGTACGGCACAATCGGTGTCATCTTCCTGCTTTTGGGCGGTATATTAGGCGGTATTTATATCTCCCTCCGGGGTTTGAAACGCTCGATCTGGCTGATGGCCGCCGCGCTGACGTTACCGAGTTTCGTGTATTGCTACCTGAGTATGGCGCAACCGGAGTCCCTGTGGCTCATCGGCACTGCCGTCAGTTTCGAGCAGTTCGGCTACGGATTCGGTTTCACGGCGTATATGCTCTATATGATGTATTTTTCAGAAGGCGAGTACAAAACCGCCCATTATGCGATCTGCACCGCTTTCATGGCACTGAGTATGATGATCCCGGGATTTGTAGCCGGCAGTTTGGAGATGGCGGTTGGCTACAGTACGTTCTTTTGGATCGCCAATGCGTGCAGCATAACAACGTTTGCTATCACGTATTTTGTGTGGAAGAAACTGAAAAGTTGAGAGTTGAACGGCACGATTTGTTCGCGCAATGATGCGCGAAAAGTGCACAATGACAATAAATAATTGAATTATGAATAAGCGAATTATACCTGATGCCATAACGAGTTGCAATCTGTTGTGCGGCGGAATAGCTGTTTTCTTAGCGACACAAGGTGCTTTTATCTGGGCGTTTGTGTTTATACTCGGCGGTGCTTTCTTTGACTTTTTCGATGGTCTGAGTGCCCGTTTGCTGAAAGCTCCAAGTCCGATCGGCGTGCAGTTGGATTCGTTGGCGGACGACATCACTTTCGGTCTTGCGCCGGCGATGATGCTTTTCTGCTGGCTTCGCCCAGTGTTAGGTTGGTGGTCAGGTCTGGCTCTGCTGATGGCGGCTTTCTCCGCCCTGCGGTTAGCCAAGTTCAACGTAGATGAACGCCAGCACGCTTCTTTCATCGGGCTCGCTACCCCAGCTAACGCAATCTTCTGGGGCGGCATTTGCTCGCTGCCGGTTTCGGTCATTGCCCATGATTGGATGGGTTGGTGCCTGATCGGTCTGTCGTTTGTGAGTTGCTGGCTGATGAATGCAGAGATACCTTTCTTCAGTTTCAAATCATTCAAGACGCAGAAATTGGAGGTTATTTCTTTCCTTGCAGGCTGCGTGATCCTCGTTGCCTTTTGTGTGGTAAAAGCTATTAAAACCGGACATATAGAGTTTGCCCTCTTCAGCGGTACCGCCTGTATCCTTTGGTACGTGGTGATGAATCTGCTGATTGCATGCACAAAAAAGCTATAACCTCAGCTAATCTTTACCGCCATGAAAAAAACTGTCTTACTGATTCTCGCATCCCTTTTCTCCCTCGGCTCATCGGCGGAGAAATACACCATTGTTTTTAACAGCAGCAATGCCGACTCCAGTTCGCCGACATCGGCGCTAAGCAGCATTGTATATAGCGCGACCGGCAACTGTGTGGACGAGATCATTTCAGCCGATAAGATCTATCGCGCCAAAGAGGGATATGGCATCAAAGGCGGTACAGCTTCTGTAGGAGGTAAAATCACCATCGGTCTGGACGATACCTATACCATCTCGTCCCTGACCGTCTATGCTGCAGCATACAGCACAAAAGATGACACCACTTCCACCAAAACATACACTCGCGGACTGATGGTCTATGACCAGTTCTTCAATTGGGAGACCCATTACAAAACCATCCTCCGCCCTTACACAGTGATTTTGAACAAGGCGGTGGATTCCATATTTATTTCTTCGAATATTGACAAAAACAACCGTTGGTACGTGCAGAAGATCGAGTTTGAGGCGGAAGATCCTCATCCAATGCAAGCCGCCGTGGAGATGCCCTATGCCAAAGTGGATTTCGGAGGCGCCAAATGGGTCAGTGCGGACGAGCCGATGGAGGACGTGCTGAACATAGATATCAAGGGCCGCAATGTAGTGGGCGACATTGCCCTTTCCCTCAAAACGGGTACCAATTTCACACTCACAGAGAATACCCTTCCGGCGCAAGGCGGCGAAGTGGGTATTTATTACAGCCTCATTTACCCGGATGTGACCAAAACTTTTCCAATAGAGGATGTGCTTATTACGAAGGCGAAAGGTTCAGACGGCATCGAGCGGACGCGCGAACTGCCGATCACGCTGACCATCGTACCGCCCAGTTCGGGAGCCAGTTCGTTTGCGCTGGACACGACCCGTATGGTCATTGGCGCTATGCCCGGCGACTACTACAGGTACGCACAAGGTGAAGCCGACTCGACCCTCAAGAACCATCTGGGCTATATTATCTGTTGCGGCAAACGGTACAAGTACGGTAGCGGTTCGCACAAGACATGGGATGCGTTCTATTACACCGACCGCGACACGAATACCAATCAGGTGCTGGACATGTATTCCCACAACGTGCGGTATTTCGATCCCGCCAAACCGACCGCCAGCGTAACTGATTTTGACATTGAGCACATGCTTCCCAAATCGTGGTGGGGCGGCGATGTGAACCCGGCATACTGCGATCTTTTCCATTTAGTACCGGGTGATTATTCGGCAAAACGCAGTAAATCGAATCACGCTCCGGGTATTCCCGGTGACAGCACGTTCAACAACGGCTCATTTGTCACCGGTAGCGGTGCGGCATACGGGCTGACACGCGTTTTCTGCCCCGAAGACGAATACAAAGGCGATTTCGCCCGCGCGTATTTCTATATTGCTACCTGTTATGGCGACAGTCTGACATGGCTCAGTACGGGTGAACCGGGAGTAGCCATGACCAACGAGGGCTGGCAGGAATTCCGGCCTTGGTTGCGGGATCTGCTGGTTTCCTGGCATCGCCTTGACCCGGTGAGCGACAAAGAGAAAGCCCGGGCGATCGAAGTCAATAAGATTCAGGGAAACAGAAATCCTTTCATCGACTACCCGGATTTAGCAGAATATATCTGGGGCGACAAACAGGGGGTAGCGGTGGATTTCCGCACCCTGATACAAAGCTACGGAGATGCGTATAACGAACACCCGTCGGCACTTACTCCGGCTACCGCCGAAAATGCGCCTGCACGCAAGGAAATACGCAACGGACAGATCGTAATTATCCGCAATTCGTCAATTTTTACACTTTTAGGGCAACCAATTCGTTAATGTGTCAATATTTCCACATTTTTCGCGGAAATGTGCACGCGCGCGTAAGAAAAAAGCAGTAACTTTGCAGGCGATTTACAATGAAATCATTTAACTATTAAAATCATATGAAAAAACAACTCTTAAAAACTATGCTTTGCTGTCTTCTGTTGATGCCGATTATGGGCGCACAAGCACAAAGCACTGTTCAGGACGGTCAATCGACCGAAGGTAAAGATTTCTGGGTTACCTTCATGCAAGCAGACCAGACGCAAAGTAAAAGTGATGGTAAACCGAGCGGAGATTTAGAAGAAGACAATTATTACAACACGCTCATTTTGTCGCTATCCATCTCTGCAAGGGAAGACTGCCAAGTAACCATTTCTAATCCGTTCACGTCTTACACGGAGACCGTGGATGTTACCGCCAACGAAATGAAATTGGTGGAGTTATACAGCGGTCACCCGGTAACAAACAAGGCACGTTCAAAGATGGAAGAAACCGGCAAGGTGTGCTACGCTGTGAATAGTGAAACTGTAGATACTTGCGCTCTGCATATTACTGCCACGAAAAATATTGCGCTTTTTGCCACAAACTACAAAAAAGCCACCTTTGATGCGACCAACGTGATTCCTACAACTTCTCTGCTTAAAGAGTATTATATTCAGACATACACACCATCTGATCATGGTGGTACTGCACAAGGTAGCCATTTTGCGGTTATTGCTACAGAAGACAATACTAAAGTTTGGTACACGCCTTCTGTATTAACTCCGAAATACGCAGAGTACCGCACCTATCTTAACAACAAAAACGATCCGTTTGCAGATCCCGAAACGCTGAAGGCAGACTCTATCAAATGGGCAGGTTTCGTTATTGGTGAGCATACAGACTCCGTTGTTCTCCAAAAGGGTCATGTATATTATGTATGGACAGGGGAAGGCGAAAAAGACGATTATGACTTAAGCGGAACCCACGTAAAAGCGAATAAGAACATTGCTGTTTTCCAAGGTTGTCCTCACACGAATATTCCGTACAAAGTAAGGGAACGTGATCATATTTTCTCCCAAGCAATGCCTACGCAATATTGGGGAAATACCTTTGTATTAACCGGTAGTGGTAGCCGTCATCGCGATTTTGTGCGTATTATGGCTCTTAACGACGAAACCGATATCTATATCAACGGTGAAAAGAAACACACCATCAAATTTGACACCGACAAAAAACGCTATTGGGAGTTTGAGTTCGGCGACAAGGACGTGAAAGGTGGAAATACAAACAAAGCAGACAAGTTAGAGCCTCGTCCATATCCACAAGTAGAAGGAGACAATTGTATCATCACGACCAGCTGTCCATGCGCAGTACATATGTTTGAAGCCTCTCGTCAATGGGATGGAGACAAAGACAATTACGGCGATCCTTCTATGTTATGGGTAAACCCGATTGAGCAGCAAATTGACCAGGTAACCTTCGCTACATACGCCAGTCGGCAAAAGAAAGACGGCAAACTGCTTGCTACCGATCACTACGTCAACATTGTGACAGATCAACCGGATTTAATGACACTGGATGGTAATAATTTTGCATCCGGTGATTTCAAGAAAGTGACTGGTTCTGATGTTTACTATTACGCAAAAAAATCACTGGGAAATGAAGCCCGGTCACACACATTAAAAAGTAATGGCGGTAATTTCATCGCCCATGTATATGGTTTCACCGCTAACGAGTCCTACGGTTATTCAGCCGGAGGCGCTACGAAACCTCTAACGCAATATATTACCATCAACGGTCAGATCTTCACACCGGATTCAAAAAACATCCTCTGCGGCGATGACACCATTCGTTTCGCTTGTCACCCGGACTACGAGTATGAGAAGATCGAATGGTATTTCGGCGACGGCACATCGAACTTAGAGAACAAAGACTCCGTTCCTCATGAGTACGAGACAGCCGGTGTTTACAATGCATATGTGCTGATTTACAGAAACAGTACGAACGTCTGTGTCGGTCAAAACGCCGTAGACAGTATTCCTATCACCGTGAATATCGGTAACTACAAAGTAAATATCAAAGAAGAGAAAATGCCGGAGTGTTCATTGGAAGGCGACGAAGTGGATTTCTTAGTATTCT
>ODAI011671283.1_pt1 | contig 10069 bp, 7 predicted proteins | sample 1539321 | NCBI WGS metagenome assembly ODAI01 (sample SAMN02144231, study PRJEB22623) | gut metagenome | biome: sheep rumen | host: Ovis aries | place: New Zealand | reverse complement strand
GAATGTAGAACACGATAAACACGATGACACTGATGATGACGGGCACACCCAGACCTCCCTTTCGGATGATAGCGCCCAACGGAGCACCGATAAAGAAGAAGATGATGCACGACAATGACAGCGTGAACTTATTGATGGCCTCCATCTGGTGCATGCGGTCATCGCGGTTCAGCCATTCGGAGTATTCCACCTTGTATTCGATGTTGCTCGATACCTGCTGGCCGTCGCTACAAGCCATTCGTATCACGCTCTGCTTCTTGGCGGGAGGCAATTGCTGATAGGCCGAGTCTATATCCACCAGCTCGCCGCTTTTCATCTGTGCCACCAGTTTCAATGAGTCGGTTTTAGACAAGACAGGCAGGTTAAACATCAACTGCCTGCCCTCGTTATAGTAGGCATGGCCCACAGAGTCGTTGAACTCATGGATGGAATCCAGATCGTGGAGGATGCGACTCAGTCCCTTCGAACGGGCATCGGCGGCAATACCGCCTACCTCCGCCATATTGAAACCGTCGTCAAAGTCCTGCAGAATATGCTTGGTGGCAAATGTCTCACGACGATAGGGCACGCTGGTCTGGACGTTAATGCCCGACTGCTGCATGTTCTCAAACCACTCACCGCTATAAAGCGTCAACAGCAGGTGTTTCTTGTCGGCAGTAGCCTGAATGCGTCCCGAATCAGCCAAGATAACGGCAGCATCCTCATAGCCACCGTTCATTCGGTAAATCATGACGCCGTACAGCATGCCCCGCTCCATATCTTTCTCGGCCACATAGAGGTTAGCACCCGGAATACCGTCGTAGAAGATGCCCTCAGGAATTTCCACCTCGGGATTCTTCTGCTTCATCGAGAGCAACAGTTGCTGGAAGGAGATAAAGGCTCGCGGACCGATGACTTCCTGAAAGAAGAAAGAGATGCAGGCAATGGCAATGGTAATGACTATCAAGGAGCGCATGGCTTGCATCAGCGAAACACCTGCAGCCTTAATGGCCGTCAACTCCGAACTCTCGCCCAGGTTGCCAAAGGCGATGAGCGACGACAGCAGAATGGCTAACGGAAAAGCTTGCGGCATCAACATCAGACCCATATACCAAAAGAACTGCGCCAGTATCTCCATCGACAAGCCCTTGCCTATCAGTTCATCGACATACCGCCACAGGAATTGCATCATCAGCACAAATTGGCAGATGAAGAAAGTCGCCATAAACAGCAAACCGAACTGTTTGGCGATAAACAGGTCTAATTTCTTGATGCGAAACATGTTTCAGCCTGCAAAATTATAAAAAAACCACGAATAACACGAATTTTACCCATTATTATTAGTTAAATCGCCGCAATTCATAGAATAAGAAGAAGTGAGGCGGGCAATATCTATTCGTGTAATGCGTGGTTCAATAATATGCTTCGTGGACTTGAAATCCTACAATCCGCTGACGCGATGCAGACGCTCAAAGTTGTCTTCCCAAATGCCTTGCAAGTCAGACTCCTCGTCGTCATCAGCGGCAAAATCGGTTACCAACAACGTCAGATGGCCTGTCTCCTTGCTCTCCACAATGCGCATTTCCCAATAGGCCTCGGGGGTATCTTCATGGTAATCCCACAACATGCGAATATGGTCTTGCTTCTCGATTTCAAGGATGCGCGACTGCTTGGTGTCCCGTTCCGTCCAGGGTTGTCCCCAGGTGAAGGTGATGGTCTCGTGGTCCGACTCCTCGATGACCTTGTCGGCCAACCACTTCTGCATGCCTGCGGCATTGCTTATCATATCCCAAACAATACGGGGCGAACGGGTGTTCAGCGGATATTCAAAGGTCAATTTCTGCATAATCTATATCGGTTTTTAGTATGTTTTCGTTTTACTTCACAGGGCAAAAGTACAAAAAAAAATCGAAAGCACAACGTTTTTTCCTAAAAAAGTTTGGGTAATTGAAAAACTTATTGTACCTTTGCAGCCGATTTCGAGAGGAATCGACTGCGCAAGCAGCCATGATGGCGGGGTAGCTCAGCTGGTTAGAGCGTCGGATTCATAATCCGGAGGTCGAGGGTTCGGGTCCCCCTCCCGCTACAAAGAACGTCCTGTAAAACTCCTTTTACAGGCGTTTTTTTGTTTCCCCTATGTCTTACTCCCGTATGCTCATTAGATTTGTTGAGCCGACTCAAACGATCGATCGAGCCGACTCAAGTGATATTACCGAACAGATTTGCCACAAATAACCGAATAAATTCGCCACAAATCACCGAATAGATTTGCCTCAAATCACCGAAAATCCACAAAAAGTTTGGTTTAATCAAATAAAAGGTGTACCTTTGCATGCAAAAGATTTAAGGTTATGGCAGAGTATAAACATCGAATAGCAGACAGAATTCTTGAACGTAAAGTTCTTGGCAAGGGAGCAGTCTTGATAGAAGGTCCCAAGTGGTGCGGCAAAACAACAACCGCTAAGCAATTGGCTAAAAGTGTGCTAGACTTGGGGGATGCTTCTGTGCTAAAGCAGAGTTCTCAGATGATAGAGATAAGTCCTAAGTCGCTACTGGAAGGTGTTACACCTCGCCTGATTGACGAATGGCAGGCCTTGCCGCCTATTTGGGATTCCATACGAAGTGAGGTGGATAAACGCGGTGAACCATCGCAGTTTATTCTTACAGGCTCATCTGTACTTCCTGATGCGGACGAAACCATCCATAGCGGAACAGGAAGGTATGCCCGTGTAATGATGCGTCCAATGAGTCTGTTCGAATCGGGCGAATCAACAGGCTCTGTCAGCCTAACCGACTTGTTTGCTGGCAATACACCAGATGTCCAAGAAAACAAATTAGAGATAGACGATCTTGCATATCTTACCTGCCGAGGCGGATGGCCGTGGGCTACCCTGATATCACCAAAAGTTGCACTTGACCAGGCATTTGACTATGTAGATTCAGTCATCAATAGAGACATACAACGTGTGGATAAAGTAAAAAGGAGTCCAGAACGTGCAAGGTTGCTTCTCCGTTCGTATGCCCGAAATATCTCCCAGCAGGTGTCGTACTCTACCATACGAAAGGATATGCTTTCGAATGATGCAAGTACATTGGATGAAGATACCGTTGCCGACTATATCAAGGCATTGAAGAAACTCTTTGTCATTGAGGATCTTGCCGCTTGGAATCCAAATATTCGCAGTAAGGCAGCAATAAGGACAGGTGATACCAGGCACTTTGTTGACCCAAGCATTGGCACTGCTGCATTAGGGCTTGGTCCTAAAGATCTCGTCAACGATTTACAATCATTTGGTCTTTTCTTCGAGGATATGGCTGTGCGCGATTTGCGTGTGTATGCAGAAGCGCTGGATGGTCAGTTGTACCATTACAGAGACGGCAATGGACTTGAATGTGACACAGTTCTTCATCGTCGCAACGGCAGTTATGCACTTCTTGAAGTAAAACTTGGTGGTGAAGATATAATTAACGAAGGCGCAGCCAGCATGATAGAACTCGCCAACAATATAGATACAGACAAGATGCCCGCCCCGTCATTTATGGCGGTAATAATTGGTGTGGGTAAATACGCATACCGAAGGAAGGATGGTGTGTATGTTCTTCCTATCGGTTGCTTGAAGGACTAACGGTATTTTGCAAAAACATTGTAGGATTTCTCAATACGATATTCTATCAAGTCCTTCCGTTCTTCATCCGTTAGCATAAAATGATACCCTCTCGTTCTACATTGTTCTTAAATATTGGATTGCTCTTTGTCAACCATCCTTTCGCTAATTAATACGGTTCACGGCGCAAAGGGTAATGGTTGCGCAAATGCTCAAACTGTGCGGGGTCGGACTTGAGACGGTTGCTGTCCGTTCGAGGGTCATAGAAAGCCAGAGGACTATCGGCAGAAGCACCGTACTCAGGTATCTTGGTTTCCAAAGGAGGTGGCACAATACGCCCTGGATGGGGCAGGTGGAAGTGGTGGCACAAGGCATCAATGACCATATTGTCGGCATTTACCTTACCATCGGCCGAATAGCCTGCAATATGTGGCGTACCGATAAAGACACGTTGCAGCAGATGGACGTCCAACTGGGGTTCGTGTTCCCAAACGTCGAGAACGGCATCACGCACTCGTCCCTCATCGAGCGCCTGCAACAGGGCATCGCCGCTGACCACCTCGCCACGACTGGTATTTATAATAATAGGTGTACGCTGCAGGCGACGGAAGAAACCTTCATCGGCCAGATGGTAGGTGGCATATTGTCCACTACGCGTCAAGGGGACATGGAAGGTTATGATGTCAGCTTCGCGGTAGAGGACATCCATTGAGACGAAGGTGGTGGGTGATGGATGGTGGGTGGTGGATGTTTGTTGAGGGACGGATGCTGCCAAGGGTGGGTCACATACCAGCACCCTCATGCCCAGTCGCTGGGCAACGGCATATACTTTGCTTCCCACATGACCACAACCCACAATACCGATAGTCGAATGGCGCAGGTCGACACCCAACTCTGACTGCAGCAACAGCAGCGAGCTCTCCACATACTGCGCCACAGAGCCGCTATTGCACCCGGGACAGTTGGTCCACCAGATACCCGCACGACGGAGGTATTCGGCATCAATATGGTCGAAGCCGATGGTCGCCGTAGCCACGAACTGCACCTTGCTCCCCTTGAGCAGCTTTTCGTCACAACGGGTACGGGTACGGACTATCAAGGCATCGGCATCACGGACATCGTCGGCACTAATCTTGGCACCGGGCAAAGCCACCACCTCGTCGGCTAAAAGGTGCAACTTTTCCTCGATATAAGGTATCTTATCGTCTACTATTATCTTCATTTTCGCCTTGTTTTGTGTGCAAAGTTACAAAATATATTTAAATTATCCATGAGCAATGTGTAATTATCAATTATTATTTGTATCTTTGCAGACATAAAACTACACAATAACACTATGTCATTCACAGAAAAAGCAAACCAAATATTCCAACAGGCTATTCGTGACTATCACCTGAAGGACCATGTGGACACACCCATTAACAATCCCTATGAGCAAGGTTCCATAGAGCGAAGTCTTTATCTGAAATGCTGGATTGACACCGTCCAGTGGCATTTGGAGGATATCATCCGCGACCCGCACATCGACCCCATCGAGGCACTGGCACTGAAGCGCCGCATCGACCGTTCCAACCAAGACCGCACAGACTTGGTGGAGGAGATTGACAGCTACTTCCGCCAGTTGTACAGCGGCGTCAAGGTACAAGCTGATGCCCGACTGAACACGGAGAGTCCTGCATGGGCCGTTGACCGACTGAGCATCCTGGCGCTGAAGATATGGCACATGAAAGAGCAGACGGAGCGTACTGATGCTGATGCTGGGCACATTCAGAAGTGTCAGGGCAAGTTGGACGTCCTGCTCGAGCAACAGGTTGACCTGTCAACAGCCATCGACCAGTTGCTGGATGACATCGAGGCCGGACGCAAGTACATGAAGGTGTATCGGCAGATGAAGATGTACAACGATCCTGCCACCAACCCCATACTTTATAAGAAGTGAGAGGTGAGACCTCACCCCGACCCTCTCCCAAGGAGAGGGAGTAAGAGATGAGACAAGAGATGTAAGACGTAAGACATGAGAAAAGAGCACATCTTAATCATTCGGTTTTCTGCGTTGGGCGACGTGGCGATGGTAGTACCTGTAGTCTACTCACTGGCGCAAAAGTACCCTGACGTACGCTTTACGGTACTGAGCCGAGGATTTGCCCGTTCGCTGTTTACCGACTTGGCACCTAACGTCAACTTTATGGAGGCTGATGTCAAACACGAATATCACGGCATAAGCGGGCTGAACGCCCTGTACCGTCGACTGGCTGCCAAACAGTTTACCGCCGTAGCCGACCTGCATGGCGTACTGCGTTCGGGCTATCTGCGTTTGCGCTTCAACCTGAACCACTATCGCACCGAACATATTGATAAGCACCGCAAGGGGCGTCGCCGCATTACATCGGCATCGCACAAGCGTCTGGAGCAGCAGCCTACGTCGTTCCAGAACTATCTGGAGGTGTTCCAGAAGCTGGGCTATCCCGTAGACATCCAGTTTACAAGCGTATTCCCCGAAGGCAAGGGCGACCTGAGCACACTGGCCGACGGCCTCAACGTCAAAAAAGAGGGCGAGCGCTGGATTGGCATGGCTCCCTTTGCCGCCCATGAGGGTAAGTCCTACCCTCCGGAAAAGATGGAGCAAGTGCTGGAGCAGTTGTTGCAGCGCATACCCCAGGGACGTATCTTCTTCTTCGGACGCGGCGAACGCGAAGAGGAGTATTTCACCCGCTGGTGCAAGCAGCACCCCCAATGTACCTATGTAGCACCATTGGTGGAATCCATCCGTCAGGAGCTGATACTCATGAGCCATCTGGAGGTGATGATTTCGATGGACTCGTCAAACATGCACTTGGCATCGCTCGTAGGCACTCCGGTTGTTAGCATCTGGGGAGCCACACACCCCTATGCCGGTTTCATGGGCTGGGGACAGAGCGAAGACAACGTGGTACAGGTAGAGCTGGACTGCCGTCCGTGCAGCATCTTCGGACAGAAACCCTGCCTGCGCGGCGACTTTGCCTGCCTGAACAACATCCTGCCGGAGACTATCGTCGAGAAGACACTCAAGAACTTGAACATCAAGTGACCTGTTAGAGAGGGTCACCTATCCTATATTAACACTAAAACAATTACAACAATGAAAAAGTACATTTGCGACACCTGTGGTTACGTGTATGACCCCGAAGTAGGCGATCCCGACAGCGGTATTGCTCCTGGAACAGCGTTTGAAGACATTCCCAAAGACTGGGTATGCCCCATCTGCGGAGTTGGCAAGGACGACTTCTCGGTTGAGGAGTAACCTACTTCGATACGCGAATCGTTAAGGTCTGGCTGTCAAAGCGGATGCCGTCGTGTTCTATGAAACGACCCAGCACCCCGTTGACAGCCAATTCTTTTGGCATGCCTACATGAAGACCGTCAGAGTCCATCAACCAGAGACGGTCAGCCAACTGGAGCGCTAACTCCACGTCGTGCGTCGACAGGAAGATGGTCTTCTGTTGTTCTATCGCCAACCGGCGCAGCAACTGCATCATCTCCACCTTGCTGGGGAAGTCGAGGAAGGCTGTCGGCTCGTCCAGATAGATAATCGGCGTCTGTTGAGCCAATGCCTTGGCTATCATCACCTTCTGGCGCTCGCCGTCGCTGAGTGTCTGTATCATGCGCTCTTTCAGGTCATCAATGCCCGTCAGACCTATCGCTTGTCGAACGATGTCCTCATCCTCGTCCGACAACCCTCCCCAGAAGCCTGTATACGGAGCGCGTCCCATCGCTATCATCTCCCAGACGGACATGTTGCGAACATGCGGTTTCTCCGTCAGCACAATACCAATTAAATGACTTCGCTCCTGCTCGTTCAAAGAGGTGAGCGGTGACAAGTGAGGGGCGAGGGCTGTGGGGTGAGAAGTGAGAGAGGTGTCCGTCGCCAATAGGATATCACCCGACAGAGCCGGCTGGAAGGCTGCCAAGGTTCGCAGCAGCGTCGACTTACCAATGCCGTTACGCCCCAACAAACACGTCAACTGTCCACTACAGATGGTTGCGTTCAAACCACTGGCTACCACCCTTTGTCGTTTCTTGGCGGTATAACCTATGCTGAGGTCTTTCAGTACGACGCTGTCCATGATGAATACAAATGCTGTTAATTGTTATTTCTGCAGGCCAAAGTCAGCTTGCTGGGCTTCAACCTCTTGGAGCATCTTCTGCTTCTCAGTGTCGGAAAGCGTGGTGCCGACGGGTGTGGTCGACGGGGAAACCGTCGACTGCAAGCGCAGGGTTACTTCATTGGGGTCGTAGCACATGGGCAGGTCAGAGGGGATGCTCTCTATCACCAGCTCGGCAGGGGTGGGAGCATGTGTACCGGGGAACTGTACCTCGGCCTTAATCTTAATCTTTCCTGCGTTCTTCGTTGAGCGAATCAACACAGGGGCACTACCCCACTCGACAGCCCGCGGATTAGCGTTGATGGAGGCGTCACCAATGATAGAACCTTCGCCCTCAACCGTAAAGCGGATATTCTCCTTGGCCAAACGACGCACGTTACCATTGTCATCCGTCACCTCGCATACCACGACGATGAAATCGGAACCGTCGGCAACAAGCTGTTTGCCCATCTCGTCAGCACGGAGACGCAACTTAGTACTGCGGCGTGAGGGCATCTTCTCCTCACGACAGACGGTTTTGCCGTTGATGACACCCTCGGCCACCATCTTGACCGACTGCCACTTACGCTGGGTATAGCTGTAGTCACGGGCTTCGAAGAAGTCCCACGCATCCTTGAAGACGGCCACACCTTGTCTGACGGGCTCAATCCAGCAATGCTCACCCTCGTACATTGTCAATCGTACGCTGTCACAATTGGAGAAGACAGTGACATCCCTGTCGGAGAACTGCGTCATCTCGTGGGCAATGGTGACGATGCCCTTGGGAGAACCCTCGGGAATGGTGACGGAGCTACCAGTAGCGGGGATGAGGGGTGTGACTGGGGTAAGGGTGGCTGGGTTGAGCGTGGCGGCAAACATAGCCGCTGCGGTCTTGGGCTGACGGAAAGCGTCGTAGTCACCGCCCCAGTAGGGATCAGGATGGTAGCCGCGCTGATGGTCGAAGGGGTGCCATTGGCAACCGCCGATGAACTGGCCGGTAGTCTTGAAGAGTTCCAACGTGCTCTGATGCAGACTCATGGCTTGCACCAGCATGGGGCGCTCGCCCCACGAACGGGAGGCTCGGTTCAAGTTGTTGTGGGCGTACCAGTCGTCGACCAGCTCGCCAAACTCACGAGTGAAGATGGGCTGACGAACGAAGGTTCCGGCGGCAGAACCGCCGGACACAGTAGAGGCGGAAGCAGAGGCGCGGAGAGCTTCCTGCGACTTGAAGTCATCGCCCGGCCAACCATAGAGCACGTCGTAGTTATCGGCAACACCGGCGGAATGCATATCAGCAGCAGCCACAGGACGATAGGGATACGGATACTCGTCCTTGGTGATCTGCAGAGCCTCAAGGGCGAAGTTCTCCGGATAGCGTGTCTCGTTCAAGATGGGTTCCCACATCAAGACACAAGGGTGGTTACGGTCGCGACGGATGATAGAACGGGTGTTCTGATGCACCTTTGCGGCAAACTGCGGGTCTTTGTTCCAATATTGCCAGCCTGGAGTAGCCACGATGATGAAGAGGCCCAGCTCGTCACAGGCATCCATGAAGGAAGGATCCTGTGGATAGTGCGCCGTGCGGATAATGGTAAAGCCCAGGTCACGCAGGCGCTTGGCATCGCGCCATTGTTGCGAGTTAGGAAGGGCGTTACCCACATAAGCGAAGTCCTGATGGCGGTTGGCACCAATAAGTTGATGGTACTTCTTGCCATTGAGGTAGAAGCCGGGGATACGCCCCTCGGGAACGGTGGCTGTAGAAGTGAGACCAGGGACGGCAGAAACAGGTGAAGAGGCGTTGACGAACTCGAAGCTGCGGATGCCGATACGAGTAATGCCACCGTCGAGGCTGGTCTTTCCATCCTTTACGCGCGTACTAATATAATATAAGGAGGGGCTTTCAGGTGACCACAGTCTGGGGTTCTTTACCACGAAGCGCTGGGTGACAGTACGCGTCTCGCCGGGCTGTAAGCGCAGCTTGGTGGAGGCAGAACCTCCACCCACAATATTCAGAGCGAGGGTGTTATTCGCAGTACTTGAGGCAAGAGCGTTTTCTACGGTGACGGTGCGGGGACGGGTATCAATGTTGCGCACCTCGGTGTTGACAAACACCTCTGCACTTTTCTCGCTGATGTTGTCATAATGTACAAAGATGCCGCCGCCGGCCACCTTGTTTTCCTCCACAGCATCGGTGATGGCCACCTTATTCTTGGCGATGAGCCAGACGTCACGATAAATGCCGCCATGATATGCGAAGTCGAGCGTCATCTGCTTCTTGCCAGGAGGATAGGTCTTGTCATCGCTGTTGTCGGCTTTGATGGCGACGACTAAATCGTCGCCCACTGTATAGCCGAGGGCGGTGAG
>ODAI014746891.1_pt1 | contig 10070 bp, 4 predicted proteins | sample 1539321 | NCBI WGS metagenome assembly ODAI01 (sample SAMN02144231, study PRJEB22623) | gut metagenome | biome: sheep rumen | host: Ovis aries | place: New Zealand | reverse complement strand
TGCAGCTGGTGGTCTTCGCTGTCACCTCCCGTTTTCTGTATGAGGAAAACCGGGCCCGGAACACCGAGCTGCCCCTGGCCCTGGAGAAGCATATGCCCATCCTGCCCATTATGCTGGAAAACGGGCTGGGCTATAAATTCAGCAACATCTGCGCCAAGATCCAGGTCGTCTCCAAATATGCCGCAGATCCCACCGCGACTCCCTATGAAGAGGTCCTGGCCACCTTCCTGCACGCTGTTCTGATCGGGGACGAATTGGCAGAGAAGGTCCGGAACGCTTTTGACGCCTATGTATTCCTCAGCTACCGCAAGAAGGACCGCCGCCACGCCCGCCGCCTGATGCGGCTGATCCACGAAAATGAGGCCTATGAGAATATTGCCATCTGGTTTGACGAATTTCTGGTCCCCGGTGAGGGCTTCAACGAAGCCATTGCGGACGCCTTTGAGAAGAGTTCCCTGTTCGCCATGGCCGTCACTCCGCATCTGGAAGAGGACGGCAATTATGTAATGCGGGTGGAATATCCCATGGCGCGGGACCGGGTAAAGAAAGACAGTAAATTCGCGATCGTTCCTGTCGAGATGTATGAGCCGGAAGACGGGGAAGAAGGAAAAGACTGGCGGATCAACACAAAAAAGCTGCGGCGGCATGGTGAGTTCCGGTACCGGAAGATCTGCCGCCTGCGGAATGAGCACCGCCGGCCGCAGCTGGACAGCGTTTTTCTGCGGGCACTGAACCGGATCGCCAAAAAAGAGAATGACGGTTCTCCTCAGCACCGCTTCTTTATCGGCCTGGCCTATCTGAACGGCATCGATGTGGAAACAAACTATGAAAAAGCCCTGAAACTGATCCGTGCCGCCGCCGAAGCTGAGGACCCGTGTATGGAAGCGACGGAGAAGCTGGCGGATATGTACCTGCATGGAGACGGGGTGTCATACGATCTGCAGGAGGCCATGCAATGGCAGGAGACTCTGGCAGCCCAGTATCTCCGGGCATATACAAAGGACCATGATCCGGACGCCCATAAGGGTTTCGGAACCCTGTATTTCAAATCTCTGTTGAAGCTGTCGGATATACAGCGCGAAGCCGGAAAAATACCGGACGCGGTCGGGACAGCCCGGCAGGCCCTGACATTCACGGACCGGCTTCTGGAAGAAGTCGGCATCCGGGAACAGGAACGCGACCGGGCCCTTCTTCTGAACCGCCTGGGAAGCCTGTACCGGAAGCAGAAGGAGTACGCCGCGGCCGAAGACTGTTTTATTAAATCCTGCCGGATCTATGAACGGCAGGCCAGGGAGATCGGAACGCGGCGGGTACGGCGGGATCTGTCCGTCAGCTATGAACACCTGGGCGATCTGCGCAGAGAACAGAAGGATCCGGCCGGCGCGGAATCATACTACAGCAAAGCGGAAAAAATCCGGGAGGAACTGGAGAAAGAGGCTTCCTCTCCCGGTGCCCGCCGTGATCTCTCCGTCATCCTGACCAAACTGGGAAACATCTACAAGGACCGCAAAGATACGGCTCTCGCACAGAAATACTATGGGGAAGCGCTGGAAATGGACCGGGTCCTGGCAGCGGAACTGAGAACGCCGCAGTCGCGGGACGACTACGGCGTAAGCCTGTCCAAGACAGGTGACATATATAAGATGCTGGGGAATCTTCCGGAGGCATCCGCCCGTTACGGACAGGCCCTGGATCTGTTCACAAAGAATAAGAAAACTACAGCTTCTCCTTTTTTCCTGGACCACTATGCCGGCGGCTGCGAAAAGCTGGCAAGTGTAAAGAAAAAACTCGGAGAGACAGAAGAGGCTGCCCGGCTCTACCTTGCAGGGATCGAAGCCAGAGAACAGCTTTACAATGCATCGGAAACGCTCTCCGCGGCCCATCAGCTGGCAGTCTCCTGCTATAACGCGGCCCTGTTCCTGGTGGACAGCGATCTGATGCAAAGAGCCTGGAAACTCTGGGATACATTAAGCCGGCAGCATCCGGAATACCTCAAATACAGAGACAGGGCCCATTTTTGAAAGCCTGTACGCTATTTATTGGACTGGGCGTACTGCAGGAGTCCGCGCTCCGCCATGGACTGCAGGGCCTGATGCAGATCTCTTTTGATACTGCCCATAAACTCTTCCGGACCTTCCACAGAAAAGCAGATGATCATTCTGTCATCCTCGAATTCTTCTATTCCTTCAAATTTCGGGCCGCTGATGATATGGGGGTTGATCTCCCTGATCAGCGGCAGTTCTTTTTCGAACAGATCTTTCAGCGCATCAACAGATACAGTAACCGGAATACTGATCCTGGCCTTATAGACTGTGGTCAGCTTGCTGTAATTGATGATACTGCCAATCTCATGATTATTGATGATCTTAATATCATTGGTACTGTTGACCAGCTTTGTCGATCTGACGCCGATCTCCATCACCGTTCCCTTGAAATCACCTGCCTGGATGGTATCCCCGACATTGTAAGATTTCTCAAACACGATACACAGGCCGGCCAGAATATCCGCCACGATATCTTTGGCTCCCAGGGAGATGGCCAGCGAAAAAAGACCGATGGAAGCCAGCATGGTCGCTGTATCAATCCCGAGATAGCTCAGTGCCAGGCAGACAGCTCCTATGAAGACAATGTAATTGCAGAAGCTTCGGACCAGTCGGAAAACGGTCTCCCCTTTTCGGTCCGTCAGACTGCTCAGCATCCTGAAAATAATCTTCATGGCCAGATAGACCAGGTATTCCAGGCAGAATATCAGGATCACCGCGATGACTGAGAAAAAGTTGAGCCCTTTTGTCCAGTTCCCTCTGATCACGAAGCTCAGCACAGAGTGGCGGGCCAGAGGAGCATTCAGGAGAGCCGCCAGGACCATGACCGCCAGCAGAATGCCTGTCAGGATCTGCAGGATGATTTTCGTCTTCGTTTCCGGCAGCATATCTCTCCAGCCTGCTGCTGTTGCGTACAGAGAAGGCGCTCTCTGCCGGATCTTGCCCAGATACGATTCCGATTCTCCTGTCATCCGGGCCGCGTAGCGCTCATAGTTCTCTTCCGTATACTCTTTCAACCCGAATCCGGCTGTCAGCCCGAAAATAATCAAAGCGAGCAGACCGGATATAAGGGCGAAAAACAGCCCGCTCCTTGACATGTCGGTGCTGTCCGTCAGGTAGAACCAGATGTGTTCTCCTGATAATCCGGAAACGCCGAAGTACCACTCCTCATCCACGTAGTAGAAGCCCATATGGCGGTCCTTCAGTTCTCCGGGCCTGATCCCAAGACCTGCGCTGTCCGCGCCATTGAAAGCGGCCCTGCTGCAGGATACAATGGTGCCTGTTTCCGGATCGATCTCCATGATCATCCGGTTCTCTTCCTGTATCCGGCTGTATACTTTCTGCCTGACCCGGAGGACCGCGTTGTCATTCTCCTCTGCCATTACCTGATCACGGGAGGGCAGGGCGATCAGGAGCGCGCCGTAAATATCCTTTCCGCCGGGGATATCATAGCGGATTCCGACAAAGGAACGCTGTTCCCCTGTGATCATATCTTTTCCCGGTTCATGGACAATGACCGGAATTCCTTTCAGCAGTCTCCTGAAATCGTAAAAGGGATCCTCCGGGTCCTCCGGCAGTGTAAAGCCGGTATATTCTCTGCTGCAGGCCGTTTCCGCTCCCTTCTCATCATAGACAATCAGGTATTCCGCTGAAATCGCTTCCGCGATTTCAGACAGGCTCTTTTTTCGCAGGAGAGATGAATCTTCTGTAATCATTGACGATACGGTTTTACCAAACTCCGTATATCTTTCTGTCTCCAGCGCATAGATGCCGGGAGTGCTGTTTTTCGCGTCCTCAATCTGTACGGAGAAAATATCCAGCATGTTGCCGGCGATCCGGTTCTCCTGGAAGAGAAACTGTACCATCACGATCGTAAAGGCGAACAGGGTGACCGTCAGCGCAGCCATCAATGTCAGGACTGTCGTACGCTTTTTGACCACACCGGGACTGTATTTCTTCCTGTCTTCCTCCTTCAGTGCTTCCTTCCGTACCAGCCACTGCACAGAATAGCACCACGTGATCATACCGGCCAGCATAATGGCGGCGAAGAGGATCAGATCCAGGACATCTCCCAGATATGCCGCTTTCTCTCCTTTTATGGAATTGCAGCATACAAGGGTATAGCCCAGATTTTCCACCTCCATCGGAATACAGATATATGTCTCCCCCCGTTCTGTCTGCAGGGTAAAGTTTTCCGCCTTCAGGTCCTCCCGGGTAAGGCCCAGATCCGCCAGAGTGCTGAATTCTGACAGGCCCTTTGTTTTATGCAGGAGCGTCATGCTGTCTTCTTCGGAAGCAGCCGGATCATCAGACGGGGCAGCGACCATAAAGAGCTCGACATCATGCACCATATCCAGAATTTCCGGAAGGTGTTCTTCCGACAGATGGGACCGGATATAGACGTCATAGTCCTCAATGGGAACCCAGCTGACACAGTACCATTCCCCGGCGATCTTCCCGCTGGTCAGGAACACTTCTGTGATCCGGTCTCTTTCTGTTCCTGCGGACGGGTCTTCGTGCCATTCCACCTTCGACTGCCGGTACTCATTTGTGATCATGTCCGGAGAAAGCGCCGGAAACATTCCCTCCGCTTCCGCGGGCAGTTCGACGGCGCCTTTCCTTACCCGGACCACCATACTGCTGCCCTCAAAACGTTTCCCGGTGAACACATCATCCCTGACCTGATCTGACAGCCCGATCGCCAGCAGCCGGACCCGGGCGTTTTCGTCCGCCAGGAATCCCCTGCCGATCTCATCCGCCGTCGCGCCATACCCCTCGATCATCCCGTAGACCGCTTCCGCCTTGTTGGCGGTGTCCTTCATGATCATCGCTTTATACTGCCGCGACTCCATATACAGCATGGCCGCGCTGTACAGAAGCAGTAATACGGCAGCGACCGCGATCGTCTGTTTCAGTCTCTTTACCGGATCTTTCATATCTGAATTCCCGTTTCTTTATTCTTTGAATTCCCGTTTCTTTATTCTTTAAATTCCCGTTTCTTTATTCTTTTACAGGACTTGTTTCCCTGTAACATGATAGTAACATACAGAGCGGGAATCCGCACTGTTATCCTGCCATGCGTAAACAGAGCAAAGAGAGCACCCGGCCCAAATCCCGCGGATGCTCTCTCCAACTGCTCATTATTTCTTTTTCCGGGTCAGAACACGCTCATTTATGGCAGTGGCTGCCGCAGGCACATCCTGTCCGCGCCGGACTGGTCACAGTGTACGCGCACAGGTCTCCCAGATTGGTCTCCTCCCTCTGTAAACCATTGTCATCTCCGGTCGTTGTCAATAAATGTCAGCGCGATCACAGAAACCACTGTAAAAATGGCGATCATCAGCAGAAGCGCCCCCCATGCCGGCAGGACGTTCGCGGCTATGCTTTCGTAAGCGGGATTTGTATTATTGGCACCCGACCAGGCCAGGAAATCGTTCAGCTTACCCTTCTGCTCTATTTCCTGCAGAATACGTAAAAGGGGCTTTTCACCTTCGTATGTCACGTCCTTGAACCGGACCAGTGTGTTCCATAAGGTCACCATGGGCTGTTCATTGTAACGTCCGATCGTGCATAAACAGTCCGTCCCCCAGTGGGAAATGGTCGTAACCTTAATAAAATCCGCCCCGCCCAGTTCAAAAAAGCTGCCGGAAAAAATCAGCTGAAAAATCAGCAGGAAAGGCATGACCGTCATGGCCGCGGTCGTGGTCCTGACAATACAGGAGACCATGAGCGCCATGATATCCGCCGCGAAAGTGACCAGCAGCAGGGTGATTCCGATATCCACGATCCCCCAGGATGTGATGATGCCGGACTGGGGGAAATGAACGCCCGTCAGACTGCAGATCAGCAGTGTAATCAGGGTCTGCAGAAAACAGAGGATCAGCTGGTAAAGCATGTGGGCCGCGATATAGGCAGACACACGCATACCCGAACGATGTTCCTTTTTAACGATCTCCCGCTCACGGCAGACGACCTGGATCGAGTTAAAGAAACCGTTCCATACACAGACACACGTCAGGGCGAAGGTACCCGTGGTCGTTCCTTCCTGTGTTACAAACATATTGGAGCCGACTACAAAAGTGACAAGGGCGGCTATAACAGCGCCGATCGGCAGCACGACCCAGTCGCTCTGGTAGACAAACATCCGCAGGAATTTGCGGAAGTAGATCCCGGTCTGGCCGATCCATCCGATATACCGCAGCTTTTCAGTGGAAGACTCTGTCATGATACCTGTCCCCCTTTCTTTGCGGCAGCGTAGGCCGCGTATTTTTCGATCAGTTCGTCAGCCCGGCCTTCGCCGCCTTCCTCCCTGCTGTTTACGCTCATAACGATCTGCTCCATGGTGTCTTTTTCAAAGAATTCCCTGGCTTCCCCGGGGCTGCCGTAAAAAGCCAGACGGCCGGTCCCGGCAGAATCTTTGGCAAGTACGATGACCCGGTCAAACAGATCGATCACCCGGTCCGGTGTATGTGTAATGACGATTACGATCCTGCCGTCATCCGCGATCTGGCGCAGCTTTGTGAAGATTTCCCGGGAGATGACTCCGTCCAGGCCCGAATCCGGTTCATCCAGAATAAAGAGGGCAGGGTCCGTCACCAGTTCCATGGCAATACAGATCCGGCGCAGCTGTCCTCCCGACTTCTTGGATACCAGGCCGTTCTGGCCTGCGGAGAGTCCCAGCAGGTCCATATTATCTTCAACCATCCTGTTCCGGTCCTCTTTGGATACCGACTTTGGAAGCCGCATGGCGGCGATGTCGCCTACGGTCCGTCTGACCGTATCCTGCGCCCGGATCAGATTTTTCTGGGGGACAAAACCGATCTTATGTTTCACACTTTCGTAATCCTTATAAACATCAACGCCATGCAGAAGGATTGTCCCGTCCGCTTTTTCATACCCGGTCACCGCGTTGATCAGGGTCGTCTTCCCGGCGCCGGATCCGCCCAGCAGCAGGACAAGGGAATGATCCGGAATATTCAGCGCGATGTCCCGCAGAAGGCGGTGCTTCTTTCCGAAGTCTTTCACGACCCGCTCCCGGATATGGATGCTCAGGCCTTCCTGCGCCAGGGGAACCACGTCATTGAGAAGCTCCGAGGGGTGGGCCGCTGCCTGCCCCGCGTCCGGGATACGGACAGCTCCCTCCCGCAGATTTTCTTTCACAGGCTGATACTTCTTTCCAATACCCAGGATCAGCAGCGGCAGCCAGTCGACAAGCAGCCACAGGATGAGCCACCGTTTCCCGAGTCCGAAGAGCTTCAGGATCTGCAGGAAGATCCTGATCCTGTATATGAACAGGAAAAGGAACAGGATCAGATGGAGGAGTGCTGCCAGTATTCTGAACTGACCATCTCCGGCCTCGAACCTGAAAATCCCGGCCATGACAAACAGCAGGTCCAGAATCCCGCAGTACATGCCTTCCCGGCCAAGTTCCACGGACTGGCCCAGACAATACATACGAAGACCCGGGATCCAGGCCTTCCATCTTTTCTGCCAGCCCAGTTTGCCGGAAATGACAAACAGGGCGACCGAGAATATCAGCCAGTCAAAAAGACCATTTATATTAACAAACCATTGGTTGTACATTTTCTGTCTCCTCCGTTTTAATAGATTCTGCCGGACATCAATGTTTCTGCTTCCGGATCAGACGATCAGCGTCGCGATGGATCCAAAAATCAGAATCAGAATAACCAGGCAGACCGCCTCCGGCACAAGACGGTTGGCCAGAAGGCCGACACACTCCCGAACGAAAGCGTTTGGCCAGAACCACCACTTTGTATCGCTGCCGAGTCCTTCCGCCCGCAGCCCGGCCAGGCCTGCCCATACGCCGCTCCGGAACACATGATAGTTGGTGGTCACAAAGATGACATTCTTATCATCCGCGCTTCCATCGCGTTCCTCTATCAGCTTTTTGGAAAACTCCATGTTCTGATAGGTATTGCGTGACTTCTCCTCCTGCAGGATAGCCTGTTCCGGGATGCCGCATTCCCGGAGGTAGCGGCCCATCGCTTCCGCTTCGGCCATCGGCTCATTACGGCCCTGTCCGCCGGAGGGAATCAGGACCGCTTCTTTCCCACCCTGGTCTTTTTGTTTCTTCCAGAACTCGATTGCCTTATCCACCCTTCCCCGGAGCAGGGGAGGCAGCGTCCCGTCCTTACGGAAACCACATCCCAGAATCAGGATGTAATCCTGTACCGGCGCCGGTACATGCCGGGCCGCCCGCAGTCCGCAGATTACAGAACCGATCAGGATGCACTCGAAATAAGTAAATATTGTATAATACACACTGCTCAATGTATAAAAGACCCGTACCTGCATCTCAGATCCGGAAACATCCTGTATCAGCAGCCAGAAACCGAAGACCTCGCTGGCAATCAGCAGAATGCCGATCCCCAGGCCAAGAATATTCTGCACCCGGAAGCTCTCATGGCGGAGCAGGGCGATATTGCTGACGATCATCTGAACAGAGAAAGCCAGCATTGCCGGCAGAAAAATCAGAGAGAAGAGCCAGCCGGACATGCTGAATGTCTCATACAGATACCGCATCCAGATCATGTCTGCCTGGATTATGCGGCGGATCAGCAGATTCAGAAAATTCAGGCCGGTCACGGTACAGAACAGGCCCACGCCGCAGTTCCAGATCGAGTCATAGGAGTACAGCATGGGACCGCGCATCCTGATAAAATTCACGATACAGATCACCGCAAGTCCCGCGAAGAGCAGCGTGATACCGGCTATGAGGGCATTATCCCCGGTAAAGTTACGGGTCTGCATGGAATAGGCCGTCCCCAGGGGGCTTACATGCAGCTCATCATAGAACAGCTGTCTTTCCTCCTGCTCCATGACCATGACGTTCATCACATAGTCACCGGCTTCTGCCGGCCGCAGGACGATCACAATATCTTTCCCGTTCCGGACCGATATTTCCTGCACCGGTATCTCTTTTCCGTTTTCCCATATAATCCGGATCTGGTCCGCTTCCGGCACGTTACTGTTATATCCGAGAGGGATGCACATCTCAAACCGGTTCCCGGTCAGGATCCGTCCTCCGATGATGACCAGCAGGCAGGCCGCGATCAGCGCCGCGACCTGTATGATTAACTGTTTTCTGCTTCTGTCCAATATCTTGCTCCTGTCATTTCAGTTACTTCTATCTTACCCTGTTTTCTTTCTGCGGATAAAGAATATTCCCCGTTTCACATTTATTGTTTTGGAGAAGGCCCGGTATAAAACATCTGATACCAGTATAGCACATTCAGATTGCGGGGGAACGTCTGATAGAGAGCGGTTTACTTTTCACCTGATGAACTCTGCTGTCCGGATCCGACGCTTTTACGAGGCAGCATGGAACAAAAAACATACCATTGAAAACATAAAAACAGCCGGAAAACGGTTCCCGGCTGCTGTGCTTATTTACCGATCTTAATCTGGGGGAGCCTGCTCTCCCGCATTTCCCCAAGCTCATAAGGAATGCCTTCTTCCGTCAGTACTTTGACAAATTCCTGCACAAAATCCGTATCCTTATTCAGGACCTGAAAACTGATACAGAATTGATCCCGGACCGCATTGACTTCCAGAAACAGATGTCCTTCTGTCAGGCTGTAAACAGGATCAGCAGAAAGACTGCCAACACGCCAATGACCATCAGGACCACAACCAGAATCATGCGTACTACGCCGTTCTTGACCGCCCCACGTCTTTTTCAACTGTTTGTTTCATACCCGTCTTCCTTTCATTTATGCACTGGAGGAAACAGCGAAGAAATGCTACAATTTAACTGAATATTAAGATGTTATTGATATTCAGATTATCATCTGGAGCGCGGTTTATCAACCGCGCTTTCACAGGCACGGCACAATTCAGACATGGAGATATTGAATATGAACAGAATCGTTAAAGGCGCAAAGATATGGTACAGGGGCGTTGTAGGCCCCTTTGAACTGATCCAGGATAATTTCGGGAGTCTGGTCGGGTTTTCGGCGACCTTCCGGCTGCTCGCTTTTTTTGTTCTGTTCCCCATTCTGGCCTGGA
>ODAI013933679.1_pt1 | contig 10070 bp, 9 predicted proteins | sample 1539321 | NCBI WGS metagenome assembly ODAI01 (sample SAMN02144231, study PRJEB22623) | gut metagenome | biome: sheep rumen | host: Ovis aries | place: New Zealand | reverse complement strand
TTGCCTTGGCGAAGGAGACACGGCGGCAGCAGCTGCGGACATTAAGGCTCTGCGAGCAAGGGCTCTGGGCAAGTCGCCTTCGGAGGTTAATCTGGTCTATACAGGTGCCGACGGCCTGGACCGCCTGATCCAGGAGGAGCGCTCCAAGGAGCTATGTTTCGAGGGGCACCGTTTCTTCGACCTCAAGCGCCGTCACGAGGATATCGTCCGCCGTCCGGGCACTTCCTCCAGCATGCTGAGACTCAATTATCCGGACTATCGTTATGTGCTGCCCATCAGCCAGTTGGAAATGCGTGCAAACGAAAAAATGGAACAAAATGACAAGTATTAAGCACATAGTTTGTTTTGCCCTGGCGTCACTTATGCTGTGCGCCTGCCGCAAGCATGAAGAGTTGTTCTTCGATACCCCCTTTGTGAGGATAGAAGATGCAACCGGGGCTTCCACCATGGACATCGACCATACCCTTGACAACCTGCTTTCGGAGGTCAAAATAGTGGTCAGTGCGAGCAAAAACTATTTTTCAGCTCCGATAGTGGTCGAATATGAGATTATCCCCGGAGACGGCATCAAAGAGGGGATAGACTATAAAGTGCAGCCGAGCGCCCTGAGCCCCCAGACCTTTTCTCCGGGGACCTACAGCCTGCCTGTCAGGGTGATATGGTATAAATCGGCCGCTCCGGACCCGTCCAAAGACAACACCCTGACTCTCCGGCTCACCAAAACTAGCATTCCGGAGATGACCCTTGGGCTGCCCGGACCCGACGCCAAAAAGAAAGAGTTTATTTTCACAAAAAAGTAGTGTTATGAAAAAAATTGTTTCAACAGCAGCCTGCATTCTTGCAGCAGTTTCTTTCCTGGTATCTTGCCAGCCCAAAGAAACACCAGATGGGAAATGCGAAATCACCGCATTCTCGCTCCCTGCCAGTTTAAACAGCGCCCTGTCTGCCGATGTGAACGGCACTATCGACGCTTCCGCCAAGACCATTACACTGGTTCTTCCCGCCTCTGTAACGTCCAGAACTTTTGTTCCTACGTTCACTGCTTCAGAGTATGATGTTGTGAAAATCGCCGGTGCCACCATCACCAGCGGAGAGACGTCCGCGACAATTGCCGACGGCACCAAGATTTCTGTCAGCGACGACATTTCTGTGCTAACGGCAGAATATACCATAGCTATCAAGGAGAATGACGAGGCGGCGGCCCTCACCGCTATATCATTCAAGGCCGCAGACAACAGCCTGCTGAGCGAAGATGTGGCGCCTGATGCCATCGAGCCCCAGATGCTGGTGCGTGTGCCTGCAGCCGCCTTCCGCCAGGAGCTTACGCTCACGGTGGCAGCCGGTGAAAACGACGCCATCAAGGTGAACAATACTTCAGTCGAAAGCGGATCGTCCATCAAGGTGGACACCAGCTTCCCCGTGGATATCACAGTCACCGACGAGGTGGCCGGCAAGACTGCCCAGTACGTGCTCAAGGTCGGCAAGATCCTGGAGTATGTGGTTACCAAGCTTTGTTCCTACACCGATGGCAGCCTGAGCGACTATTCCATCGTCCTTAATCCTAATGACAACCTGCCGTACATAGCCTACACCAGAAAGATCGGCGATGAGAAGTACAACAATATTTCCGTGGCCAAGTGGAACGGAAGCACCTTCGGCATACTTGGTACCGGCGGATTTGCTGACGCTTCTGCCCGTTCGGCCAGCAAGCCCAGGATAGCATTCGCTCCCGACGGAACCATCTACGCAGGCTATCTTGGCGGAGAAGTGGCCAGCAAGCCGACCATCAAGAAATTCGATTCCGACTGGACCCTGTTCGGCACCGCCGGCGCTACAGAGCATAACAACAATTCCTCTTACGACTATCCGTTGTTCGTGCATCCGGCTAATTCCAAGGTATCTTTCTACTGGCGCGGTAACACCAAGAAAGTTGACACCTATCGTACGATGAACTTTACCCAGTTCAACGGAACCGAGTGGGTTTCTAACATTGTCAGCGGCACAGTCCCTGCTTATGCTGCGGATGGCTCCGGCATGTACTATACTTCATCACTCGTTCAGCTGGGAGACAAACTTTACATGGCTTCCGCCTTCAATCAGTACGGATATTACATCCAGGAAGTAGGGGGCGACGGCACCCTGACTACAATTGTAGAAAACTACAAACCCAGCGAGTCTCCTCATGGCCTGCCCGCCAACTTAAAACTTATAACCGACGGCTCTGCATTGTATCTGGTTGCGGTTGACAGGGCTTCAGCAGCGGTGTTTGTTTACACAGTAGATATCGCCGGCAAGACCCTGAAGGCTTTGGGAAGCGGTATCCCCGTGACCATCAGCAGCAACGGCGGCGTGTCCGAGGAAGTTGCAGCAGACATAAGCCCTGTGGACGGACTTATTGTCTCAATCTATGAGACTGCAAGCGGAATTCCCGTGTTTGCATACATGAATGCCGATACCGGTTATCAGTGGCAGAAATTCGCTGTCGAAGGTGCTCCCGAATCCAAGGGTGCCCTCAGCGTAGTGTTCGACAAAGACGGAAAGGGTTACATTACCTATCAGTCTGCAGAAGCGATCGAAGTTTTCAGCGTGGGTCTGGAAGCTGACATCATTCCCGAATAAGCGCTTCGACGCTTGATAGTAGAAGGGGCCGACTAAAGTGAAGAATCTACATTCTAGTCAGCCCCTTCTTCTTATTGTAACTCTATCTTTTCACCGCCGAAATGCGGTTCCTTGTGCGTGAGAAGGTCGATGAAAGTCTTGACCCTGGCGAAGTATTCCCGGCAGCGGGTCTTGAACCCCGACATCACAGAAACGTCACGTGCAGCGTATCCTATGGCATTCAGGCCTCTTGATTTGGCAAGATAGAGGGCCCTTTCGATGTGGAAACGCTGGCTCACTATGATGAAGTCGCTCTGGCTGAATATAGAGTTCATGCGCACCACCGAGTCGAGGGTACGGAAGCCGGCGAAATCCATGAATATCACCTTTTCGGGCACTCCGGCCGCCACCAGGGCCCGCTTCATCTCCCTTGGTTCATTGTAGGAGAGCTGCCTATTGTCGCCGCTGACAACGATGTATTCTACTTTTCCGGCATGGAACAAATCGGCGGCGGCCTCTATCCTGTATGTGAAGTACGGATTTGGCCTGCCGTTGACCAGTCTGGAAGAAGTACCGAGCACCAGTGCCGCTTTACGCGGAGGCACCGAAGCTGTGTCCGTGTAGTATTTGCCTTTCGCGGAATGCCTTATAATCCCGTCGCACGTGAAAACTAAAGCTACGACAGCCACCAACGGCAGCAAGGCAATCAAAATGGTCCTCCTGACACTCATTGCCCAAAGATAGGTTTTTTTCGCATCACATAATCTTCTATTCGGTAAAAATTCATAATTTTGTAAGGATAAATAATTACGTGAGATGAAAAAACTATTATTGACACTTGTTCTTTCGGTCCTGATGGCAGGAGCGGCACATGCGCAGTTTTATTACGGACTTCAGTTCGGTATTTATTCCGACACAAGTTCCATGACGGATAATGCATCCGGAGCTGTTACACCGGGAGGCTCGAGTTTTAACTATACCATTAAGCCGAGCATCGGTTACTATTTCACTCCCCGTCTTGCCGCAGGTCTTAAATTCGCTTATACCAACTGCGCCAAGAACCGTTCTGAGTCCGGCCAGCTTGCAGGCGACATAAACGGCATGGTCATGAATCTGCTTATGGGTAACGGACTGACCTCAGACTATCAGTCCTGGAGCCTGTCTCCGTATGTGCGTTACAAACTGTTGTCCATCATTTCCGACAAGCTCAATATTTGGGCGGAACTCGACGGCTATTACGGCATACGCACGCCCCGTGATGCCACCACCGGCAAACTCGACGAAATCAAGCGCAAGACCATCTACGGCGTTGAGCTCCATCCTCTTGTGAGCTACGATATTGCCGACAATTTCATGCTGTACACCTCTTTGGATTTCCTTTCCTTCTCTTGGGACGGTTCGGCCAACAGAAGGGCGAATTACGAAGATACCGTGCAGACGTCCAAGCAAAATGTATTTGTGTTCCAGGCCAATCCTCTGGTGGCCATTGCGAAGTCTTTCCTTAACATCGGATTAATCCGCAGGTTCTAGTGAAAAAGGCGAAGAATTATCTGCTGGCGGCAATCCTGATCGTAGGAGGCTTGGTTTATTACTTCATCGGAGGTGGCGGAGCTGCGGAGCCCGAGGCCGAAGAGCCTGTAGCGTCTGCTTTGCATGCCTCGCTGCCCGGGCTGGAGATTCCTTCCACGGTTCCCGGCAGCAGGGTGGTGAAGCATGGCGCTTACGTGACCTCGTACAACACCGAAACGTTGATTCCGGACTGGGTGGCCTATGAGCTTACCGCCGATGAGGCCGACGCTCGGAGGGACCGCGAGGGCGTAGAGTTCCGCATGGATCCCGACTTGCGCGGATGCACCCAGGCCATGCGCGAAGACTACAGCGGCTCCGGCTGGACCAAGGGCCACCTGATGCCAGCCGCCGACGCTGCGTTCAGCAGCACCGCCATGTCGGAGACGTTCTACTTCACCAATATCTGCCCGCAGAACGAGGTGCTTAATGCCGGAGACTGGCAGTATCTCGAGAAGCGTGTGCGCAGTTGGGCCGGACGCTATGGCAGCGTGTGGGTGGTCACAGGCCCCATTGTCGGCAACAACCGCTACGGCACAATAGGGGAGAGAGATGTGGTGGTGCCCGACTCTTTCTACAAGGCCCTGCTGGTCAGGCGTAAGGACGGCTCCTACAGCTCGATAGCCTTCGTTATGGACAATGACGAGGAACGCTATTACCTCAGAGACTGCTCTATGAGCGTCAACGACCTTGAGACGCTTACCGGCATTGACTTTTTCCCGGCTCTGGACGACAAGATAGAAGACAAGGTCGAAAAGAGCGTGCGCCTCTCCGACTGGGGCATAAAATAAATAATCGAAACGTTATGGCAAAAATACCTACACCTCATATAGGTGCTCAGCTGGGCGAAATCGCGCCCACCGTCATCATGGCAGGCGATCCTCTGCGCGCCCAGTTCATGGCAGAGAGTTTCCTTAAGGACGTGGTCCTGTTCAATAAAGTCCGCGGCATGCTCGGATATACCGGCACCTACAATGGCAAGCCGGTAAGCGTGATGGGCCACGGTATGGGCATTCCTTCCATCGGCATATATACCTACGAGCTTTACAATTTCTACGGGGTCAAGACTATCATTCGGGTGGGCTCCGCAGGGGCCTACAGCGAGGATTTGAAAGTTGGAGACCTTATCCTTGCCCAGGGAGCCTGTACCGACTCCAACTATGGGAGCCAGTACAATCTGGCCGGCACTTTTGCTCCCATCGGCGACTTCGATCTCATCCGCCGGGCGGCAGATGAGTGCGAGAGGCGCGGGATACGCTACAAGGTGGGTAATGTGCTTTCTACCGACATTTTCTACAGGGAAGAATCGGCAGTGCAGGGTTGGCTCAAGATGGGGGTGCTGGGAGTTGAGATGGAGGCTTCCGCTCTGTACATGAATGCTGCCCGCAGCGGCAACAGGGCCCTGGTCATCTGCACGGTGTCCGACCACGTACTTACCGGCGAAGACACCACCTCCGAGCAAAGGCGTACAGCCTTCACCGACATGATGGAGGTGGCGCTTTCGCTGCTCTAGATCTGGTGAACCTTGATGCTCTTGTAGGCGATTTTCAGCCCGTCCTTAGCATTGATCTTGGCGCCGTCGGATGCAGCTTTGAACTGCAGGGTAACGATTGCGTCTTCAATCACGCCGTTGGAACTGTTGTCCTTCACGGAAATAATCACGGAAGTCTTGACGGGAGCAGCCTTGGTGCCGGGGGCGACGGGGTTGTCGGTGCTGGCTGTAATATTCTGCACGGACTCGCCTGTGGCGGAGATTTCGAAAGGCATTGAGTTGGTAACGTCGGCATGGACGTCATATTCCTTCGACTTCACGGTGTAGTCTGCCAGGTTGAGGCCCATGTCGCTGAATTTCTTCACCACTTTGAAGGTGGAGCCCTTCTTGAAGCTCATGCCGAAAAGAAGCTTGGTGGCGATGTTCACAGTCACGTTGCTGGCTGCGGGGGCTGCACCGGCCTTGGTGGAAGCGAGGCCTGCGCTGTAGGCGATTTTCACGTTGGATTCGACGATGGAATTGTTGAGGACGTCGCCTGCGTCGGAGCTGAAGTTGAACTTCGCGTCAACGGCTTCCTGGAGCTCGGTGGTGCCGGCCTTCTGCAGCAGGACTTTGTATTTTAAGGTCTTTGCGGGAACGGTGAATTCAAAAGATGCCGTCTTTGCAGCCTTGGTGGCGGCGGAAAGCGTGCCGCGGACCAGCATGGGACTGTCGGAAGGATTGTCGACCTCCACTACTATCTGGCCGTTGCTGATTTCGGAGCCGTTGGATATGGAGGGCTTGTCGGCGAGTGAAATCTCAAGGGTGCCTACTTCCTGGGGTGTGGAGGAAAGCGATACGGATTTTGACAGGGAGTTTCCGGATTCGAAACTGAGAATCAGATCTCCGTTGGGATCAACGGTCAGATGATTCTCTTCCTCAATGCCTATCAGGGCGGCGGAAGAGGTCTCGGCAGATTTGTCAACGGGGATATCGATGTCCATGTCGAGGGGCTTGAAGAGGTTGCAGGAAACAGCTGCTACAGCCGAAACCGTCAACAAAAGGATGGTGTTTCTGATTTTCATAACCGTATTTATTAGTCAACTAAAAGGCAAATATACTACAAATGAGAAAAAAACCAAAAAATTCAGTAGCTTTGCAGTGTGTCCGGTAAAGTGAAATACAAAACGATAGCAGTTGCGGCGGCCGCTGCACTGCTGCTCGCCGCTGCAGTGGTGATGCTCTTTTCTTCCGCCACCATGAAATACGGTCTGATATTGGCAGGAGGACTCTTGCTCGGATTCCTGATTTGGAAAGCCTTCATCCAGAGGGGGCGCGAGCAGTTGCAGGAGAGCGAGCGGCGCAACCGCGAACTGGAGCGGCAACTGTCGGAGGTGAGCCGCCAGCTGTCCGAAATCCGGAACAGCCCGCTCAATGTGGCGTCCCTCACTCCGGTGCTACACCTTGCCGTACTTAATGTAAACACTTCCTTTACAAGAACTTACATACGCGAAGACGAACCCCGTTCTCTGAGCTTCAACGGAGCTTTGCGGGCGGATATCAACGCCGACTACGGAGTGCGCCTGGAAGACATGCGCTTCAAATACGACGACGCCACCGACACGCTCTATATAGCCGGATTCAAGCCCGGCATCATATCTTTCACCCACAAACAGCTGGAATGGGATCTGGCTCGGACGGTCCGGAGCCGTTCCGTCCTTGGCCTCAAGCTGCCCCCGGTCGATGACAAAGTGGCGGAAGACTTCACCCGCAAGATGACCGAAAGCATACGCCGGGAGGTGGACATGGAGATAGACGAACGCAAGATCAAAGAGTTCGAGTGGCTGGAGCCGGTGGTGTCGCGCCAGGTGAAAGACGTCCTGAGGGCGGCGGTCTGCGGCCCCATGACCAAGATTGTCGAGCTGCCGGAGCCCGCATCGGAAGGCTTTGTGCCCATTGACGAACTGTACAGGCAGCGCCAGCTGACGCAATCACAAGAAATGGGTATTGCAAGAGCAGAGGGTTAGCCGTAACTTTGCGGCGACATGCTTACAATAGACCAGCTGGAACGAAATCAATATGCCAGAATAATCAAAGTTGGCGGGGAAGGAGCCACCAGGATGCATTTCCTGGACATGGGCCTTATCCCCGGCGCCAGGCTCAAACTTGTGGGCCGAGCTCCTACTGGCGACCCTATCCAGCTGCAAATCAACGGATATGCCCTTACCCTGAGGCAGGCGGAAGCTTCCGATATAGAAGTTGAGCCCCTGACCTCGCAGGGCCATTCAGACACCGACGGCGAATCGCTTGAAGAGGCGGGCCGCAATGCCTACCTGCACGACCACAACGCCCACCCGGGTCTTGGCGAGGGCGGAAAATACCATTCCAGAGACCACGAGAATCCGCTGCCTAAAGATACTGTGCTGAGCTTCGCCCTTGCCGGCCAGCAGAATTGCGGAAAAACCACTCTGTTCAATGTCCTCACAGGTTCCAATCAGCATGTCGGCAATTTCCCTGGAGTCACCGTCGATCGAAAAGAGGGGACAATAAGGGGCAGGAGCGGAACCAAAATCACAGATCTCCCGGGCATCTATTCTTTGTCTCCCTATACGGCCGAAGAGATAGTGTCGAGGGAATTTATCCTCGACCCCGAGACCCGAGGCCTGATCAATATAGTAGATGCCTCCAACATAGAACGCAACCTCTACCTTACCCTCCAGCTCATGGAACTCGATGTGCCCATGGTGCTGGCTCTCAACATGATGGATGAGGTGCGAGGCAACGGCGGCTCCATACTTATCAACGAGATGGAGCGCATACTAGGCATCCCGGTGGTGGGCATTTCCGCCGCCAAGAACGAGGGTATAGACGAACTTCTCGACCATGCCATACACGTGGCGCGCTACCAGGAAACGCCCGGACGCACCGACTTTTGCGGCAAAGATGACGACGGAGGATCGGTGCACAGGTGCATACACAGCGTGATGCATCTGATCGAAGACCATGCTGCCGCAGCGGGCATCCCCGTGCGGTTCGCCGCCACCAAACTCATAGAAGGGGACGACTGGGTCGAGAACGCCCTCAAACTGGGCGGAGAACTACGTAACACGATAGAGCAGATTATACTGACTATGGAAAATGAGCGCGGGATGGACCGCGCGGCCGCTATTGCTCAGATGCGCTACACATTCATACGGCGTCTGTGCAGTCAGACGGTTGTCAAACCCGGGGAAAGCAAGGAATACAAGCGCAGCCGGCGTATAGACAAAGTGCTCACTGGCAAGTGGACTGCGTTCCCCATCTTCGTCGCAGTCATGGCCCTGGTAATCTGGCTGACTATCGACGTTTTGGGCGCTCCTCTCCAAGATCTGCTGGACAGGGGCATAGGCGCTCTCGGAACCGGCGTCGGCAACCTTTTTTCACGGTGGAATGTAAGCCCCGCCGTTCGTTCTCTTGTTGTCGATGCCGTGTTCGGGGGAGTGGGCTCCGTGGTGAGTTTCGTGCCCATAATCGTCATTCTGTTCTTCTTCCTTTCCATGCTGGAAGACAGCGGCTACATGGCCCGAGTGGCCTATGTGACAGACAGTTTCCTTCGAAAGCTCGGCTTGTCGGGACGCAGCATCGTGCCCCTGCTCATAGGACTTGGATGCTCGGTGCCGGCTGTGATGGCGTCCCGAACCCTTCCGTCGGCGCGTGACCGCCTTAAGACCATAATGCTCACCCCCTTCATGAGCTGTTCGGCCAAATTGCCAATATACGCCTTCCTCAGCAGCGCCTTCTTCCCGGGGCACGGCGGGTTGGTGCTGGTGTGCCTGTACCTTTTATCGATATGCATAGGCATTCTGGTGGCTCTTGCCGGCAAATATATAGGTGGCAAGTCGGAAGCCGCCCCCTTTGTGATGGAACTTCCGAATTACCGTATGCCGCAGCTGCGCAATGTGGCCCATCTGCTGTGGGACAAGACAAAAGACTTTCTGCAGCGGGCTTTCACGGTGATCTTTGTGGCAACCATTGTGATATGGTTCCTGCAGAGCTTCGACTTCCGCTTCAATTTGGTAGAAAACGGGCAGGGCAGCATCCTGGCGTGGATCGCAGGCATCTTGGCACCGCTGTTCGCGCCGCTCGGCCTGGGCGACTGGAAGATAGTCACGGCTCTCATTTCCGGCTTCCTTGCAAAGGAAAGCGTGGTTTCCACCATGGAGGTGCTGGGGGTCCTGGGTTCGCTCACCGTGGCCACGGCTGTGCCCTTGCTGGTGTTCTGCCTGCTCTATACTCCGTGCGTGGCCGCCATTGCAGCGGTAAGGCGTGAGCTGGGCGGCAAGTGGGCACTGTTCATGGTTGCTTTCCAGTGCCTTGTGGCCTGGATCGTTGCCTTCGCCGTCTATCGCATAGCCCTTCTGCTGGTGTAGAATACCATAGGACTGCCGAAGAATCT
>ODAI014069846.1_pt1 | contig 10071 bp, 11 predicted proteins | sample 1539321 | NCBI WGS metagenome assembly ODAI01 (sample SAMN02144231, study PRJEB22623) | gut metagenome | biome: sheep rumen | host: Ovis aries | place: New Zealand | reverse complement strand
GTGAAGAAGGTATGTCATATTCACGTTTTATTGATGGATGTAACAAAGCTGGTATTAAATTGAACCGCAAGGCTCTTTCTAATATGGCTATTGAAGATCCAGCAGCTTTCAAAGCAGTTGTAGAAGCTGCTAAAAAAGCATTGAACTAGTATTTTTTACCAGTTCTAAGGACTAAATATGATTTCACTTGATCAGGTAATTCTTCTTGAACAAAAGATAGAGAGTGCTGTTGAAAAGATTCAGCAGCTGCAGGCTGAAAACGATGCTCTGCGCAAAAAATGTTCAGAGCTCACAAATGCGCTTTCCAGCAAGTCGGAGCAGCTTTCTTCTTTTGAGACAGATCAGAGCCAGATTGAAAGTGGAATCTTAAAGGCGCTTGACCGGCTTAATCAGATTGAAAACTCAGTTCTGAAGGCTGCCGGTCAGGCTGCTTCAACTACCCCGCAGGTAAAAGTTCAACCAACAGTTGACATACAGAGGGCAAATCAGACTGTAGAAAAAGCAGCCGAAACTGCACCACAGACAGCCCCGGTACAGGCTTCAGAACCTCTTCAGCCTCAGCAGACAGTCTCAGCACCAGCTCAGAATACAGCTCCAGTGCAGGCACAGCCGCAAAATCAGATTCCTCTACAGAATCAGGTTCAAAATCAGAATGCTCAGCCACAGGGCTTAAACTCACAGTTCATTCAGACTTCTTCACAGAACAATTTTTATACTATGAACGATCTTCCTCCCCAGTCTTCAGATGCAGATTTTTCTGAGCCTGAAATGGAAGCAGAAGAAGAAAATTCAGACAATTTAGGATTCGACATTTTCTAATGGGTAAGCTTCATATTGATACATTAGGAACCTCCTTTACCATTCAGGCAAACGGAGATGATGAATACCTCAAAAAGCTTCTTACTTATTATAATAAGGTTGCAGAAGAAGCACAGAAAATCACTTCATTAAAAACACCTTTGCAGACAGCAATTCTTGCCGGAATTATGCTTTGCGACGAAGTATATAAGGACAAGCAGAATAAAATCGCCATGGAAGCAGGCCAGATTGATCCGGACGTAATTCTTGAAAGCAATGAAATTGAACGTCACACTCTGGACATGATAGAAAAAATCGGAAAGGTTCTTTAATTGAAAGAAGTTCGTATCTGGATTGACGCAGATTCCTGCCCCGTTCCCGTTAGAAATCACGCAGTAAAAACAGCGGCAAAACTCGATCTTACAATTTTTTTTGTTGCTAATAAGCAGATTCCCTGTGATTTTTCTCCCTACGAAATGATTATCTGTAAAAATGAAAAAGACGCAGCGGACAGCTACATACTTGAACACGCATCTGAAAACGACCTTGTAATCACCCGGGACATTGTATTTGCTGACAGACTTGTTAAAAAAAATATCCCTGCCATAAATGACAGAGGAACAGCTTTTACAAAAGAAAATATCAAGGATCTGCTTTCTGACCGTGACTTTGACTTTGCCCTTTTTCAGGCAGGAGTTGTAAAACGGACGAAGGACGGCTACGACAAAAAAGATTTTGAAAAATTTGCCAACTGCTTTGACCGGGTTTTACACAAACTTATTAAGCATCAGGAATAGCATCCAGAATCGAACAGATACGGTCTTTAATCTGCATAAAGGCTTCTACAACATCAGGATCAAAGTGACTTCCCGAACACCTTTCAATTTCCTTAAAAGAATCTTCAAGAGACCAGGAATCTTTATAGCAGCGCTTGTGACTTAAAGCGTCAAATACATCAGCAACGGCAACAATTCGTGCCGCAAGAGGAATATCCTCGCCTGAGAGCGGCTCTGTTTTTGGAACCTGGCCGTCACGAATATCAAAATCCGAAAGCTTGATTTTTCCAGGATAGCCGGAATCTCCGCCATCCCAGCGGTCATGATGATGGAGGGCAATATCCTGACAGATTGTATCAAGTTCACTTTCAGGAGGTTCAAAAAGCTGGGCACCAATACAGGTATGTCCCTTCATAATTGAACGCTCTTCATCTGTAAAACGGGGAAAAACCTTTTTAAGGATAATATCAGAAATACCAACCTTTCCGACATCATGGAATTTTGCACCAATTTTCAGATAATCGCGGTATTTTTCCTGAGTTTCTTCATCTATGCGGTGATTAAAGGCATAGCGGTCATAGATTTCCAGGGCAAAGGAAGATACTCGCTCAACGTGAGGAAAAGTCTCTTTTGGATCGCGGAACTCTGCCATTTTCAGCATGCGTTTAACCATACTGCTTGTAAGATAAGCCCGCTGCAAAGCCTGAACGGCACTAGCAGCAAAGTGGTTAATAAGAAGCTCTGCCTCCTGTGAAAAAGAAACAATATTTCCTTCTTCATCCATGGCATTAATTATCTGAATTACACCAAGAATTGCACCGCCCTTAATTTTTAAAGGGAAAGTATAAATTGAGCGGGTTCTGTAATCAGTTGTGATGTCAGATTCCATATTAAAATGATAGGGTTTACCTGCCGGAATCTGATAGGCATCTTCAATATTAAGGGGAGTACCGGTTTTTGCTACATAACCTGAAATTGAAGACTCATTTATAGGAAAAGAGAAATATGTATAAGGAAGCTTTTCACCGGGAGCAAGAAGTTTAAGCTGAGTATTTTTCTTACCATATTTGATTCTGATATTGTTTCCTTCAACAATATAAATCGAACCCGCATCGGCATTTACAATCTTGCGGGTTTCAGTAAGGATTCGCTCCAGAAGAATATCTATATCCTGAATTTCAGAAAGACTCTGGGCAATCTCGACAATCTGTTCCAGACGCTTATTGAATCTTGCATTTACAACTTTTCTATTAAGACCAAACACTTTTTTTTCTCCAGAAACCTTTTAATTATACATATAAATTAAGAAATTTTAAAGGTTTATAACAATGTATTATTCTTTTTTATTATTGAAAAATAAATGGGACCGGCACCCTTTGCCATATCCGGAAGAATCTGAAAGCCAAATTCTGTTTTTTCATATTCAGGCAGAGTGATTTTTGTAAAATCCTCAATTTCTGAAAGCTGAGGACAAGGTGTCAAAAGCTCAAAATCATTGCCATTCTTATTAAATTTTTTATAAAGGCGGAAAATCATTCCGTCATTTTCTTCAGGACAAAGGGCGCAGGTTGAATACAAAAGGATTCCTCCCGGCTCAAGAAGACGGTAAGCAGAAGACAAAAGAGCCCACTGGGCTGTAGTAACGGTTTTGATTCGGGAAAGTGACCAGTCTTTAAGATATTTAGGATCAAGATATACGTGGCGCTCTGAAGAACAGGGAGCATCAAGAAGTATTCTGTCAAAACATTCTGACTGACGGGTACACCAGGTCGAACCATCCGAACAGGAAGTTTTTACACGCTCGGAGATTTCTGGAGGAAGACAGGTCTGACAAACCACAGACAGCCTGTGCTTGCGTTCCGGAGAACGTTCATTAGAGGAAAGAAGGGCATTACCATCCATACGGCTTGCAAGAACCAGAGTTTTTCCACCGGGAGCCGCACATAAATCAAGAATGCGTTCTGCACCCTTTAAGGGAAGACAGAGGGCCGCAAGAACACTGGCAGAGTCCAGAAAATAGGATTTTTCAGCCCCCGGAATTTTATACTCCACAGGCTGATTTTCCTTATCAAAGCATGCTTTCAAGCCTTCCCAGCGGGAGGCATAAATACTTTCGTAATATTTATTAAAGCCCTCTTCTCCGCAAAGCTTTCCGGCTTTATCAGCTGTTTTTTTTCCCATAAATTACTTTGATTCTCCTTTTAAAGGAAGTTCAAAAAGGCCAGCCTTAATTTTATAATCAAGGATTCTTTTTAAACTCTGATTAATCCGGCTTTCAAATGTAGAATCTTCCAGAGCCTTCTGATACAAAAGTTTTGCCTGTTTTGCAAAACGCTTTTCTGATGTCATAATGCAGTCTACCCCGGCTTCGATGGCAAGAACAGCCGCTTTTTCCGGCGGAAATCCGTTACTTGCAAGAGCCCCCATAAAAATATCATCAGAAAAAATAATTCCCTGATAGCCGTACTGACTGCGAAGGACATCACTTACCCAGGGTTTTGAAAGACAGGCTGGAGTATCCGGGTCCAGGGCTGAAGTTCTGGCATGGCTCATAAGAAGACCGGCAGGTGCATGATGGCATACTTCCTTAAAGGGCAGTAAAAGCTTTTCAAGTTCTTCTTTTGGAAGGGTGATTTCTGGAAGCCCGGTATGGGGATCTGTATTTGTATTTCCGGGGAAATGCTTGATTACCGTTGCAATTCCGTTATTTTCATAGGCATTTACGCAGGCGATTCCGTAGGCGGCAGTCTGATAAGAATCTCCAAAGCTGCGGCCGTCAAGAAAGTCGCGGTTATCATCTGTGCAGACTTCAATTACGGGAGCCAGGTTCATATCAAAGCCGAGTTGAGACATTTTTTTTGCCTGAAGCGAATATAAATCATAGGCACCCGCAATATCATAATTCCTTGCGACCTCCTCCTGAGAAGGAAGCTTTCCCGTAAGCTTTTTAAGCCGGTTTACCCAGCCGCCCTCCTGGTCAATTGCAAGAAAAGGCTGAATCTGCTTATTTTTTTCAGTATAAGAGCGGATTGATTTTATATAAGAAGATGTTTCTTCCGCTGTATCTGAAAGATTGTAGGAAAAGAAAAGGTAGCCGCCCGCTACAATCGGAGTATCATCAGCTTTTCCTGTCATATCAGAAAAAGTTTCGTAAGAACGGAAGGTTTTATTTCCTTCAAGATTTTCTATAAAAAGCTGGGCAATTCTTCGCTCCAAAGGAAGATTTTTTATGTAAGCCTCCAGAGCAAGGTCAGATTTTTTACCCTGAGGATAAATATAATCGTTATATAAGGCCTTGGCATTCTGCCGGCTGATTTTTTCTTCTTTAGACTGAAGTTTTTCTGCTCTGGAAGTACAGGAAATCAAAAGGGCAGAAAGCATGATAAGAAGAGTGGATTGTGCAAATTTCATAAAAATAATTATATCGCATTTCCCATAAAAATAATATAATGGAAGAATGAAGAAAATCGGAATTATAACAGGCGCAAGTTCAGGAATGGGAGCGGAGTTTGCCCGCCAGCTTGCAGGGACAAATCTTTGCCAGCAAATCTGGATTATTGCCCGCCGGGAAGATAAATTGCAGGCTTTAAAAGATGAAATTAAAGCCTTTTCGCAGGTTGAAATCATTCCGCTTGCAATGGATTTAACCGGCGCAAAAGGTGCTGAAAACTTCCGTGATTATCTTTCAAAGCAGACTGATTTTGAAATAAAAATTCTTGTAAACAATGCAGGATTTGGGACCTATGGACCTTTTGAAGAAACTCCCGTAGAGCGCGAAATGCAGATGCTAGATTTAAACTGCACATCCCTCACCGGAATCTGCGGCTACGCCCTTCCCTACATGAAAAAAGGAAGCATTATTATAAATACATCAAGTCTTGCGGCTTTTATGCCTCTTGGAAACTTTGCCGTTTACGCCGCAAGTAAAGCCTATGTTTTGAGCTTCAGCCTTGCACTGGCAGCAGAGCTGAAACCGCGGGGAATAAGTGTAACAGCCCTCTGTCCGGGAAGCGTAAGCACAGAATTTGCAAATGTTGCCTCAAACGGAGTCCGCAAAGAAGTAAAAGGGGGCCTTTCCTGCGAAAAAACTGTGGCCCACTGCATTAAAAGGGCACTTTCCGGCCGACACACAGCCCTTGCATTTGCAAAATGGCGCATTACGGCCTTTTTAAGCCGCTTTGTGGGAAGATATCTAGTAGCGGACTTCACATATAAGTTCAACAAACGTCCCCATTAGTGGAGAAAGTCTAGTTTAGAGTCGGCTCGCTAGTCTCGCCTCTGAGCATTTTTCCCGATGAACCTAAAACGAGTCACTGTCGTAACTCGTTTTTTAACGGTTCTTCGATTTTACGCTTGATTTTTCTTAATAAAATCCAGCTTCAAATCCTTGAGTTTTTCTGTAATAGAAACCTTATAAATATGAGGATTCAAAATACGCTTGTATGAAGCATCCAGAGTTTCAAGCTGACTCTGCATTGTTGTGCGGCTGAGGTTGAGCTGCTCAGAATCAGGAAGACGCGGTGTAAGGCGTTTACCGTTTTCAATTCTCTTTTTCAAAAGAGGTTCAACCTTTGAAGCCTTAAAGGTGAACTGTCTGTAATCAACCATAGGATGATAGAAGCGGTATTCTTTTCCAGCCTCAAGACTTTCATCTTCAAGAGCAAGAATATCTGCAGAAGCCATTCCGTTTTCATCATAAAGACGATAGATATTCTTAATGCCAGGATTTGTTGTTTTTGCAGGATTATCACTGAACTTCATTGCCGGAATCATGCTGTCATCTGCATTATTGTGACGGGCACACAGCTTGTAAACGCCAGTGAAGGAAGATTCATTGCCGCCTGTTACCATATGAGTTCCAACACCCCATGAATTGATTGGAGCACCGCGGGCAACCAGAGTCGAAATGATTTCCTCTGTAAGTTCATTTGAAACGCTGATTTTTGCCTGCGGATAACCTGCCCGGTCAAGCTCCTTGCGTACTTCACGGGTAAGATAATCAATATCACCTGAGTCAAGACGAACACCAAAGTTATACCCTTTTTCTACAAGTTCACCACCGGCAATAATTGCGTTTTTAATTCCGCTCTTAAGGGTGTCGTAAGTATCAATAAGGAAAACAGAGTTCTGAGGATAGATTTTTGCATATTCACGGAAGGCTTCAAGCTCGGAAGAGTGGCTCATAATCCATGAGTGTGCCATTGTTCCCATTACAGGAATGCCGTAAAGCTTTCCGGCAAGTGTGTTGGAAGTGCCGGCAGCACCGCCGATAAAAGAAGCTCGTGTTGCGCTCATAGCTCCGTCCGGGCCCTGGGCACGGCGAAGTCCGAATTCCATAATCGGTGCCTTTTTTGAAGCAAGCCAGATGCGGGCAGTTTTTGTTGCGATAAGGCTCTGGAAATTTACATGATTCAATACAAGGCCTTCGATAATCTGAGCTTCAATCAGATTTGCATGAATGCGGACAAGCGGCTCCTGAGGGAAGATTACTGTTCCTTCGTCCATTGTATAAAGGTCGCCTGTAAAACGGAAGTCTTTAAGATAGTCTAAAAATCCTTCTTCAAAAATTTTCTGGCTGCGAAGATATTCAATATCTGCTTCGCTGAATCTGAAAGATGTAAGGGCGTCCATCAGAGTTTCGTTTCCGGCAAGAACGGAAAATCCGCCGTTAAAAGGGTTTCTGCGGAAGAACATATCAAATACAACCTGCTGATTCATGTTCCCCTTCCAGTACCCCTGAGCCATTGTGAGCTCATAAAAGTCTGTGAAAAGCGCACTGTTAATTGTGCTGTTTTCAATTGGTTCGTTCATAAAAAAATCTCCATAAAAAATTGTCGCGGGATTTTTTTCGAGTCAGCGTCCAGCATCTGTCCGCAGTCTGCAGGTCCCATATTTTCTATATAATACCGTATTTAAAAAAAAAATGCACTCCCAGACGGAAGTGCATTTTTGTTGCAGCCTTTTGCAAGCGCATAATTCAAAAAAACTCGGTACGACACCGGGTAAAACAGCACTTTATACTCAAAATCACAATCCGGACGTCATGATAATCTTTATTTCAGCCTTATAAAAACAAAAACTTAATAAGGCGCTTAGAATCTTATCAACAAAATTTTCTACCAGCCCTGCTATGTTATTTACCAGAAAGAGATTAGGAATTACAACATACATTCCTTGAACAACAGTGTTTGCACTAGGACGTCCTGTATTTGCGGCAAAAACTAAATCTGCAATTATATTGCCTAACAGAGCATTTGAGATGGCAGACCAGAATCCTGCCCATAAAAATGAATCAAAGCTGTAAATAATTTTTTGCGAAAGCGATTTTCTGTTGGCACTGTAAAATACAAGCCAGGCAAAAACCGCCGTACATATATGACACACCGAAAACAAAATTGAACAATGTGTAAATAAACTGAGTACAACATTTGATAAAAGCCCACAAAGAATAGCCGGAATAAGACCGCATAAAGCAGCAAGTCCAATCGTGAGTAGAGAATCAAGATAAAGCGGGAAAACCACAATTTCTGCAATAACAGAACCTGTGTAATTTATGCAGATGCAAAAAGCTGTTGCGGCAATAATAAAAAGCACACGCTTAAAAGTGATTTTTTCATAAGAGGCAATTCCAAATAATTCCTGTCTTAAATCAGCTTTCATATTTTATAATATAACTCCAAGTTTTCTTGCTGCCCGTAAAAGTTCCAGTCTGTCTTTTATTCCAAGCTTTTGATATATGATAGACTTTTGATTGATTACAGTTTTTTCTGATTTTCCTAAAACTCTTGCAATTTCATCTGTATTTTTTTCTTGAGCAAGAAGAAGGAAAACTTCCTGTTCTTTTGGCGTAAAGGTTTTATAGTTTTCAAAAAGCTCCTGAAGGCGACGCTCCTCATAATCAGTTTTGGCAGCATTATTTTTCGAAATAAGAGACTGCATTACTTCTTTTGCGGCCTTATTGTAATACATGCTTCCGCCGGCAACAAACTCTATAGCTTTTTCTATCTCGCCAACTTCGCAATCCTTTGTAATATAGCCCTGAATATTTTTCTTTAAGGCCGCTTCAATGTGAAGCATATCAGAATACATTGTGTAAATAATGATATTCAAGTCCGGCACAAGCTTTCTGAATTCGTCTATAAAATTCAAGCCGCTTTCGCCATTAATGTTTATGTCCAGAATGGCATTTTTTATATCATCATTATTTTTTAGGATTTCCAAAGCTTCATCTTTTGTTGATGCATTATAAAACTTAAGATTCTGTTTTTCTTTGCTTAAAAGAAAACTGATTCCATCGCGCAGTCCCGAATGGTCATCAATGAACAATATTTTTAATTGTGATTGCAATTTTGGTTCCTCCCTTACCAGAGATTTCTACAGTGCCGCCAAGTTTTTCTACCCTGGTACGGATATTTTCCAAGCCGTAGTGTTTTTTCTCTTCTGATTTTTTGACTGCGATTTCTGCTTCCGAAAAGCCCTTGCCATTATCTTCTATTATAAAGCGAACATATGAACCTATATCCGTTATTTTTATTGTAAGAAGTGTCGCCTCTGAATGTCTGGAACAATTACTTAAAGCTTCCTGCATAATTCTAAGGAATTCCATTTGATATTCAGGAGAAAAGTCTTTTATTAAATGAGAGGCACATAAAAACTCTGTTTTTATAGCAAAGTTTACTTCAAAAGATTTTAAGGCTTGTTGTATAATTTCTTCAAAATTTTGATTAAAATTCAAATGAGTAGAATCAATCAAATAACGAACTTCCTTAAAAGCCTGTTCCGAATAATAAAGTGCTTTTTCTTTTTCATCATTCTGTATAAACAGTTTTAAAGCAGCCAGATCTTGAGCAACACCATCATGTAAATCCTGGCTGAATTTATTTTTTGCCTCATTAATACTCTGCTGCCTCAAAAGTTCATTTTTCTTGCTAAGAGTTTTATACAAAACAAGAACTATAGATATCAAAAGTAAAAAGAAGGAAGAAATATAAAGACAATCATAACCAAAATTAATTGATTTTTGATTCAGACGGATTAGATTTCCCAATTGGAAAGTTTCCTGATATATATTATCTCTTTCCTGTTCTGCATTTGTAAAAAGACTATAAACTATATTAAACTGATTTTCGATTTCTTCACTATAATAAGTAAAAGGTGAAAGTTTTGCTTGTAGAGAGGCAATTTTATTATCAAAATCCTCTATACATCTGCCCCCACCCTACTATAAATATTATCCGAAATAAGATTATTATAAGAGAGTTTAATTCATCATATTTCTTTTGAGATTCAATTTTCAAAAAGGCCGTAAAAGCAAAAATCAGAAGTGATAGAGAAATCAGCAGATATTCAATTTTGAAAACATTTTTAATTTTCATGCCTACATTATAACATATTTCTTTTACTTAGGTTCGGGATAAATTCCCGAATAATCATAGGATTTTAAATTCAAGACAAAAAAAGGATTTGTAACATAATTAATTTTATGGATACAATTTTT
>ODAI012628471.1_pt1 | contig 10071 bp, 5 predicted proteins | sample 1539321 | NCBI WGS metagenome assembly ODAI01 (sample SAMN02144231, study PRJEB22623) | gut metagenome | biome: sheep rumen | host: Ovis aries | place: New Zealand | reverse complement strand
TTCGCCGATTCTGCCGCGCGCCCGCGCGCCACCCCTGTTTCCTGTCTGTGAACCGGCTCTGCTGCCCGTCTGCGCACCGGCTCTTCTTCAATCTCCGGCTCCCCGGATCCGTTGAACCAGCCGTTTCCGTCCAGCTCGGCCTGTCTCCCGATCATCTTCTGGAGCCGCTCGACATTGCGCTGCTGCTCCTTCTCCCGGAGCTCGCTGCTTCGCCGCAGTCTCTCTGCCTGCTCCTCCGACTGCCGGAGCGCATCCATCGCCGTTTTCAGTTCCTGTTCAAGCCTGTCCACTTCTTCCTGCTTGCTGCGAAGCTTCGCCTCAGTGTCGGCGCTCATCAGGTCAATGACCCGCTGCTGCTTGGCCAGTTCGGCCTCCTGCGCTTTCTGATAATTCTCAAACTGCTTTTCCAGCAGCTGTTCCTTCTCTTCGTAAGATCTCTGCAGCTCCTGCTCGCGGGCGTCGTACTCCGCCCGGAGCTTTTTCTCCATGCCTTCCGCTGAATCCTTCTGCGATTCCAGCACCTCGTTCATCTTCAAACGAAAGGCCTCGATCTGCTCCTGGGTCTTGGCCTGCGCCTCCTCGATCTCCTTGCGGACTGTCGTCTGCGCTTCCTCCACCTGCTGCCTTGCTTTCTCTCTGGCCTCGTTGATCTCCTCCTTCGCCCGCTCCTGCTGGATTCTGGAGGCATTCTCCGCCTTGGCGATCTGCAGGTCCATGGCTTTGCGGACCTCATCCTTGTCGATATAGTAGAGCATTCTCAGGCGGTTTCCGTTGTGGTCCGCGCTGTTGATCAGATACACATCGAACCAGCGCTTTGTCCCGTCCTCCAGCTCCATCTGGAACATGCCGACATAGGGATCCCCGGATAGCATCTCCAAATGCTTCTCCGAGAGCCGCTTTCTCGTTATGCTGGTCATTTCCAGACGGTAAAACGGATCTTTGGCCACTTCGTCCGCAAAGCCGGCCATACTCAGTCCGAACCTTTCCGGGAACTGCCTGCTCACATAGACAGGCTTCCAGTCCCCCGGCTCCCCGGTCAGAGCACACAGGCCCCCCGGTATTTTGGCCAAAATATCGGAAGCCGTCGCGATCCTCTCCTGCATCTGCGCGTGGATCTGGTTGAATCCCGTCGTCTCCTGGAAGACACAATAGTAGACTGTGTTGTCACCTTCCTGATAGGCGGGCGCGCCGATCATGCGGTACTGAAAGCGGTTCCCGTCCTTGCGGAAGAAAGTCAGATTGACTGCCAAATGGCCGTTCGTCCCCTGGATCTCTCTGAGCCTGGCCAGGATCTTGTCGCGCTCCTCCTCGGAGACCATGAAAAACGGGTCGCGCTCCATATGCTTTTGGAACTGATCCTCTTTGTAGTGCAGTTTCTTCCAGAAATAATCATTATAGAAGAGCGTCCTCAGCCCTTCGTCCTTCATATAGGCGAAAATCAGGACGCCGCAGGGAAGATTCTCCGTAAATTCCCTGATCTGCTCCGTCCCTCCCTGTCCGTTCTTCTCGGACATATGTAAAAAAGTAATTTCAAAATGCTGTCCGCGCTTACAGATGGCCATGCTGCAGCGAAGATAGACGGCCTTTTCCTCCTCCTTGGATACGAGATTGATCTCATATGCCACCGTCGAAATATCAGCGGCGCTCGGTGAACTCTTAATAGAAACGATGTCCACATAAAACCGCTCCGGTTTCGCTGCCATCTCCTTCTGAAGGAAATCATGGATCTCCTTGGCGGAAAGGAAATGATACATCTGCTTAGGCGTGATCCAGACCAGGTCGTAAGCCAGGTCCTCTATGCACAGGTTCGGATCTCTGCTGCTGAAAAAACTATTTAAAAAATTCTTTCCAAAATCAATAGGTGTCTGCATATCACCATTATAGCAAACAACCCACGGTTCGGCTAAAAAAGGTTGACGAAATCCAAAAACAAGTACAGAATTACCTAAGCCGCAAATCATTAATTATACTGCGACGGCTGACGCATATGCGGGTTTACGTTCCACAGCGATGGCTGCCGCAATGCGCGGGGTCCCTTCCCGGGCGCCGATCATCTTCACGCAGGTATATTTTTATGATCCGAATTCTCTGCATAGGAAAAATGAAAGATAAAGCGCTTCACATGCTGGAAGAAGAATATGTCAAGCGCCTGAGAGCTTTTGCCAAAATAGAGATCACGGAAGTCAAAGACGAGCCCAACGAGCGCGTCGAGCGGGAAAAAGAAGCTGTCCTCGCCATGGAAAAAGAGGGGGAGAGAGCACTTGCCCAAATCAAAGACAATGACTTCGTCATTCTGCTCGATCTCCACGGTTCCCACTGGGACAGTGAGACGTTTGCCAAAAAACTGGAAACCTGGCAGGCATCCGGCTCCAATCTGACTTTTGTCATCGCGGGTTCCCTGGGGCCTTCGCAGGCACTGATCAGGCGCGCCGACGTGCGATGGAAGCTCTCCGACCTCACCTTCACGCATCTGATGACGCGTGTCCTCGTGCTGGAACAGATCTATCGCGGCTTTATGATCATAAACGGCAGAAAGTATCACAAGTAAGATGCATGATCCGCAATGAAGGGGCACTCGTCCCCGGTCGGGAAACACGACCTTGAATAGAAAGGATGGTACCAAAGTGGCATTCAGCCTTGTATTATTAGAGAAACTCATCTCCATGATGCTCATGGCCCTGGTCGGCTATATTTTGGTCAAAACGGGCATCCTCAGGCAGCCGGACAGCCAGGTCATTTCACGGCTGCTGGTCTATGTTTTGCAGCCTTGCCTCGTTCTGCGCTCCCTGCAGATCGAGCTCACGCCTGACCGGCTGCACGGTTTTATCTTCGGCGGCATATTCGCTTCCCTGACCATGGTTTTCTCCATCATTTTCTCCGAACTGGTCAAAAGACGCCTCCATCTGGACGGCGTCGACCGCGCCACTTTGGTCTATTCAAATGTCGGAAATCTGACGATGCCGCTCGTGAGCATGGCGCTCGGGCCGGACATGGTCTTCTACTGCAGTGCCTTTCAGATTCCCTTCCACACATTTATCTGGACACACGGCATCTCCATCATCCGCGGCGACAAAAACCTTAATCTTAAAAAGATCATTCTCAATCCTTCCGTCATCGCCCTGATCACGGCCCTGATCCTTCTCATCACGCAGACGCCCATCCCGCCGGTCATCGATTCGGCCGTCAAGGGATTTCAGGACATGGTCGCCGCCTCTTCCATGATGCTGGTCGGAATGGTCATTGCGGACAGTGACCTCAGGAGTGTCTTTACAAACAAAAAGTCCTATTTGATCTCTTTTCTGCGCCTGATCGCCCTGCCCGTCCTGTGCATGCTCCTTTTGCTTGCCAGCGGTGTCATCACCCGATATCCCTATCTGCGGCCGGTGGCCATGATCATCATGCTCGGCGCCGCCGCGCCTTCCGGCAGCATGGTCGTCCAGCTTGCGGTCGTTCACAAAAAGGATGCTGTCAAGGCCAGCATTTACAACGTCATGACGACGATCTTGTGCGTCGTGACGCTTCCGATCATTATCTTTCTGTTTCAGATGCTGTTCCCGGAATAAAACTGCTTGCACCCGAGCCTCAAACTCGGGGCACTATTCTGCTCCTCCGGCCCAAGTCCTCGGGAAACCATAGTACATGAAAGAGCCCTTCAGAACGAGCACCGGTTTGCCGGTATTCATTCTGAAGGGCTCTTTAGAGGGGGGGAAAATGATAAACAATACATTCGGCAGGGAAGAAACATTTGAGGGGGGAGTGGATTTCTTTGTGTCCCTGTCGATGATGTAATCATATAAGAGAAATATGTTTAAATCGGGTCCTTCCTGTGAACAAATTGTGAAAAGAAAAAGAGATTGCCCCTCGAGCCAGGGGCACCGGCATCGTTTCAAATATGACTTTATTTTTATCTTGTTCCATTGGATACACCCGCCTGCCTTTCCCGCAGGAACCACAATTTACTCGCTGACAAAATGAATCCTCTCCTGTCCGTAGCGGTCAGCGTAATCATCGCTTACTTTTTCTCCCATGGTCGAGAGGTATTGGGCGATCACGTCCACATCGATGATCACTGCGCCCTGAGAATAGCCGAACATGTCCTGGTCTGCCGGATGCATATCAGCCATTTCCCCGTCGGCAAAAGAAGTGAATCCGTCTCCCTGCTCCTTGAGCACGAACTTGGTGCCCGCAACCGTGTATTCCTTGTCCGAGTCGAGCGGCTCTCCTCCCACCATAATGTTCGAGACGCGTCTCTCGTCGCTCCCGAATCCGACAAACAGCCTGTTCTCATCACGCTGCACCTGCGCATCCTTGTCGAGATCCACGTCAAATGTGATCCCCGACACCTGCGGGAATCCGCCGAAATAATCCGGCGCAAATCCCACAGCGTACTCAAGCGCTTCCGCGACAGCCTCTCCTTTCACCTTAACGACACACAGCTCGTTGTTGTAAGGCAGAGCCATGAGAATATCCCCATAGGTGATCTCTCCTGCCGGGATATTGTCCCTGATCGACCCTGCATTGACAAATGCGATGTCTGCCCCGGTGGCATATCGATAAGCGTCTGCGACAAGGTCGCCGAGATTGCATTCGTTGTTTCTGGCAAACATCACTCCGTCTTCTTTGACAGCGAGGTCAAAGTCCGAATAGGAGATCTGGTCTGCGATCACGTCCTCGAATACGGATCTCTCTTCAGCGATCGCATCGATGATCTCGGGATCCACCTGATTCCAGTCCGTGATCAGTTCTGTGTCGATCCCGCCGTCCTGACCGATCGTCATTTGTCCGATCGCCTTAAAATGCGAGCCGGTCTGCGTGAGCACGACCTGTTCCCCGTCTTTGTTCCTGACCATTTCCATAGGTACTGTGCTGTGCGAGTGCCCGTCGATCACTGCATCGATCCCCGTTGTATTCCGGATCACATTGACGGAAGTATAGGGACCTGACGACTCTGTGATCCCGAGATGCGTGAGCAGGAAAGTATAGTCTACCCCCTCCGCATTCACCGTGTCGACTGCCGCCTGAATCCGCTCATACAGTTCCGTTCCGCCGTCACCCTGCAAAAAGCTGTAGATGAAATCTCCGTTCTCATCCTGATAGCTCTTGGGCGTCGTTGCCGTGATCGTCTCGGGGGTGGTCACTCCGATAAAGCCGATCTTCTTGCCCCCAATCTCTCTGATCACATAGGCGTCGAAAACGGTGTCATCCGCCTTAAGATCCTCAAAGTTGCAGCTGATATACGGGAAGTTCGCTATTTGGGCCAATTCCCTGAATCTCTCAACGCCATAGTCAAACTCATGGTTTCCCGGAATCGCCAGATTGTAGCCGACGTCATTCATCAGGTTGATGATTGCCTCACCCTTGGTAAGCGAGCCAAAGACGCCCCCTTGGATCGCGTCGCCCTCATCGATGAGGAAGACGGCATTTCCTTCCTCCTCCACCTTCTTCTTGTAAGCGGAAAGACCCGCATAACCAATTCCGGTATCAACGGCACAGTGGACATCATTTGTGTAAAGGATCACGATATTTCCGTTTTGGGACTCGATCGGCTCGGCCTCCGACGCAGACTGACCTCTGATCACTCTGCCCGATGCCTGCGCGGTCTGCGCCGCGTCCTGTGCGGCGGCCTGCTCAGTTTCCTGTGCGGCGGCTTGTGCATTTTCCTTCGACGTGCCTTGGTCGGCGCTCGCTGCGTCTCCCTGCTGTGCCTCCTCTTGCGCAGCATCCGGTGTGTTTTCCTGCGACGTGCCTTGGACGGCACTCTGTGCAGTATTATTCTGAGCAGTGCCTCCGGCACATCCTGTCATACATAAAACTGCGGCAAGAATGCCGGCAAAAAATCGCTTATTCATAGTTCCCTCATTATTTAAGTTCAACTGCCTCTTTAATTGCAAAGATCAGATTTTGCCAAAATCAATGACATTTTTAATTGTAAAACTCAAGTTCTGTCAAATACACTTGCGTTCAGATCAGAAATAACATTGGAAGTACTGACGATTTGACCCGGAATCTGTTTTTTCAAAAAGCAGTAATCGAATGTCCTCATATGTCAGCCAAAGCCATAGCAATGCAGCACCTCAACGTCTTCCGAACAGTCTGGCAAAGAATCCCTTTTTCCCGTCCGAATCTTTCCCGGCGCGTCCGGGGGGCACCGGTCTCTCTCCCGGTTCAAACACTGCTATTCCGGATTCCGTCATCTTTTTCTTCCTGCTTTCGTAGCCGTTGTCAAAAGTCAGAAACTCAGGAATCGTGTCGCCCGGGGCCGCCCATTTGCATTCTGTAAGGTATAGATCATTACCAATGATCATTCTGGCATCAAAGCTGATGGCGACCGCCTCTTTCTCGTGTGCTCTCATCAAGCTGTCTTTCTCTGCGCCTTCCTCACGGATCACTGCACCGGGATAAACGTGAAACGCTCCGCAGAATGTGATGTCCCCGGTACCTTTATACCCGCTCCCGATCTGTTCAGAAGCTCCACTGTTCAGATCCATCCGGATCATGAGGCAGTCATGAGAGATGACCCTGCGCCGGACGGCATTGCGATCCGCATTCTGTCCGGATGGGTTCGTTTCGTCTGTTCTGCCGCTTCCGATGGTGTCCCGCACGATCGGTCTGGTGATCACACAAAACAGTTCATCGGCAACGACATACGCCTCTTCGACAATTCCTTCCGGGAATACCAGCTCGCGGCTTTCTCCGGTCTCTTTCCCGGTAATCTGCAGTCGAAAGCAGCCCGATTCCTCTGTGCCGCTTATCTCGGCTCCCGCCGGTTTGCTTGCTGCCTGGTTCCCGGGGATCAGCAAGAAGAGTTTTCCTTTTGATTCCAGCTCCCGGTTCGGATAAAGCCTGGAGTATTTCTTAAAAGCCTTATAGTGGGTAAGATCCGCACGCTTCCTTGTGAAATCTGTAGGGATCGCCTTTCCCGCAAATTTCCACAGCAGTTCATCCCGTTTCTCTGCTGTCTGCTGCTGAAGGACCCAGAACTCCCTTTCATTATATACTTCGTTAAGCTTTCCGTATTCCATCAGCGCAGAAAACACACGTCCGGACTCCAGATACTCCTCCGTCCTTCTCATGATCGCCGCTTCTTTCTCCATCCTGTGCTGCCCTTCAGCCAGTTCTTTCGGTGTCCGGAGCCGGTCCATCACCATGGGAGCTTTGAAGCGGAACTCTTCTACCGTCAGGAGAGTAGGATAAAAGTCAATTCGGTTACTGCTGTGATATTTACTGTGGGAGGTTTCATATGGAGTGTCAAGAATCCATCCCCTGTCCGAATCTACGCTCACCTGCCCGCCGCCGTAGCGGCTGATCACCTTGCCGTCGAACAGGATCTCTACTTCGGAGGCGGAGCGTGTGTCTCTGACCTCCACACTGTATTCGTCCGGGAACATGTAGCGTTTTTTTTCAGGACTACGCTTCCGAACCCGCTTGTACTCACCGGTAGAGACGTTCCATTCCGCATCGCCCGCCGTAACGATCTCTTCGTCTTCCGAGGAGCACCAAAGACCTTCCAGTCCGGAATAGTCGATCTCTCCCGGCTTCGACAGATATTTCAGGTATTTTCCCGTCTCCCCGTCCCAGACGTGCACGCCCGCCGCCCTGTTCCACGGAAATCTATTGTAATCAGGTTGTTTCTTCTGATACTCCTCCCGATCCATCTGACTGCTGAAGTAATGTCCGGTCAGGTTCGGCTGCATATTCATGTTGACAGCAAAAGCATATTTACCGTTTCTGCTCATGCATACCTTCCCAACCCGGGCAAACGGGTGGGTTTCTCCATCGACATACCGGCGTTCCCGTTCACTGACGGCATAAGGCTCCGGTTGTTCAAAATCCAGAATGGTTTTCCCGGTTTCTGCATCCACCAGGCGGAGCCGCATTGCTCTTGTCGGCACTCCAGTTCTGTATTCCCATCTCGGTACGGACATGCCCAGAAGGATTTTCCCATCGTAAAGCCACCCTGCCGTAGCTTGATATCCCGGTTCCGGCAGGTATTCACGGATGAGCGGGTGCGAAGGTTCGGACAGTTTCTCCTTTAACTGAAGGTAATAATATCCGAACTCGCTGTCCTTGTTGGCCTGTTCGTTGCCCGGATCCAAGTCTGCCTCGCTGATCCCCCTCCAGGCATTGCGGACATCACCGCGTTCCGCCAGTGAGAGGGCATCATAATTGGACTTATCCGTCTCCCCCATACGATAGAGAAGCAGGCTCTGGTTGAATCTGGGGACTTTCGACATTCCATAAGCATCTATTGCTCTGGCCAGAAGCTCTTTCGCCGTCTGCGGCTGGCCCAGATCCATAAAGGATAACGCCCGGTTGTTCAAAGAAGCCGCCGTCTCAACTGCCTTGTCGATTCGGGGGCGGTTATAAGTGCGCCCGGTCATCTCCTGCCATATCTTTGTCAGAAGGGGGTCGATTTCAGAAAAACTCTGCTTCTTCTTTTCTTCCAAACCGCAGGCCAGGAGGACATCCAGCAGCTTTTCCGGCGGCTGCACGCGGAATTCCGAACAGCAGGCTTTGTCCTTCATTCGTTCGAAAGCTTCCGCACCGGTCTCCCACAGGCGTTTCCCGGCATACATTTCCAAAACGGTCAGCGCCCAGGCATATACATCCATCCACGCCTCCGCCATTTTCCCGGCCGCCTGCTCCGCCGGACAGTATTCCCGGGTATAACCGGTTGACAGCGATGTATTGCCGTCTGTCAGCTGGCTCTGTGCCTTTGCCAGGCCAAAATCCGCCACCTTCGCGTCCCAGTCCCCCGTCAGAAGGATATTGCCGGGCTTCACGTCCTGATGGATCAATTCCCTGTTGTGTGAATACATAAGCCCTCGTTCCGCCTGGATCGCGATATCCAGAATACGCTCCTGTACTCTGAAATCGCTTCCCCGGTAAAGCTCCCCGCTCCGGATTACGTCCTTGAGGCTGCCGCCGTTCATCCACTCGGAAAAGATAGTCGGCACCCCTCCGATCTCCCGGACATAATAGCAGGTGACAATATTCAGGTGCATACCGAGATCGATCCAATGCTCACACTCGGCAATAAATTCCCGTTTGCGCGCTTCACCTGCCTCCTGGAAGAATCCGGGCTTCGGGCGCTTCATGGCAAGGTCTGCATTCCAGCCGTTGTGACGCACCCGCCACACGCTGCCCATGCCGCCCCGAATCGCGTCGGAGACCACTTGATAGGTTTCCAAAAGCACGTCGCCCTTCCGAATCTGCTCGTTTGAGATCTGTTCCTGCGGGGTTCCGTCTGCGAGACGCTTTTTCTCATCTTCCAGGCTCGCCTGATAAAAAGACATTTCTTCATCTGCACTGCCTTTGCTGATGGTATTGCTTATGCTCCATGTTGTCATTTCCATGTGGCTTTCACCCCTTTCCGGCGGCTGCCGCTTCAAGATCCGTCTGTTCTCTGACAGGATACTTTTCTTTTGTACAGTTCAATTGACATACGGATTGTAATATGCGTTAGTTTCGAGAATATCTATTCCCTCCCGGATTTCCCTGTCTGCCGGCATACGGCGAACGCCTTCTCCGAGGTCGCAGATTATGCGCTCGTATACAGCCTTCGGAGTCACCGAATCTTATGCTCCCGCTTCAGATATTCAAGCAATGCTGTGCATCCTTGCAGGACATCGTTCCAAGTTGCGTCAAAGTCATCTGTATACCACGGATCAGCTACTTCCTGTCCGGTTCTCCCACAATAGTCCAGAAGGAGCGACACTTTGCCGTCCGGGTCGCCGCCATAGATCCGCTTCATATTATAGGTATTTGCGTAGTCCATCCCGATCAGATAGTCATAGTATTTGTAATCCTCGCGGGTCGTCCTGCGGGCGCGCTTGCCGCCGGGATCAATGCCGTGCTCCTTGAGTTTGGCACGGGCAGGCGGATAAACCGGGTTGCCGCGTCCGCCCCAGATCTCCTCTGTGCTGGTGGCTGCGGAGGCGATCTCGAACTCATCTTCGAGATGCGCTTTCTTTACGAGGTCTTTCATTACAAACTCTGCCATCGGGGATCTGCAGATATTGCCGTGGCAAATAAAAAGCACTTTAATCATATTGGTTTTCCTTCCTGTAA
>ODAI012300462.1_pt1 | contig 10071 bp, 10 predicted proteins | sample 1539321 | NCBI WGS metagenome assembly ODAI01 (sample SAMN02144231, study PRJEB22623) | gut metagenome | biome: sheep rumen | host: Ovis aries | place: New Zealand | reverse complement strand
CTTATCACGCTTTCATCAGCGCCTTCAAATGGCAGGGCAAGTCCGGCGGAAACGATATACACCTTCCTTGAGGTATCTTCCACCAAGGGAACTGCCTTTGCTTCAGGCGAAGCGATCGCCGCCGCAGAGTTCACGCCGCCGAACGCCAGTGAATCTGATATGGCGTACTTTATCTCACGGCTTGCTTCCCTCTCATACTGATACATCTGCGACAGCTTCGCACCGTCTTTTTCACCGCCTTCAACGCAGGGCATACCCGCTGCACAGCCGTGACTGAGTGCCTTGATAGTATATATGAGTTCCAGCGCTCCGGCAGCGCCGAGACAGTGACCGATAGACCATTTGACCGAGGTGATAACAGGTTTATTTTCGCCGCTGAACATAAGTGAGAACCCGGCGTTTTCTGCCTGATCGTTTTTCTCCGTACCAGTACCGTGGGCATTAATATAGTCCACATCACCAGAAGTTATGCCGCTTCTTTCAAGTGTCTTTTCAAGCACGTCAGCCAGACGTGAACCGTCAGCCACCGGTGAAGTGATATGATAGCTGTCCTGGTTGACAGCACCTCCGAGAACACGGCAGTAAACCTTTGCGCTCCGGCTCAAAGCACTCTCACGGCTTTCCAGAACAAGTGCGCCTGCACCCTCGCCAAGAGTAAGACCTGAGCTTCTGTAGAAAGGACTGCACGGCTGAGGATCAAGGGAACGAAGCGAAGAAAATCCGCTGTAAACGAAGTCGGAGAAAGTATCGCTGCCGCCTGTGATAACTATATCAGCCGAGCCATTTCTGATAAGCCTGCTTCCATAGATAACAGGTATCGTACCCGATGCACAGGCATCTGATACAGTAAGAGTCATCGCCTCCAGTCCGAGTACCTTAGCAACTGTATCCGCAAGTATGCTGACGGGGATCTGTGTCAGCATGGCATAGTCGATATTCTCCTTATTACGACAGTCCCAGAGTTTTTCAAGGGTCTGCACACCGCCGCAGCAGCTTCCCATTATCAGCGCAGCCTTTTTGCCTTTAATGTACTGAGCATCTATGCCTGCATCAGCCAGTGCGCTCTTTACAGCATACACCAGCATACCGGCAGCATTATCAATATATGCATCAGTATCGGCGCAAGGGTATTCATCAGCCTGTGATGCGAATACCGTCGAACCCTCTTTCGGCATAACATCGTGCATAGGTGCAATGAATGTCTTTCCCCTGCCGATATTTGCAAACATTTCCTCCGGACTGCACCCGGCAGGACTATAACAGCCCATTCCGGTAACAACAATATCTCTTTCCACTTTATACAGCTCCTTTGCATCTCAGCTTATTGAAAGCTATACGTATAAGCCTGAATGACAGTATCACAGTAAAGATACATACCAGCCAGACTGTGAAATACTCGCTCACATAGTTAAATACCGACTGTGCAGTAATGTCACTGGCACTGATACCGCCCTCCGCCAGAATACACAGATGCCCCCAGGCAGTCTTTGCCGAAGCAGCTGCAAGGCGGAAGTAGTTAACTGAATAGTGAGTAATAAATACCAGAACCAGAGCGATGTATACATATAGTATCAAAGCTATCCTGAAAGGTATCTGGTGACGGGGAGTTCTGCGGAAAAGCTTTCCGGCAGTAATATCCCAGATCGTATCATAAAGGTTCGAGATACCCAGTGAGTCGCTGAGTATCCAGTAGCCGTCCATTTTCAGGAACGGGTTGAAATTCCCTATCATCTGTATGCATGAGAACACCACGCAGTACTCTATAACGACAGTATGCAGAAACAGTTCATTTACTGCCCAGCATAATATAAGGAACATTCCCTGGAAGTAGACTCCTCCCAGGTCAACTACCACTCTTTTTCCTCTCGGCAGTTTCCAGCCGTTATGAACGTCTGCAAAGAATACCGGCATTATCATATAGAATCCTGCTCCGACTCTGCCCGGACTTTCTCCTCCGTACATAAGTGCCGAAGCATGACCCAGTTCATGCACTATTGATGAGATCATCATGAAAAGCAATACCTGTACCCATTCGTTAAGCTGTGCATGGGTAAGTGCTGTCATTGACCGATCATTGATGTAGCGGAAATTGAAGAAAAGTATAAACAGCGCCGTAGCAATACCGCATACTGCAAAAATCCGCTTGGCGAACATAGCTTTCATGAAGGCGAATTTCTCCACGGCTTTCTGCGGCAGAACAGTTATTCTCAGCCACATTCCCTTATCTTTTCTTTTCTCCGTCTGCACCTCAGTGCCTACCAGGAGACCGTTTTTCACAAAGACCTCGTTTATTATAAACTGTAATTTCTCATCAGAAATAACAATATTGTTTTCTTGTTCAAGTTTTTCGGGTATTGAGTCAACGCCTGACCCGTTTCTGATATATCCGAAGATAAGATACACTATCCTGTTGACTTTCCAGTGGCGTTCATTATATCCGATGATATACGAAAAGGCAGCATCAGAGCTGTCAAATTCCTGTATCGTCACATCGGGTTTTATTGTTAATACCATTTTTAACCTCAGGGATAATAGTATATGCAGCATACCCGGCGGAAGGAGTCTTGCTCCTCCGCCTGCTGCATTGTCTTGAAATTGGGGGGATACAGATCAGGCAATACCATACGATATCACACGCAGGCTTGCGATCATACTATCCATTGCATCAGAGCTTAACCGATTGCGACACCGCATACACTTGCACCAACAGCTTCACCGCTGCAAACAAGCTCCTCACGAGTCTCAAGCTCCTTTACAAGCTCGTCAAGAGCCTGCTCTGAAACAACTGCTTCGTTGAGTTTCTCCATGTTTCTCACCTCCTTTCAATGGCTGAGAGCATCATCATACTGCGTGAACACCTACCAGACATGGACCGATGCCGATACAGTACAATGCACATACAACGCCGACACATACTCTGAACTGAGCAGCACAGGCATTCAATGCACAGGATAATTCCTCTCTGCTCTCAAGTTCTGCGATAATGTCATCAACAGAATTCTCCTTAATAGCAGAATTCAGTGAAAGCATTTCCTCGTTCTTGTTCATGAATATCACCTCCTTTCATCAAAGAGCTAATCCACAAGCGTCTGCGCCACAGGCATAGCCGCAGCAGAACATCTCATCTCTTTCCTCCATCTCGGAAATAACGTCTTCGATACTCATTGAAGCGCCTTCCAGATCAGGACTGAGAGAAGTATTCAGTGAACAAAGTTCGTCCTTTTTATTCATAGTACTCACCTCCTTTCCTGCAAGGGGCTGACTCCTCCTGAGAGGACAGCAGTCACTTATGGCAAGAAGATTCATAACCTGTTATCAGGACTCCTTTTTGCTTTTGCTGAGAAGATGCTCCTCGCATACTCTTACAGCTACTTCATTGAAGATAGTCTCGAAGTCGTCGCAGAACACCTTGTTTATATCGGAGTTTATGACCTTAGCCTGAGCAGAACAGCCGCCTCCGCAGAAAAGCATATGTCTGCACTTCTTGCAGTCTTCTATGCGGTCAACACGTCTGCCCTTCCATTCTGCCTCATGTTCATTGAGGACGAATCTTCCCTTTTCAGTATCCACTTTACCGATCCTGCATTCCTCCTCGGAAAGCACGTCCCAGCAGGGGTAGATATCACCGAAAGGATCGATGGTGTACATATTTGTATTAGCGCCGCAGAAGCCTGAGCGCAGGGGTGCGAATGAACCGGTCTGGAGCATATACTCTATCCTGTCTGAAAGAGTACCGTAGATGCTGTTGAAGCGGAATCTGCTTACATCTCCGCCGAACAGCTCGTACACCTTGCTCATAAGTTCCACATCAGAAAGAGCATCGCCTATTTCCTCATAGCATCTCAGTGTTGACTTGAAGTAGTAGCGGAAATTAGGATACTTTACCCATTCACGCATATTGTAGTCGTTTACAAGATCAAGGATAGATTCCAGGTTCTTCTTATTGACATTTGTACGCAGGGTAATGGGAAGACCAGCTTCAAGGGCAAGTCCGATATTCTGGACGATCTTATCGTAGCTTCCCTTACCGCCTACCAGGAAACGGCGGCTGTCATGGTCATCTTTAAGACCGTCAAGTGTTATCTGCATGGAAGCAATGTTATAACCTTTGAGGATATCAATATAGTAGTTCAGGTCATAGCCGTTTGTAACGATGTGAATGGGTATCTCCAGTTCCTTGCACTTATCCAGGATATGACAGACTATATCCTTGCTGCTGTAAAGAAGGGGCTCGCCGCCGAAAAGGTAAACGCTGTCGATGCGTCTGCCCTCCTCCTTGTAAGCTTCGATCTGCTTGAAAACAGCATCGGCAGTTTCGGTAGTCATCTTGGCATTGAGCCAATCCTTGCCGTTGCACTGGAGATTTCTCTCGAAGCAGTATTCGCAGCGGAAATTGCAGTTGTATGTAGGCAGGAGAGTTATATTCACGCTCTTGTTAACTGCCTTGTTCAGTGCATCGCTTACCTTACCGATGAACTGGTATTCTTCCTCCTCGGTAAAGTCGGTGATATATCCTCTGGAGTAAAGCTTTTCGATCATTTCCGGTGAGATACCGCAGTCTTCGATATCCTCCGGCTCGTTTCTGAGTATATCAGCGATATGGTCATCTACCACATCGAATGAACCACGGTAACCCTGTATGATAAGGGATTTTCCTGGGATCTTATTCAGCTTGAGGTAAGTATTGTATGGGCTTACCCTTCTCTTTTTTACTAAAATCACTTTGCCACTCTCTTTCCTATCAAATATTTTGGGGAATAATTACAATTTCACGATCAGCCGAACAGCCATCTGAAGAAACCTGAGAACATCAGTAATGTAACGTTCATTTAGCACACCGCCTTTGATAATAATTTTTTGTTGCTCAAGAAAGTTGAATTTTTGATTTGTTTTGTGTTGTTGATGTCATTCTATCACAGTATATCGGCTAAGTCAATCGATATCCGGTTTTCGGTCAGTTAAAACGATTTTTCGGTAAAATAGTAAGATAATGTCCTATATAAAGCGAAAAAACGCTGTGCGTCACAAAGTCCGCACAGCGTATATCCAGGAAAACCGGCATAAAACTGCAAAAAAGAAACTGCCCGCACAGGGCAGGCAGTTCATATATTTATCGCAAAAGGCAGTAAGACCTCCGCATCAAATTCTTTATCGGTAAAGCTGTAATTCACCTCACCGCCGTTTGCGTCAACGCATCTGCGGACGTTCATAGTACCGAAGCCGTGGTCATGCTTATCGGATTTGCTCGTTATGAACTTTCCGTCCAACATCACCGGCTTTTTCGACATATTGTTCCGGACCGTTACCTTTATCGCACTTGCGGCAGTCTTCACTTCCACTCTGACATAGCCGCTCTCGCAGGACGCAGCCGCACAGAAGGCGTTTTCCAACAGGTTTGAGAATATAACACAAACGTCCATATCCGAAAGTCTCAGGCTGTCTGGCATGATACCTTTCCATTCAAGCACCACACCGGGATACTTTGAGGAGATATCATTAACGATAGCGTTCAGGAGGATATTTCCCGTCTGATACCGTGGTTTCAGAGTCTCTGTAACGTCCGCCATATTTCCAAGATACGCATTTGCCTCGGAGTATTTCCCCTCTCCAAGCATAGTACGCAGACAGACAATGTGATTGCGGATATCGTGGCGGAATTTCCTTGTTTCAGTTTCTTTTTCCAGAAGCATATGGTAATACTTTTCCTTATCAGCGATCATTTTCTGGTTCAACTTCGTTACCTGCTTATACCTGTTAAGGGTTATCTTATCGTAGATCAGCAGGGCTTCCAGTATCATAAAGAGTATACACAGAAGACAGGCAGCCATTGCCACCATGTACTTATTCCTGATAGTAGACTTATAGCTTGCGATAGTGAAAGGTGCGATAAAAAGAAGCGATGAGATCTGCCCGACTATAAGCATTACCACATACACCGGGCTTAATTCTTCCAGGGCATTTTCAGCCCCACGCCTGCTCCTGACAAGTTTCTGAGCCAGAAACGCAATGATCGTAAGCGGTATTATACTAAAAGCGTTCACGGCTGAGAATATATACACATTCTCCTCAATAGTCTCGTCATGTATACCAAAAGCTGTCTTTACCATCATCGTACACATTTCATCGAGGATGCATATTCCAAAGAACGCCATAGTCGTAACAAGAAACCTATGCTTTCCCTCCAGCGAGAAAACGCATATCAGCACCGCCGAAAACGCCAGCGCCGATATCCTGTGGCTACTGTCTATGATACCCATGATAACGATAACAGCCGCACTTATCCCAAGCAGGATCAATGACACAACTGATTTTTTAAGGCGATAATTAAGTACTCCATACATGACCACAAGAAGCTTGACACATTCAACTGCCAGGTCAATGAGATTACCTATCATTTACCAGCCGCCTCCTACATAAGGCTTGCATTCTGTCGGACGTCCTGAATATACGCCTCACGAAAGCCCGTAAGATTGCGGCGTGATATAGTGAAACTCTGCTGAACACCGTTCAGAAACAGCTGATTATTCTCGATATGGTTAACATATGCCAGTGATACGATATAGGACTTATGTATCTTGAAAAAGCCCTTTTCACAAAGCTGCCTGTCCCATTCTTTAAGCTGCACGCTGCATTCGTAAACATTCCCGTCGGTATCGTAGATATAGCTTCCGTCACCAAAAGACTCAAAGTAAAGAATCTTATCCAGGGGGATATTATCAATACTCCCCTTTCTTGACACGACTATACTTTCTGAGCTCATCATCTCCGCCTGAGTTTCACGAAGTGTCTCGTTTAGTTCCTCCTGGTCTACCGGTTTGCTCAGAAACCTGAAAGCCCTTACCTTAAAGGCATTCTGGATATGTTCCAGGTGGCTTGTAAGGAATACTATCCTTGCATCGCAGTTTCTCTTTCGCAGGTCTTTTGCTGTCTCCATTCCATCGATTCCGGGCATTTCAATATCAAGGAAGATTATGTCATAGTTCTCCTTGCTTTGAAGAAGGTCAAGACCGCTTTTGTACTCATCACAACACAGTTTGCCGTCATACCTGTTAATACAGACACGCAGTCTGTCACGCATGATCTTCTCATCATCACAAATTGCGATACGCATATTCAAAAATCCTTTCTTAATAAGGCAACATCGCACAAAGACCGCCTGACGGCTTTGTGCGGTGTTGCCTATATGCACACCATACTGTGCATATTCAACAACATCTCCACTATTATATCACAATTTGGCTATAAAGTCAATTAAATTTATGAATATTTTTTGGATTGATTATCATTTAATTTATATTCTGCTTGATTTGCACTGTTAAACATGGTATAATATTACTATAACTTGTGAAACTGTATTTAGAACCTGTCCACAATTCTTTCAGGTTCTGGAATAAGAGGTGACTTTTTTGAATCAACATTCACGTTTCGACCTTCCTATCTGCCTGGCAGTTGAGGAGGACGCATTCTTCCATTCAGCCGAGATAATCAGCCGGTATATCCCGGAAGTTATCGGACAAAAGACCATTATCATATCCGAGGAATTCCTTATCGGAATATACAAGGAAAAGATAATGGACATAAGCCAGGATTTCGGCGGCGCTGAAGTGATAGCCATGAAAGGGGCAAGCTTTGATGAGGCGGTAGCTATCGCTAAAAAGGTTTGCGTCGAGGACATTAAGGTTATTATCGGCATCGGCGGCGGCAGAGTTCTGGATACTGCAAAGTATGCTGCCCACATCAGCAAGGCGGTATACATCTGTATGCCAACTTCCCTTAGCAACGACTCCCTTGCCTCACCTTTCTCAGTCCTTGAGACTTATGGAAAAGCACGCAAGACCTTTGAATGTAAAATACCCACGGCGATAATCGTTGACACGAACATGATAATCAACGCACCAATTGAACAGACTCTCTCCGGCATCGGTGATACTATCGCAAAACATACCGCCCTTTACGACTGGAAGCTTTCCGCAAGAAAGACCTCCTCCCGTGTGGATGACTTCGCTTATGCCCTCAGCCGCATGAGTTACGATTCCGTATACCACTGCGATGAGAAGAATATGAAAAGCCGTGTATTTATCCGTATCCTTTCAAGGGCGCTGGTCATGGGCGGACTTGCTATGGAGATAGCCGGTTCATCAAGACCATGCAGCGGAAGCGAGCATCTTTTCGCCCACGCTATCGAGGAATACTACCCGGAAATACGCATAACTCACGGTCTTGCTGTAGCACTTGGAAGTGTTCCGGCGTGCATATTCCAGGGGCAGTCTCCGGAGGGAATGATGAACTTCTTCAAGACCTACGGGCTGAACATCGACCCGGCTTCCTACGGCATAACCGAGGATATGTTCGCTGATATGTGGGAAAAGGCAAGGACTGTCCGCACTGGACGCATTACCATACTCGACAACATTAAGCACGACAGAGTTCAGCTTAATGAAATATACTCAAGACTCAGGGAGGGCATATGAAAACAGGACTTATATTTGACATGGACGGTACACTTTGGGATTCGTCAGAGAACGTGGCGAAAGCCTGGAACGAGAAGATAAACCAGCTTGGACTTGACCATCCGGAGATAACCCAGCAGGATATCATGGGTGTCATGGGGCTTACTATGGACAAACTGGCAGCCATAATCTTCGGTGATCTGCCGGAGAAAGAGCGAATGGAACTGCTTGACCAGTGCTGCGGAAATGAGAACGACTTCCTCCGCAGAAACGGCGGCAGACTTTACCCGGAACTTGAATCCACCCTTGCAAAGCTTGCCGAGGATTACCCGCTCTACATCGTTAGCAACTGTCAGAAGGGCTATATAGAGGCGTTTCTCGACCACTATGGTTTCTGGAAGTACTTTGCTGATATCGAGTGCTACGGCAATAACCTGAAAGAAAAGGGTGACAACATCGCCCTTGTCATGGAGCGCAACGGACTTGACAAAGCTTGGTATATCGGTGATATCCAGGGCGACCACGATTCAGCAGTAAAGGCAGGCGCAGGATTTATCCACGCTTCCTACGGCTTTGGCACTATAAATGAGACTGTACCGGAACTTGGTTCATTCAAAGAACTGCCCGGACTTCTCAAATCACTATAAAAAAAACTGCCCCATATCCGGCATTATTCGCAGGATACGGGGCAGTATTTCTGTTTATTCAGTTTTCAGAGAAACTTAGTCCTCTTTCTTCTTCAGAGCAAATGCAACAGCAACAGCAGCAACAGTTGCACCAGCAACAGGAAGTGCAGGGAATGAAACGCCAGTCTTGGGAGCTTCAGCAGCCTTTGTTGTAGCAGCAGCCTTAGCTGTTGTAGTAGCCTTGGCTGTTGTTGTAGCAGCCTTAGTTGTGGTTGCGGCAGTTGTAGTAGTTGCAGCAGTTGTGGTAGCAGCTTCCTCGGTTGCAGCCTCAGTAGTTACAGCAGCCTCGCCGTTATCACGGATAAGACGCTCCTGACCACCGTTACCGATAGAGATCTCGCCCAGTTCGCTGCGGTATACACCAGCAAAGCTTACCTCATCGCCATTATAGAAGCTGAGAGTCTGAAAAGTTGTGCCGCCGATCTCATCAGTAGCAGCCTTGATAGTACCGCTTGTAGCATTGCCGGCAGCATCAGTATAAGTGTAAGTACCGTCAGCAGCGATAGCAACAGTGCCGTTCTCCTTAGCAGCCTGGTCAACTGTTGTATTGCCGTCAGCTACCTGATACTTCCAGTTACCAGCAATAGCGCTGAAATCGAAAGCCGCCTCAGTAGAAGCCTCTGTAGTATCAGCAACCTCAGTAGATGCCTCAGTTGTGTCAGCTACTTCTGTTGAAGCCTCAGTTGTGTCAGCTACCTCAGTAGTATCAGCAACTTCTGTTGAAACCTCAGTGGTTTCCTCTGCGAAAGAGTTCATTGCGCCTGCCATTGTAAGTGATGCAGCCATTGCAACGGCAGCGATGATTGAAACAGACTTTTTCATAACCATTCTCCTTTACGTTATTCTAAAATGTCGTTTACAGGGAAGAAAACCCTCCGTGCCTTAATTATAGCATAGTTTACCGTATTATTCAATATACATATTGACCATAAATG
>ODAI012192187.1_pt1 | contig 10071 bp, 7 predicted proteins | sample 1539321 | NCBI WGS metagenome assembly ODAI01 (sample SAMN02144231, study PRJEB22623) | gut metagenome | biome: sheep rumen | host: Ovis aries | place: New Zealand | reverse complement strand
AGCTTTTTTTGTCAGATGTAGGGATGCTCACGTCCATTTATGGAATGGCAACTAAAAATATGCTGCTGACCGGCGACAGTAATCTAAATGCGGGGGGCATATACGAAAATGTAGTTGCCACAGAACTAATCTCCAAAGGATTTTCCTGCTACTATTATAATTCCAACAGGCTTGGTGAGCTGGATTTTGTTGTCGAATATAAAGGCAGGGCTCTTCCTATAGAAGTTAAAAGCGGTAAAGACTATACGATTCATTCTGCATTGAACAACTGCCTTAATAACCCGGAGTATGAAATGCCTGAGGGAATTGTTTTTGCGAATTGTAACGTGGAGAAAAAAGGAAAGGTAACGTATCTTCCCATTTATATGATCATGTTTTTAGAAAGTGGAGATGAGCAGGAACTGATACTGTCGTGATACAAAGAGTTCAGGTTATTAATATTTGACATATTTATCTTAATATAATACAAAGTCATAAAAGCAAATAAGATATACACTTAAACGAGGCGGTAACAAAACCGTCTCGTTGTCTGTTATATGGAGAAAAGATATAACAGTCGGCTGTCGGCAATATAGTATGAAAAGATCTGCGAGGTAAACGGAAAAATGAGTAAAAAAACAGTTTTTGGGATTATATGCTTAAGCCTTATGCTTACCTTTGGTGCATGTGGCATAAACACCTCTGCTCCAAAGGAACAAAACATCTCTTCGGAGAGTCCAGCCGGATCTGATCCCTCCAAAGACGATATTGATGAGGACAAAGATACAGCAATTGGGGATCTTGTAGCCGATAACGGAAACAAGGATTACGCCACCCTGCTTGAAGAGGGCTTTGGTATCGGTTTTATACCTCATGGCTGTGATGCGCAGTTTTTTGTTCCCGCAACAGAGGATTACATTATTGTTGTTGAGAAAACTGAAGTGCGGGAGAACTCATCTCCGGCTATTTTCCAGACGGGGGCTCTTTATTCATTTGATGAAACCGGTAAACTGGTTCAATGGGTGAAACGAGTCAGACCCGGACATGAATATGAGGAGATGACAGAGTCGGAAAAGAACTCTCCGGGTAGTGATTATACGGATTATCCGCAGGAAAATATCGACACCTATAATGATTCGGCTTTTGGTGGAAAATTTGATGTTATTACGGACTTGTTTGTCCGGAAGGAAAATAATCCGGAGCTGGCCTTTTATATGTCCAAGCCGCTTACCACAGCGCAGACCATTACATCTTTGGGTGCTGACCCTGCGGAAATTGGTTTTTCGGGATTTAAGGAACTTGTACTGCAGACGCGTGTTGGTGAAGACTATTATGTGTCACGCGAAGAAGGGAATAATACAGAGAGCATACGAAATGTTGAGATAGGACATACAGATCATGAAAATATCTACCAGGAGGTCAGAGCATATCATGATCATCATTATTATAAATATTTCGTTTCCTCTTTTGATGAGAGGGGAAATGTCTCTGAAATGGTAGCATTTTACGTTTTCGATGAAGAAAGCATGGTGGAAGATTATCTGAAATCCCAATATGGTGCGTATTACGACAAGACTGAACCGGTTTCGGGAATTGCGGATGCCTCTCTTCCACCTGATTTCAAATTAGAGGAGACTGGCTGGAGCAGGCATGAAAATATCCTGTATAAGGAACTTACACCGAGCAGTGATGAAAAGGTTAAGTGGGAAAGAAATGCTCATTCAGAGGGAAAGAATCTCACTTTCTTTTCTATGGAATATCTGACAGACAGCCAGATTGAGGCTTTGGGAGTGAAGCCCGGAGTAAGCAAATAAGCGAAAGTGAGGAAAGAAATGTATAAGAGGATTTTAACTATCGGGCTCGTGTTTATCACGGTATTTTCTTTGGTCGGGTGTGGAAATAACGGCAGTGGTTATGACGAAACGCAGAATCAGCCCGGGGAAGAGCTTGCATCCGGTGGTGATTATTACGGTGTAGGTGGCGCAGGATACAACGGAGAGTCTGAGATAGATTACAGCAAGTATTATGATATGGGTGAAGCGCCGGAAGACAGGCGTGTTCAAGCTGGTCCGTGGATCACATATGTAAATCCTGAACAGGGAGAGACAGATAGTGAGAATGGAGAAGGTAACCACGAGGATAATACTACCGTAAAAGGAAAGGTATACAGAAAGATCGTTGTTACGGGCATCCGAGAGGAATATGACTCGGTGGGTTACTCTATTGCGGGATTTATGGATGGGAGTGCATTTCAGATAGACGGTATGGATGCAAATGGAGAGATGATATACGGAGACTACAGCCCCGGAACACCGGATAGTTTAGAGTTAAGCTTTGATACGGAGACGGGAGAAGCCATAAGTGTGATCTATTATGGTACATACAATGATCCTGAGGGCGCAGAGATGGGAGTGGAGGCTCTTAATGAGCATCTGTATCTTTTTGGAGATGATATATTATCCGTCAAAGCAAGCGGCACAAAAATAGAGGTTTCTTTTGACCCATCCAGCGCTCATATAGATCAGGCTCTTCGTACTTATTTTTTGGAGGGAAGGCATGACCCGGAAGGTTATACGGAATATTGCAAAGGTATATATGAAAATGCAAATTCCACATACTCTGATTTTAAAGGAGATAATTATGCCTATGATGTGATGAACGGAATAAAGGTAACATGGTATGAGTAGCAGTTTATAAAAAAAAAGGAGAAAGCGAAAAATGAAAAAAAGATACTTGAGACTAATGACAGTAATCATTGCAGTTTCTTGCTTGAGTATGACTGCTTGTGGCAGTAACCGGGAGAGCGGGGCTGTCAGCAAAGAAGAACAGATTAGTGAAAGTATGGACATGGTAGCTAGTTCTGCTGACACGGAATCGGGCAATGCCCAGTCGGAAGATGAAAAGGAGCCTGTAGCAGCATCTGAGCCATCCGATGAATCAAACGGAACTGAAGCATCAAGCGATGAAAGTGTAAAAGAAGACGAGGAGAAGGCTTCGGAGTATTGGTATATAGGCATCAGGTTCAGAGATATGCTCGGACATGAATTCTATTTTCTTGAGCCGGATGAAAAAGGGAACCCGACGAAGATCACTCTTTCCGGTTTTTCGGATGAGAATAACGGAACCTTTGATTTCATAACAGAACCGAATACAATGTCACCGGCAGAAACACCGGACGATCCCTGGATCATAGGAAGTATAATCGGCTCTGGCGATCTTATGAAAAAAGACGAGCTTTCCGATGATCAGTCCAGATTTATAGGGGTTGATATATGGTTTGCAGAAGATACAACTAATTAGGATCCCCAAAATGGGACAGCTGCTTCCTTAGGTGATTTTATTGGAGATTACAAAGGAATAAACCCGTTTTATGTAATAGATTGGACTACATATGAGATGAGCAGGAACTGATACTGTCGTGATACAAAGAGTTCAGGTTATTAATATTTGACATATTTGTCTTAATATAATACAAAGTCATATAAGTAAATAAGGCATACACTTAAACGAGGCGGTAAAAAAACCGTCTCGTTCTTTTATGTTGCGAAAGGAGAAATTCATATTATGGGAGTAAAGAAATATTTGGCTCTGGTCATGGCGATATGCATGATGATGCTTACTGCATGCGGGGTACAGCGTGGCAGTAATCAGCAGATATCGGAACAGGGGGTTATGGAAGACTCAGATCAATCCTACGATGTGAACGATTCATCAAATGAGATTAATAAGGAAACTGATAGTTTTGACGGAAAGCCCGAGGTTTCGGTAAAGCTGAAGGATGAAAGACATGCAGATTTTATATTCGATACAAGAACCTTTCCGGATTTTGATTTTGGCGAAGATAGCATGTTCACGTTTTATTTTCCTGGCGATTATGAAATTGAGTGGTATGGGGTCAGAAACAGATTTATTGACGGAAATGAGCCGGTACAGGATCCGGAATTGGCTTTGATCTTTCATCCGGAATATGCCGGTCTTGGCGAACAGGACATAGAGAAAAACGGTTCGGACCTGATAATTCATTGCGATCTTTCTTATAAAGAGTATGAGACATATGTTGAAGACTTCTCCTTTGCCGCATTAAATGGAGAGTGCAGGCTGCAGTACAATCCCCGGGAGGATGTATCGGAGGATGCACGATATACGCATGTATATATCTATGACTGGGCAGAGATCACAGACACCGATAGTTTTTCAAGCGAGGTAGAAAAAGACTGTAGCAAGGAGCTTGTGGGAATATGGGCAAGTGAAGAATTTGAAGGAGTTGAAGAGATAGGTGGCGAGTGGCGAGGGTATTTGGGTAGAAAGTTTTATATCTTTAATTCCGACGGAACATGGGCATGGACATTCATAAAAGATTCCCGTGATGATCAGGGCTATCATAGTGTGGATGAAAATTTTGAAAAATGGTGCGAAGGTAACAGCCCCTCATCAGATCATACGTATTATTTTGATGGCAAAACCATAAGGTTTACACCTGCGGATGATTATCACGGCAATTCGAATATTATTGATGCTAAATTGGAAGACAAGACACTTATGCTGTCTACTGACTGGGGCAGGTATTTGGATGAACAGGATTGGCAATCCGGAAGATACCAATTTTACAGAGTGTTTTAAGGGCTGTTTCTGAGGAGATCTTTAAAGGAGGAGGAAATATGTGTAAAAAAACAGTTTTTGGGATTATATGCATAAGCCTTATGCTTGCCCTTGGTGCATGCGGCTCAAACACCTCTGCTCCAAAGGAACAAAACATCTCTTCGGAGAAGCTTACAGAGGCGGAGATCGGTATGGCAACCGATACTGAATCGGTTAATGAGAGTATAGCGCCTGAATCTGATACTGAACCGGGGAGTGAGAATGCAGAATCAGAGGGTCCGGCCGGATCTGAACCTTCCAAAGACGAGCTTGGCTGGGACGGAGAATGGGTAGGAAACGGAGTCAGTGTGATCATAAGTGATTCGGGTTCTGATTTCCCCAATGTGGAGTTTAATGATGAAGTCCATAATGCAACCCTGGACGAAGCTTCTATTGAAGGAAATACCTTAACAGGCGTATACCGTATCACTTTGGAAATGTATCCTGATACGGATGATGCGGAAAATCTGCCGGAACAGGAGTGGACGATCGTTATGGTAAAAGACGGAGGGACGGCTTCTTATCAAAGGGAGACGGTTCTCACGTGGTTTAACTTAAACGATGACGGGACCTATGGACATACGGTAACGAAGGAAAATTCCGCATCACTTCAAAAAGTATACAAAACAGAAAATTGATGTCGAGGAACGGCCATGAAAAGAAGAGACTTGATCCCAGTAATTTTTCAATGGAATATCTGACAGACAGCCAGATTGAGGCTTTGGGAGCAAAGCCCGGAGTAAACAAATGAAAAAATGGTATCTTAGCTTAATTACATTAACTATCATAATTGCATGTCTGGGACTGGGCGCCTGCGGAAAAAGCGGGGTGACGCAGCCCGGCAGTGGCAGTTCGGACACATCTGATCATGCAGAGGAGGAAATTAGGGATGAGGAGAATGCCTCTTTGGATGATCCGGTCGATTATGAGAAATCACCCTTTGTGATCACGGTTACGGACGAAGATAAAATCTATATTGAGATTAAAAAGGAAATATATGATCCTTCCAAAGTGGATTATGCATGTTTTGCGGAGTTTTATGATGAAGCCGGAGAAAAGAAGCTTGCTATGGACATAACCGGAGGCGATTTTTCCCAGGCGCGTCTTATGTATGGAGAACCCGGAGATACCAAAACCACGGCTGTTTCCGATTATGATCCCGAGGACAAGGGTGATAGTTTTTTGTATACGATTATCTTAAACGACCCGAGCAGGATCATTTCCGGAGGGGATAATCTTCCGATACCTATATCCCTTTTTGAAGACTTAAAAACATGCAATTATGAAATCGATCCGTTAAATTACGTTTATGAGACCATCGCCGCATCCGCATGTATCAAGCTGGAGGTGAATTATAGTCTTCTTGAGGCAAAAGAAAGAGGCAGAGAGAAGATAGAAGCGTTGCTCTATCAAAGCGACGATGATGAAAAATATCTGACACCGACCTGTGAAGATTACAGAGTGGATATCTTTGAAACAAAGGCGATTATCTTTGAATCCTGCAGTGTGGTAAGGAATCCTTCCGGTCTTTGGGTGTTCGGCACAAATGCAGAGGGAAAAAGAGCTCTGAAACCTTGTCGGATATACAGAGTATATGAATATGATCATGTCGGACGGCTTGTTTCATATAAAGAGAAAACCGTTTTTGAATCGGAAAGCGATGCGCTGCACGTATCGGCAACACTTGGACGAAACGGTAACCATGCTTTGTACTTTATCGACTGGCTTGGAGAAAACAAAGTGCCGGAGAATTTTACGGATGAGCAGGGGCTTAAAGCGATATGCGATGAGTTCCTGCCGGCGTATTACGAAATTGACGGGCAAGATCATGGATATCAGTCGTTGATAGTAAGGATCGATAATATCTTCTATTTTTCCTTTTTCCTCAACGATGCCGGACATATAAATAAAGAGTATTTTTCAGGTATTGGAGAAATTGAATTGTTAGGGGACTATCTGTATACGGATGGAGTGGAGTTTTCTGCCGACAATACGGACAATGAAGGCTTTATCTATATGGAGAGCGGAGAAGATAGGGCTACAATCTATTATTCGAAGCCGGAAGCCCATAGTCATAATATAAGCAGCGCATCCGGTGAAAACGGTCAATACCCAGATGACTTTGTAACCATGCCCAATGATGATACTTATTTTGCTCCTGAGGGGGATGATTACATCCTCTATTACACACTTTTTGAAGATTATGGGGAGTACTGCTTTAACAAAGGGGCAGCACTGATCTCCTTTGACGGTGCCGGAAATATCTCCGATGCAAGATACAGGTTTTTCCGCACATCGAATACGGTAAATCCCATGTCGGAGCTGGTGGATTCCATGATGAATACGGAAGGAGTAAAGCTTTTGTATCAGGATGATACATATGCTTACTTTGATATATTTGATTCCGTTGAACTGAAGGAATACTTAGGCAACGGAGTATACGGGGAACGATTTAATAAGGCAAAACTCTTGGAAATGTCTGTCGATGAAGAGAATCTTTGGATGCCAGTTAACGGATGGTCGTCGGATAACGGGATGTATGTTTCAAAATAAATTGAGGTCCGTGTAGCAAGGAGATGCTGTCCTGTTCTTTTGATATGTGAAAAAGGAGGAAACTTATTTTGAAAGCAAGGAAAGAATTGGCATTCGTCATAGTGGCTTTTCTTTTTGTTCTTTCGGCTTGCGGGAACAACAGCGGGATAAATGCAAATTCCCAAGACACTGCAGAAGAAAACGTAAAGGATCAGACTTCGGATAATTCAGGTGACACGGACAGTTCCGGTGCTTCAGCCAATGCCGGCGGGGACGAAAACACAAAATTAGGGGGAGTGAGCTTTGAGATCATTGATAGTAATACCGTTAAGGCACTGATCAATGATCCATATATTCTGGCAAGAGCAACCGATATGATGCAGATACAGCTGAAGCTGTTCCCGGATGAGGCATCCATAGAAAGGCATGAAGGTTCATTTGCCTTTAAGATGGATTTTTACGGAGAAGGTGAACCCCGTGATTGCAATGCTTTTCCCCAGACCTGCAGGATAGAATCAGATGGAGAAAGCAACAGGATCATTGATGAAGATATAATCGGCCCAAATGGTGCGCCGGTTGTCGGTGGCGGTATTGCGGACGATACGAAGATATCATTTGTGGTGCATTGCGAAGGAATTGCCGATATCATAAGTTCCAATCCGTATTATGCCACATATATTGATTATGAGGAGTATACAAGAGGGAAAATGAGTAATCCGGTTTTACCGACATATGTTAAACCGGATCTGTCCCAAACCTCGCTGCAGGGTCAGGTAGATGAATCCTTCTTTTCTGAGGTGTTCTTTGACTATTTTGTGATAGAACAGGATTTTGGAAAATATATGTCATATTCGAATCATGCGTTTTTCCCGGGAGTTGGTCGGAAATATGAGGGACAGATCATATGGGCTCCTTCCGGTAACAGTGAGATCTCGAAGAAAGGCCTGATCATCGGCTCTGTTGATGATTTTGGTGTGGCAAATTATTATGTGGCAATGGTATATGATTCACACAGGGATCTTATGAGAGATTATGTTGAAAACGGCGAAGTAAATATGACGCTTGAATACGGAATGGAGGACATTGAGACAGCTGAAATTAAAGATGAAATGCTGATGCGATTTCTTCCGGAAAGTGGCAGCGATTACTACGGAACCTGGGAATACAAGCTTTCGGATAATGTTTTATATTGGCATTATACTCCGGGATATGAGGAGCATTACAGATCAGAGGACGGTTTTTTCATACCGGATTTTTCATTTGATTATGCGGGATATATCATCGACGGTCTGCATGATACGGAAGTTATCAAAACAGTGCTGGATCAAAGTTCTGTCAAGGCCACTTATGAGTACCGCTATTACTGGGACGACATGAGTTATGATTACAGTAACAATACAGAAGGGACAGCAACCGTTTCATATACCGGAAATCTCTATAAAAACAAGGATGACTCTGAGACTTCAGCATCCGCAAAAACGGAAGATGAAGCAATACGGGAAGAGACTCTCCGTATAAGAAATGAATATGATCAACAAGCGGAAAAAGAGCGGCAGGAAAAGATGAATGCTCCGCAAACCGTTGACCCTTCTGCTACTTGTTATATCTACGACAATGACAGTACAGATTTCGTCCTTTCCGGACTTGATATGAATCTCCTTACGGACGGAGGAGCATATGAGATAGATTTTTCGGGATATACGCTCCGGGTAACCGCCGCAGTGCAGGATGACCCTGAAAGTGTACTCGGGAAATATAACGGAGAAGCATTTGAATTCATTGAAGAGATGTCATGTTATATAAATTTAGAAAGTGCCCCTAATTGTATCACAGTAAATGCAAATCTTAGAAATATTGATAATCTCACATGGGACATTGTAGATGGGTTTACATTTTATGAATGCGATAACAAAGGAGCCAGGAGAAAGATAGAAAAAGAGGTGTCGATATCGGACTGGAGATAAGACTGCCGCTTTTCAATATACACTTTAAATTGAACTTGTTTTTATCTTGCGATATGAAATAATAAGTTTAATTTAAAGTGTATTTTAAAACAAACTAAAGAGAAACCATATGGAATATATAAAAAGAGAGCTGGAGCGAAAATTTTTGGCTATGAACGAAGTGTTCAAAGCCGTCATGATAACGGGCGCAAGACAGGTTGGTAAGTCTACTATGCTCAAAAAACTAGCTGAAGGCGAGAACAGAGCATATGTCAATCTGGATAATTCCAGAGACCGGGAATTGGCAAAAAGTGATCCCGGTCTTTTTTTTCAAGTATATAAACCCCCTATTCTGATAGATGAAGCTCAGAAAGCACCGGAGCAGTTTGAGTATATTAAGATTTTATGTGATGAATCAGACCGGATGGGGCTGTTTTGGCTGACCGGATCAGAGAGTAAAAAGCTTTTAAAGGGAGCACAGGATTCTCTCGCAGGAAGAATATGTATACTGAAAATGTTTAGCCTGTCTCAGAGGGAAAAAGCAGGAAAGAGCGAACTTGGAGAGATGGAGTTTTCCTACAATTCACTGATAAAAAGAAGCGGTGAATTTCCGGAGAATGATCTGCCGGAAGTATATAAACATATATGGGAAGGCGGAATGCCGGGAACCGTTGGAATGACCGTTGAGCAGCGCATGGAATACTATGAGTCTTATATTGAAGCGTACCTTATGCGCGATGCAGTTGATGATAATGGCATCAGTGATACAGAAGGATTCAGAAAAGTGCTTAGAGCCAGCGCATCCTTTACGGGGAATTTGGTTAATTATTCTGACATAGCCCAGGCGGGTAATGTATCTGTACCCACAGCAAAAGAATGGATAAAAATACTGCAGTCCATGGGAATCATTTATCTTCTGGAACCCTTTTCAAATAATGAGTTAAAACGCATGGTCAAAACTCCGAAACTGTACTTCTGT
>ODAI011261615.1_pt1 | contig 10071 bp, 9 predicted proteins | sample 1539321 | NCBI WGS metagenome assembly ODAI01 (sample SAMN02144231, study PRJEB22623) | gut metagenome | biome: sheep rumen | host: Ovis aries | place: New Zealand | reverse complement strand
AAATGGCAGCGCTCATTCAGAAAGAGTTTGAAAAGTCATGTGAAGCAGTTATCGGCAACATGACCGACGAAGAGTTCGAAGCCAAGTTCCCGTTCACCAAAGGCGCAATGATTGAGATGATAAAGAGTAATCCATTCAGAAGCAACCGCGGCCGTAACGGTGTTACAATGGAAGATATCCTCAAGCAGGTTGAAAAATACAATCAGGCATTAGATAAATAACGTGAAGCTGTAAAAATGGCTGAAACAAAAAAAATGGGTGTTGAATACATTATAAGTTATGGTGCAGCCGGCTTGACCGGCTGTCACAAATAATCTTATCGGTAGTCAATACCCATTTTTTTTGTGTAAGCCATTTTTACAATCTACAGAGTTTAGATTTCAACATGCACCATAGTAGCGACTGACTGTGCTGCTGCATAAACATTTCTGGTAGTTTTATAAGGATTCTTAAAGTTGTTGATTTGTGATTTAAGCTGTTCAATATGAACTCTCAGCAGGTCGCGGTTGATTGCGTTCTGCTTGAGAACCTTGTCCTGAAGATCTGAAAGTTCATTCTGAATCTTGATGATATCTGCATCTTCTGCGGCAGAGTTTCCTGCATTTGCCTTGTACATTTTAGCCATAGGCACAATAACCTTCTGAAGATTTGCGATATTCTTTACAACCTGCTGTTCAAGCTCTGTGTGTGCAAGGAGGCTTTCTGGATTTTCTGAAGTAATAGAGTCCTGCTGTTTTTCAAGAACTGTAAGATATTCGCGGAACTTACCGCGCTGTTCTTCCAAAAGACTTCTGAAACGACGCAAAATTGCAACGCGTTCGTCTAATTCTTTCTGTGTGATTTCTGCCATATTTCCCCCTATGCTCCCCACCATTAGCCTACAATATTCAGTGTATTCGCAACTTTTGCAGCCGGAGCGTTTGCAGTACTGTTTGCAATTGTTCTCCATGCGCCAGCCAGATCATCAATCTTAGTGAGTACAAACTCAATCTTAGATTTGTTGTGGCTGATAGTTGCATCCATCAGTTCTTCATTAAAATACACGTACAGAGACATAAGATTTCTTGCGATGTCTCCGCCTTTTTCCATATCAAGTGAAACCTGAAGCTCTGTAATGATTGCCTGTGTTTTCTGAAGATGAATACCGAACTGTTCGATATCACCTGGTTTCAGCTTATCATCCTGTCCAAACAGGTTAAGTGCTGCTTTAAGATGCTTTACGGCACCTTCATAAAGTAAAACAACAAGACGTCCCTGACTTGCGGTGTTTACGTTAGTTTTCTGATAAGCAGCATAAGCGTTCTGGTAAGCCATGTGCGATCCTCCTTGAAATCGGAATTCCGCGAATAATGCGGGTATTCTACTCTGATTCTCGGATTATAAAAAAAATAGTTTAGTAAAAAATTACAGATTTTTGAAAAATTTTTATAAAATTACTTCCGCATTATAAACATATAAAACGTAAAAATTGGCTCCCAGTCGCGTATTTGCATATCAAAAACGCGCAATAATGCGCTTGACGTTGTGTGTGGTAAAGTAACTATATTACCTGCCGCTCACGCGGCAGCCACACACAAAGTCATTTTGACACGCAACTCCGCTCCTTCGCGCTAAATTATACTTAAATCTTTCTTAAATACCGTTGCCTTTATCTTTGACAAGTTTTCAGCCATTCTAACAATATTCCCTTTTTCAAAAAAATCCTTTATACTTTTTGACATGGCTATTGTTGAACTTAAGAATGTAAGTAAGATTTATCAGATGGATAAGGTTTCTGTAAAAGCTGTTGATGACGTTTCTTTTTCCATAGATCAGGGAAGCTTTTGTGCAATTTCTGGTCCTTCTGGCTCTGGTAAATCAACTCTCCTTAACATTATAGGACTTACAGACCTTCCTTCAGCAGGCTCAGTTATTATTAACAATATTGATATTTATAAGGGAATAGATTTAAGCAAAACACACAGAATCCCTCTTTCAATTGATTCAAAGCTTACAGATTATCGTAGAAACCTTCTGGGCTTTGTATTCCAGACTTTTAACCTTATTCCGGTTTTGAATGTATATGAAAACATTGTAATTCCTCTTCATCTCGGAAACTCACCTGCTCTGGAGAATATGAATAAAAAAGAACAGACTGAATGGGTTAATTATCTGATTGAAACTGTAGGGCTTACAAACTGGAAAAAACACAAGCCAAGCGAGCTTAGCGGCGGTCAGAGACAGCGTGTTGCAATTGCTCGTGCTCTTGTTACAAAATGCCCGATTATTCTTGCAGACGAACCTACTGCAAATCTTGACTCTACTAACGGTGACCAGATTCTTGAGCTTATGCAAAAATTAAATCGCGAACTTAAAACAACCTTTATCTTTTCAACTCACGACCAGAAGATTGTTAATATGGCCACTCAGGTAATTAAGATTCGAGACGGAAAGATTTTTCAGCAGGATTAATAATCCAAAGCAAGTGAAATTGAAGAGCTTACAAGGAAAGATGGAATTTCGTATTTAGAACCATAGCCAACGGCAACTTTATTAGACCAGTCTGCATATGGCAGCACTCCTGATACAATAAAATTCAAGCCTGAATAGCCATGATTTTCTGTAAAATTATAATGGCTTAATACGCCAATCTTCATGTTCTTTCTGCGTCCTATGCGTTTTAAGCCACCTTCAAAGGCAATTCTGTTGCTGTGTACATCTGGAGCAGAAGGATTAAACTCATACTGATATTCGATATTAAAGCCAATATTTGGTTCAAAAGAATCAAAGAGACGGTATAAGCCTGCAGTTGCAACTACATAATCATAACTTTCGGATTTATTAAGCTCTTTTATATTTTTTACACGAACAATTCCCTGTGCGTATGTATCAAAGCCAAGTATAGTTCTTTTGATTTCAAGACCGGCAAGATTTGTCCTTACAGGATCTGTATTTTTAGCAGGACGCTTTGCATAAAGATTAAAATTGGTATTTAAGACAGAAAACTCAAGCGAACCGTAATAATTAAAATTATTAGGATGCACATCTTTTGAAGCGGCGCCAGTTGCAGCAAAAGTTAAAGTTCCCCAAGACCATGGATATCTTATATCAAGAGCTAGAGGAACTCCGTCTTCAACAAAAATATTTGCATGACGTGGACCAGTACTGTAAAGACAGATAGAATGCTTTTCACAGCCATAATAATCAGAATTAAAGAGTCTTACATTTCCCCATGAAATAGATTTTTTTCCGGCAGAAATATAAAAACGATTCAAAAGTAAATAATTAAAATATAAAGAAGAGACATTTAATGAAAAACCGTTATCTACGCTAGTTTCAACGCTTCCACGTACAACAAAACTGTTTACGGGAGTAACAGACATGTTCAAAACATTCTTTAATGAAAAGAAGCCGCTGCCAGTGTCATCACCTTCTTCTTCATCTCTCATATGAACATAAGCCGCGCCAACTTCTCCGGTAAAATTTCCTGAGAAATGGACCATTGAAGAAAAGGCAGAAGTAAATACCTGTACTGGTGTCTCAGGCTTTGCAGGTTCAACTACAATAGCTTCTTCAACATCTTCTGCATCAGCAAAAATCAAATCAAAATCATCTGTAATATCAGTTTCATTATCCTGGGCAAAAAGAGAAAAAGTAAACAACGATAAAATAATTAATATAACAGATGTTTTTTTCATTTATTTGGCACTCATCATTTCAAGATAAGGTTTTGTATAAACTGTATCAGGAACCTTTGCAAACTCTACATTACGGATGGTAATCTGTGTCTGCTCATACTGAACCTTACCGCTTATTTTTTTACCTTTAAGATTATCCTGAATCAGCATTGAAACTGGAATTGAATAATTCTTTTCAAGAGCCTTTACAAGCTGGTAGGAAGGAATTGCAGTTGTACGAAGCTTCTGTCCGCTTAAAGAATAATCTTCCTTTTTGCGGACAAGCCCATCATCCTTTGTAACCCAGAGTTTGAGCATTGGATAATCCACTGAGTCAGTTTTTGCTTTAAGAGTAAACAAAACACAGCTCATCTTACCAAGAGTAACTTCTTCTGCAGACTCAATTGAATAGTCTCGGGAATAATGCTGTGGTGCAAAGTCTGAGTTATTTGCATTTGTATTCTGAAACTTATCTTTTGCGCTTGTAAAAGTAAATCGTTTATCTGCAGGGTCAAAGAACCAGATATTGTTATCAAACTGAAGATAGCCCTTACCCTTTTCTTTAGCAGGGCCTGTTACCAAAATTGTCCAGGAACCGTTTTTATCGCGGCGGTACATTATGGCTTCTGTTACGTTCTGACCTTCTCCAGGTTTATTCTGAACTACAGTATAACTTCCCTTAAAATCAGTTTCATAAAAAGCAGTGTTATCTTCTGCTTTTTTAAGAAGATCTGCATAATTATCTGCACTCTGAGTCCATGCAGGTACGGCAAACAATACACAAATAAGAATATTTATAATACAACGTAAGCTTTTTTTCATATTAAACTCCATAATCATTATTATTCTGTAACAGCCAGGGCTTCGCAAGGTGTTACTGAAACAGACTTCTTAACTGCAAACATAACAGCCGCAAGTGTAGTTACAAGAACAATAACAAATATTCCAATAAAATAAACAAAGGAAATAATTCCCTTGATTTTACCATTGATAAGGAAAATATCAAAGGCGGGTATGAATGAAAAGTTGAAAAGTCCAACTATACCAGTGATTAGACATGAAAATAAAAAGCCTGCAATACAACCGCCTACAATAAGAAGAAGAGTTTCTGTCAAAAGCATTCCATAAATCTTCATTCTCTTCATTCCAATGGCTTTGTAGATACCAATCTCATTAATTCGCTTCATTGCAATTACACGGAAGGTACTGCTTACACCAGTTACAATTATGATTAAAAGCATCACAATAACAAAGGCTACAATTGCCTTCATTGCGTCTATGATAATCTGGATTTCCTGAAGATTAGCACTGAGTTTTATAAGAGCATGAGGGTGATTGCTTGCATAAAGACCTTTGTTATAAAACTCCTGTTTATCTTCAACAAGAGGATACATTTCAAACTTTTGAGAAAGAGCATTCTGATAGGCTTCAAGTTCTTTTGCGGAAGGTTTTCCTTCTGGAAGCATCAGACATATTCTATTACAGAGATTAACAGGAAAGCCATATGCCTTAGAAAGCACTTCCCTGTCCATATAAGATGTATACATTCCAAAAAGGCTTGAATCGCGGAAAATGCCTTTTACAACAAGCGGAATGGTATTAATCTGCCATCTGTTGTTACGAAGCATAAAGGTAATTTCATCACCCGCATGAACTTCGAGCATTTGTGCTATAGGCTCAGAAAGCAGAACTCCGTTTGTTCCATAAATATCATCTGCAGACCCTTCTATATAATTAAAGTTTGCAAACAGTTTCTTTTCTTTTTCAAAGTTTACGCCCTTAATAACTCTCTGACGTACGCCTGTTCCTTCATAATAAAAGGCAGCATAATCTGCATCAAAATCAAAACGTTCTGTGATAATTGTATTTTCAGGAAAGAATTCTCTGATTGCTTCAATATTTTCCAGAGGCTGATCCATTCCGCCGCTTCCGCCAATAAACTGAAGATCTCCGCCATAATAAATGCGGGCCTTATCTTCAAGTGCAGAAAGCATTCCGTTTACACTGTACAAACAGAATAATGAAACACCTACTCCAAAAAAGCAGACAAGAAATAACGAAAGATATTGTTTTCGTCTGTAAAGCAGGGAACGTAGGCCCATTTTAAGTTCGTCGGTCATTTTGCCCCCTGAATAGCATCTACAGGACTTACCTTAAGCGCATTAATTACAGGGTAAATCCAGCCTAAAAGTGCAAGTGAAATAACAAGAATAAAGAGCTTTAATACATTTCCAGAGTTTACATGTACAGAAATTGCATCTGAGCCAAATAATTGAACAAGGAAGGTATTATGTAAAACGATATGAGCTTTATTTATAAAATGAGTACAAAGCATTCCGGCCAGTACTCCAAGAACACCGCTTGTAAGGGTAAGGATAAGATTTTCTATCATACACTGCATTGAAATAAAACGCTTTTTAGCACCAATGGCACGCAGAGTTCCAATTTCACGTGTTCGGTCAAGAATATTTATTACAAGTGAATTATTTACAATAATAAACCCCGCAGCAAGAACAATTACAATTCCAATATTGAAAATCTTTCTCATCCAGAAAAGATAAAGCGCTGTACTTCCTGCAGCGTGTCTCCAGTCTGCAACCTGTACCGGCCATCCGTTTTTTCTGAAGAGTCTGGAAACCTTTTTCATTACTTTTTTAGTATTCTGCCCTTCTTTAAGCCTTACAATTAAATAATTCCAGGTTGTACTTTCTGAAAGTGCGCTTTCATTATTCTCAGTTGAAATATTTTGAATCTGCTCTTCTTCTGTTTCTTCTGTAAACAAAGCACCATCAAAATCTGAAGCATCTGCAAAAAGATCATCAAAATCAGCAAAATCATTATTTTCTGAAAACATATTTGTTGCTTCATCACTTAAATCATAAGAATCTGAAGAATATACTTCTGCAATACCAAGTAAAGAACGAACAGTTATAGGATCAACAATTACAAAACGACTGAAAATCTCATTATAGATTTCGTATTCAAAAACTGCGGTAACCTTTGCGGCACGGATTGAATAATTCGGACCATCAGCAACAATAAACTGAATTGTACTTCCTACATCAACACCAAGCTTTTTCGCAATCTGAGAGCAAAGCATTGCTCCTCTTTCCCCATGTTCATAAGGTTTGCCGTTGATAATGTGAATTGATTTCATGAGGGAAAGATAGTTTTCACCTTCAACACCAAAAACGTAGGCTGCGCTTCTGTTTGCACCGTCTGAACGTTCTACCATGGCCGCGCCGGAGATCTGTCCTGTAGTTCCGTAAATTTCAGGCATAGATTCCAGAGACTGTGTGATTTTTTCGTAAGGAACAACTGTTTCGAGAACTGTAAGTTCACCAGTTACCGGAGTTTCATCTCCAAAAAGGCTCTGCTGAATCTTTGATTTTGGGCGGACAATAAAGTCTCCTGTAAAACTTGCTACATAATTGGTCTGAACGCCCTGCTCTGTACTGTCAAAAACAGCATTTGCAACGCAGAATAAAGTAACGGCAAAGGTTATAAATAAGATTATAACAACAGAGCTTCTTCGAGATACAACACTTTTTAATGCAAGCTTAAGGAGCACAATATTCCAGCCTTATTTTTTTTTGGCAAGTTTACCGCCAATCCATGCAGATTTGATTTTTTCGCTGGCTTCTGGATCCTGCTTGATATTATCAATTGCATTTAAGAGGAAGGCTACAAAAACTAAAATAAAGAAAGCTGCAAATGTAATAATAACGAGTTTTTTAACGCGTCCGAGTGGTTCAAGAAGAATAAACGGTTCACCTGCAGAAGTAAGGAAGCCGTTATATGTTGCCTTATAGTTACGGATCTGAACCTGTGTATCTTTAAGCTTCTGAGTTGTAGCAGAATTATCACCCTCTGCAACATAAGAGAGAGTTTCGTTTACAGATTTTTCAATTGAATTGAGTTTTGGGAAAAGATAATTTTCAATTTCTGAGTTTGTATTGCTTACAATACTCTGAATCATCTGATTAGCAGCTTCAATATTTTTTTCCGGTACTGTAAGAGTAATGGAAAGTGAAGTCTGCATTGGAGAAACTTCTACATTATATTTTTTTGAATTTACAAGATTCTGAATAAACCGGTTGTACTGGTAAGAGGTCATTGATGCAAGGTCTACGCCAAACGGATTATACATTTTTACTTCGTTAGCAAGGAGTGTGAGACGAGTCACATTATAGTTAGCAAGACTAACTACAACTTTCTGCTTCTGATCATTAAAACCAAGTTCCTGTTCAAGAGAAAGTGGCATAGAGTTTATCTGATATGTATATTCAATTGTAACTTCATGCTTATCTGCAGATTTCATGCACATTGGTAAAATAAAAAGATATAAAATACAAAGTAGAGCTACGGCACAAGTTCCAGCAATAATCAAAAATCTGTGCTTAATGAGTACAGAAAACAAATCAATAAGGCTGATTTCATCATCTTCAGCAATAGTTTTAGCATTTTCTAATTCGTTCATAGTAAAGAAGATTATAACATTTATAAGAGATATTTTCTACAATTAACTGAAAATCAAAATTTAAAATCAGCAGGTATAAACCTTCATTGGCTCACTCTTGCCGCGAATCTGAGCATCTGCAACAAAGTTCAGATTTTCCTTATTTGCGATTTTTTCTGCAGCGGCCTCTGATAAAAGAAGGTCGGTTGAATAAGTCTTACAAAGGGACTCAAGACGGCTTGCAGTATTTACTGTATCTCCAATTACGGTATATTCCATTCGGCTGGCAGCTCCAATGGTCCCTGCAAAAACAGGCCCGTAATGAATACCTATTCCAAAATGTAACTGAGGGTAACCTGATTTTTCAAACTCTTTATTTACATCTTCCAGAGCTTTTCGCATATCAATGGCCGCTTCAACCGCATCTTCTGCACTGTTTTCAGAATGAACCGGGGCACCAAAAATTGCCATAATTGCGTCTCCGATATATTTATTGATTATTCCATGATGTGCGGTTATACATTTTCCAAGGGCAGTAAAATACTTATTTAAAAGCAAAACTACATCCGAAGCTTCCATTTTTTCACTCATGGCGGTAAAGCTTCTGATATCACAGAATAAAACCGTAACATTTCTGGTTTCACCGCCAAGAGCATTTCCTAAAGATTCTCTTCCCGCCCCCGACATCAGATAATCGCGAACTTCAGGGTCCACAACTTTACCAAAGGTGTCGCGCATGAACTCTTTTTCTGCAAGTGAGTCTGCCATATCATTAAAGCTGTCGGCAAGGCTTCCAAGCTCGTCTGCAGTTACAATACCTACACGGGTTTTATAATCACCTCTTTGAATCCTTTTTGAAGCATCTGTAAGATTTTTCAAAGGATTTAAGATTAATCTTGAAAGACTTAATGTGATGACAAAGGCAATCACTAAAAGTAAGATTGAAACAAATATAACTCCGCGGTTTAATCTAAGCCCATTATTTACCTGAACTGAAATAAAGCTTGAAAGCAGAAGAATTACCGGAAATACAGAAGAAACCATAAAACAAAAAAGCATAAGATGTTTGAATGATGGTCTGAATGAAAATCCTTCACTTCTTAAATGACCTTCCGGAAAAACTTTTGGAAGAAGTATCGTACGATTTAAGATTTCAATACCAAGATAAGAAAGTGTCCAGGCTGTCATTCCAGAAAAAAGTGCAAATGCCCAGCTGGTTATAAGGATTGCCTTTATTTGAATACCAAACTGTTCTCTTGCATAAAGCACAAATGGAATTTCAATGAAATAGTAAAGATTCCAGCCAATCACAGAAGAAAGAGAAAAAACAGAAGGGATTTCTGCGACATTTTTTACAATCTTTTCATCTGTCTTAAAGATCTTATAGGAATAAATTATACAGACAAGGGCCGGAACCAGAAAGGCAAATATCATTGCAATGAGAGAAAGATTATTATGAGCAAGGAAATCTTCCCACTTCCGGACATTTTCTTCGTCAAAAACAGGAATTGAAAGATACTGCGGAACAAGAACGGCAATTATATTTGCAAATACCACTATAAGCCCATATAAGCGCGTCATCTTTGCAATAAACTTTTTGTTTAAGTCCATAAGTAAATTATAACATAGATTATCCTTACTTCAAGAAAATTGACAATTCTTCTGAAAAAACAAGTTCAGTATATTGACACAATTATCACTTTTCTATATTCTAAACATCCGTAGTCGCAAGACTTGAATGTGATTTTTCACTCGCGGGAGTGGTGGAATTGGCAGACACGCCAGACTTAGGATCTGGTGCTTCGGCGTGAGAGTTCAAGTCTCTCCCCCCGCATTTTTTTCGACTACAAAAGATTTTTGCGGAAATAGCTCAGTGGTAGAGCGCCACCTTGCCAAGGTTGATGTCGCGGGTCCGACTCCCGTTTTCCGCTCTAGGACGAAAGTCCAGCAGATTTT
>ODAI011019030.1_pt1 | contig 10071 bp, 5 predicted proteins | sample 1539321 | NCBI WGS metagenome assembly ODAI01 (sample SAMN02144231, study PRJEB22623) | gut metagenome | biome: sheep rumen | host: Ovis aries | place: New Zealand | reverse complement strand
TTAATGCTTTTTGAACTATCCATTAATTATTCTCTTACTTATTCTCGGGCTTTTTGTCCTCAGCCTTTTTATTTTCAGCCTTTTTATCATCGGCCTTGGTGGGGGCCTGGGGCTGCTGATTCTGAGCCTGTACACTCTGTGCCTGGGCAGTCTGTGCAGAAGAATTTGCCTGCTGAGGCTGTGTCTTTGCAGCCTGCTGTGCCTGAGCCGTCTGCTGTGCCTGTGTCTGCTGAGGAGCTACAGTCTGTGCGTATGCATATCCGTAAGGGTAGTATACGGGCTGAACAGTGGGCTGTGCGGGAGCATTCTTTGCCTCTTCTTCACGGCGCTTCCTAGCCTTTTTAATATTGTATCTTACGATCGCTCTCACGATCATTGCGATACCAAAGCAGATACCGCCCCAAAGAATGAGGTGAGGAAGTGCGGCGATAAACCAGATGATGAATGACTGGAAGCCATCTCCCATTGATTCCATGCTGTTAACGAACTTCCTTGACAGTTTATCCCAGAAGGTCTCAGGTTCCGGCTCCACAATGGTAAGCTCCTTAACTTCCTGAATATTCAGATATACAGTGCTGTAAGTAACCTTGTTATCATAGGTGCGAAGCTGGGACTCCATGCTCTGGATCTGATATCTGATATCTGCCAACTTATCCTCTATGGTGAGGATATCGTACATTTCAGTCGCCTGCTCCATGAGTTCCAAGAGTCTGCTCTCCTCGGTCTGGAGTGCTTTTTTATGACTCTCGAGATCCACATAGGAAAGGGTGATATCTTCTACACCTTCGTTCTTTGATTTGATATTGCAAAGTGCCGAAAAGCTTTCCAGAAAAGCATCCAGATTCTCTCTGGGAACACGGATGGTGTAGCTTGAATTTCTGGAAGAGCTGTCCGAATAGTTGCCGTAATAATCATACCGGCTTCCGTTCCAGCTGTTCATGCTCTCCACATATCCGCCGAAATTATCGATCTGATCCTCAAGAACGGTGATAAGCTCATCATACTCTTTGGTCTCGGCATCGATGTTTACAGTCTTGATCAGTTTTCTGTTCTGGTCGACTTTATTCTTGTCGGATACGGATGCAGAATCATCCACCTTGTCCGCAACAGAAGATGTTGAGGTTCCAAAGCTGCCCGAATCACCCTCGTAATAGTCCTCCGCTGCATAATCGCCATATTCCTCGTAGTCGTATAATCCACCTTCCGTTGTAGTTGTAGTTGCAGAATCCGATGAATACTTTCCGTTTGTAGCATAATTACCGCTTGATGATGAACCGCCTCCGCATGCGGTAAGCATCAAAGCACCTGCCATTACTATTCCGATTGTTGATAAGATTTTCTTTCTCATAAGCTCCTCCTTAAACAGTGACTATTATCAGTCTCACTATATAAAACGCAATCGAAATCAAAATGTTGCAAGATCTATAAAAAAATTTTAAAAAAGATTTTCCACTTTGTCAAAAAGATCTTTATCTTCTTTTATCTTAGCGGCGCTGCCCACTACTACAAGCCTCTCATCCGACATTGCATTCTTAAGATATTTGGACATTGCTCTGATATCATCAGGAGTGCAATTACGTGCCTGATCCCTGTGCTTCTGAAGGAGCTTGATATCAGTCTTTGACAGATAAGCTCTTAAGCTTCTTAATCCCTTAAGTGAAGGAGTAAGAGGAGTATCCAGCTCACTGAAGGTACCGATGACATATTTGGTCATGGTCCTCTCATCCACGTCAAAGTCTGCTACCCAGTCTGCCGCATCCTCAAATACCTTGATGGTATTCTTAAGATTAGGATCTCTGTAGGATACGAATACTACATTGCCGTCCCTGTTGTATCTGTTCATGACACCGTAAGCGCCGCCCTTAACACGGACATTCTCCCAGAGATAATTATATCCCATTATGGTCTTTAATACACTAAGGGTCCCGTTAAACTCAAGACCGTCTTTTCTGTAATTTCCCGCACGACATACGTACTGAACCTGTCCGGCTGTCATGAGACCTTCATTATCCTTTAAAAGTTCGGGTCTGTACTGCTCTTTTCTCACATTTTCGGTATAAAGGCTATCCAGAATATCCTTTATGCTGTTGCCTATATTTTCTTTTCCCTTATTATCCTCGGAGATAATATCGATCATGAAGTTTTCGGGTCTGAAGATACATTTAGCTGTCTCACGCAGTTTTGCGACCATCTCACTCTTTTTTTCTTCATAATTGTCTACCAGATCCGAGATGAATCTGTAATAGTCCAATCCGCTGGTGATTTCCGCGATCCTGTCCACGATATTAATGCCCGCATTTGCTCTTAATGCAGCAACATTATGTCCGGATGAGATCATAAAGGACTGAAGCTGTGAACGTGTCTCTGCCAGGATCTCATAGATACGTACAGTGTCATCCAGATGAGAAGTAAAGAGGATCTCCTTCACAAACTTAAGTACCGCATTCATATTTTCATAAAGAGCCTTTACACGAACAGAGAAGATCAGATCATACCTGCTTCTGTCCTCTTCATTCTGATAACTGTCTTTTCCGGCGTTGTATCCGCCGCATACCAGTCCCATCTCGTTATTGAGATCAGCATACTTGTGATCGTCGGTATCCACCTGGCTCAGTACGGTTGACAGGATGGACATATAGGGATACAGATCTCCTGGAAGATCATTCATATTAAAGAGAAGTGAAAGATATGAAATGCCTGTGGTCCTGTAGTTATGAAGAATAGTCTTCACGCCCTCGATCTCAGACTCCTCATTCTTGAAGCCCTCTATCTCTTCCTTCAGATCACTTCTTGAAAGAAGGGGAAGCTTTGCAAGATTCTCGGGAGTATCGACCTGCTCCTGGAATGCTCTCAGTTTTTCAAAGTCAGCCTTGATCTTTTCAAGCTCTGCCTCGGACAATGAAGCCTGATATGCGGCAACCTTCTTGTCAAGCTCCGCCTGTTTTTTCTCTGCAAGACCAAGCTCGGGCTCCACGATAACAACGGATGAATGTTTGTTGTCAACAAATATCTGCTTTAAAAGCTTCTCAAAGTAATCGGTCTCCACATTCTTTTTCATGGCAGCATAGGTATCAAGCGCCTCGATATGAATGAAGGGTGCTGCATCATCGTAGAGCCATGAGTCCAAGGACTGAAGGCCGTACATAAGCCCCTTGGGGTAACGGCCGAAGTCTGCCTCTCTGTATTGAAATTCCTGCTTTACGATAGCTGACATTAATGCTTTTTTGTCAAAGCCGTTCTTTATAATGCCATTGATGACTTCCTCAATGGTATCAAGAAATTCCTTTTCCTTCGAAACCTCTGTACCTTTTGCGATTATGCTAAAATAAGGCTGCTTGATCCCGTTCTCGCAATAACTGTATACATCGGTACCGATGCCGCGCTCTACGAGTGCCTTCTTTAAAGGTGCCCCGGGATTGCTGATAAGTACGCTGTCCAGAATATTCAAAGCCAGATACAGGTTTCTGTCTGTGGACTCTCCATAGGAAAAATTAAGTGAAAGGAATGTATTGTCTTCGGCATCCTCGCCCTCAGCAAGAGAGCACTTTGCCCTGACAACCTTCCTCTCCGAAAAGCTATCCTGATCCTTGATCTCTGAATCTACTTCTCTTAGATCGAACTTAGAAAGATATTCTCTGTCTATGTAATCAAGTTTCTCTGCCATATCCATATCACCGTAGAGATAGATATAGCTGTTTGAAGGATGATAGTATGCTCTGTGGAAATCCAGGAACTGCTCGTATGTAAGGTCAGGAATAAAATCAGGATCTCCGCCGGACTCTACTCCGTAAATTGTATTGGGATAAAGGGAATTCATGATCTGGCGAGCCAGCACATCATCGGGTGAAGAAAAAGCTCCCTTCATCTCATTGTATACAACACCGTTTATGAAGAGCTTACCCTCTTCGTCAAACTCGTAATGCCATCCCTCCTGACGGAAAATAGCCTCGTTTGTGTAAGTGTTGGGATAAAATACCGCATCCAGATACACATGCATCAGATTCTGAAAATCCGCGTCATTGCAGCTTGCTACAGGGTAAACGGTCTTGTCCGGGTAGGTCATTGCATTAAGGAATGTGTTGAGCGAGCCCTTTGCCAGCTCTACAAAAGGATCCTTTACGGGAAATTCCTTTGATCCGCAGAGAACTGAGTGCTCGGTGATGTGAGCCACACCGGTAGAATCTGCGGGAGGAGTTCTGAATCCGATATAAAATACCTTGTTGTCGTCATCATTTGAAAGAAGGCAGATCCTTGCTCCGGTCTTTTTATGACGAAGCCTGATACCACGGCTTGCGATATCGGGTATCTGTCTGTCCTCTAAAATTTCATAGCTTTTAAGTTCTTCAAGTTTCATATGTAAAAATCTCCTTTATACTGTAAGAAGTGCCAGCTTGTTGACCCTCAGTTCCTGGATCACCAGCCCCGCCCCCTCCTTATCTTCTTTTGACATGGAAACAAGCTCCGGAATGCTCATAAACTCAGTCACATATTCCTTTTTCTTTTTGCCGAAAAGATGCTTTTTTTCTTTGATGATGCTGACTCTGACCTTGCTTCTCATCTGCTTCAGCACCTGTACTCTGAAATCCCCTTTTTCCAGATAATAGAGGACAGTTTCCAAGGTGTCCTCTCCGTCGCTGCCGTTTTTCAGGCTTTCGGCACATACCTTTCTGAATTTGAAGAGAATCTCCTCATTTTCGGCGATCTCATTTAACGTGTACTTGGCACCCACATACAAACAACCGGTGTCCTGCATGCAGTATTTATAATCTTCATAAACGGACTTTTGCATTATTCAATACCTTTCAGCTCCGCAGGGATCTCGATGGAGTCGATGGCAAAACCGCTGATCCTTATGGCATCCACTACCGACTTGCGGGACAGGTGCTCTTCTTCGCACAGTTCCTCCACAGTAACCTTTCTGGCATATTCCTTTGAGAGCTTATCAGCCTTTTTGAAAATATCATTTACTCTTGCAAGTGCCTTGTCAGCCACCTCCGAACTGTCATTGTTTTCCTTTATCAGTTCCTCCATGGCATCCATGATATATTTTACTATCATGCCCTCGCAGTCTTCGGGCTTTTCCTGACTGTCCAGCATTGTAACCACAGCAGCAAGAGCAACATTTCCTTCACCGATCAGGTCCTCAGCCAATACACCTTGCCCGGTATAAATCTTTGCGATCTGTACCACATCCTTAAGATACATTTCGATGATCTTTGACTGAGCATCCTTGTCTCCGGACATAGCTCCCATGGTATAAGCCTGCTTTTCCCCGTCCGTGTACGTAGGAAGCCCCTCCAGTTCATCCAGATACATCTGCAGGAAATTAAAATCCTCGGGTGTAAACTCAGGTTCGCCTTCCGGTGCTTCATCACCAACGGTTATCTTCTGTGATGTGAGATAATCCCGCACCATCTTTAAACGTTCCTCGTTCAGTTCCAGTTCGGAAAAAGCCTCCGCCAGCTCATCTTCTTTCAGGAAATTACCCTGTTCCCTGGCCGTTCTCTTGACCTCTTCCAGGATCTGACCGAATCTGACTTCTTTATCCATTAATTCATTCCTCTCAGGTCTTATGTGTATGTGTAAACAAATGCTCCTGGCAGTATTCGTAATTGCCCCTGCACTTGCTGCAATATCTGAATTCCAATGACGGATTAGAAATTTCTGTCTGTCCGCAGATAGAGCACTTATGTCTTGCCGCGCTCTGGGGCTTTATCTTGGTGTTTGCGGACGCGCCGCTCATCTCAGTTCTTCTGTAATCCGCAGTATTCTGCCACTGACCGCTGCGGCCCTGCTGCGCACGTCTTTGTCCTTCCCGGTAGGCCCGGTTAAACCTGTCTTTTCGGATCTTGTTTCTGATAGAAAATCTCTTTAAATTTACAAGATAGAAAATCAGTATGTTTAATAATGCAGCCACAACCGCAAATCTGGTAAACACTCCTCCAAAAATAAGCAGATATACCATATATACAAGGTCGATGATACCCAGGATAAACATCTTCATCGGTATAAAGAACATGAAGCGGACTGTATTGTTCGGATATGTCATGGCAAATCCGAGATAAATTGACACGTTAATATAATAGGTGCTGAATGCGGGCCAGGGATTAGAAATATCCAAAACATTATTTGCCACAAACAGCTTAAATCCGGTCTCCTCGCAGGACTTAAAAAGCTCCCATCCGTCGGAGGAAGATGTTAAATAAACAAATCCCAGAGCGGCAAAAGCAGATATTACCGTAAACAGAATTCCCCCGAAAATATAAAGGTTGAACCTAAAGGTTCCCCAGGTCTTTTCCAGAACCATACCGATGGAAAGACAGCACCACATCATCAAAAGCACAAATATGATATTTGACTCCGTAGGCGGAACGATAAGCCAGGTGATCACTCTCCATACCTGTCCGTGAATGATCTTCCAGGGATCCAGATACAGGAAGGAAATAAAGTCCGTTCCTCTGAAATTATCAAAGAGCTTGATCAAATATCCCAGCGCATAACAGATGATAAGCGCCAATGTAAGATTCGGTATCGCATACTTGCCGAATTTCTTTTCTAACTTTTCAATCATAATAAAACCTGTCCTATGAGTATTTGAAGTAATTTTCATCATTCCAAACGGTTTTTTCGCTTGAAACAACTTCCACAATTTTAGCATACTTTCGTATCTTTTGCTAACCCATAGGTGAACTTTATAAAAATATAACAAACAAATCCCTAAAATTTCATTTCCTATTATTTGCAAATAAGCCTCTCAACATATATAATAGTACTTTGTGTAAGTATGTTTCGCAATGTATTTTTGTTTAACAGGAGTTTTTTATGACAGACAATTCAAAAACCGCAAGACTTGGAATAGATATTGGCTCTACAACTGTTAAGGTAGCGGTTTTAGACGATAACAACGATCTTCTGTTTTCCGATTACAGAAGACATCATGCAAATATCAAGGAGACCCTTTCAGGTCTTATTTCCGATGCATTTGAAAAACTTGGAAATATGACGGTTTACCCCGTGATCACCGGATCCGGCGGACTAAACATAGCAAAGCATCTTGGCGTTCCCTTTACCCAGGAAGTCATTGCCGTGGCCACATCCCTCCAGACTCTTGCTCCCAAGACCGATGTAGCCATAGAGCTCGGCGGTGAGGATGCAAAGATCATATATTTTGAAGACGGCAATGTGGAACAGCGAATGAACGGTATCTGCGCAGGCGGAACCGGCTCCTTCATAGACCAGATGGCATCCCTTTTGCAGACTGATGCAACAGGGCTTAATGAATATGCGAAGAATTATCAGTCCCTCTATACCATCGCTGCAAGATGCGGTGTGTTCGCAAAGACCGATATCCAGCCCCTTATCAATGAAGGTGCCACCAGCGAAGATCTGGCAGCATCCATTTTCCAGGCGGTTGTAAACCAGACTATTTCAGGACTTGCCTGCGGAAAGCCCATCAGAGGTCATGTCGCCTTTTTAGGTGGTCCTCTTCACTTCCTGGATCAGTTAAAAGCTGCCTTTATCCGCACTCTGAAGCTTGATGACGAGCATATAATCGATGCGGATAATTCCCATCTATTTGCCGCTATCGGTTCTGCGCTTAATTACGATAAAAATGTGCCCTATTCTCTCGAAGAGATGAAGACAAAGCTAAGCGGCGAACTCAAGATGGAATTCGAAGTTGAGCGTATGGAACCCCTCTTTGCCTCCAAGGAAGAATTTGCTGCATTCGAAGAAAGGCACGCAAAGGCAAAGGTAACCAAAGGTGATCTTTCAACATACCGTGGAAATGCATTCCTTGGAATAGATGCAGGCTCCACTACCACCAAAATCGCCCTTGTAGGTAGTGAAGGTCAGTTATTGTACTCATTTTACTCAAACAATAACGGCTCTCCTTTAAAGACAGCAATAAGTGCGATGGCGGATATCAAAAACAAAATACCCGAAGGCGTAAACATCGTTCGCTCATGCTCCACAGGTTACGGCGAGGCTCTCTTAAAGTCCGCATTTATGCTGGATGACGGCGAGGTAGAGACCATAGCCCACTACAAGGCAGCAGCATTCTTTGACCCCGAAGTCGATTGCATTTTAGATATCGGCGGACAGGACATGAAGTGTATCAAGATCAAGAACAGAACTGTCGAGTCCGTACAGTTAAACGAGGCATGTTCATCCGGATGCGGATCTTTCATAGAAACCTTTGCTAAATCCCTTGATTTCTCTGTAAAGGATTTTGCAACAGAGGCGCTCTTTGCTCCCCATCCCATCGACCTCGGTACCAGATGTACCGTATTTATGAATTCAAAGGTTAAGCAGGCCCAAAAGGAAGGTGCTTCCGTAGCCGATATTTCCGCAGGTCTGGCCTACTCCGTTATAAAGAACGCTCTCTTTAAGGTTATCAAGGTTTCCACAGCCGCAGAACTGGGGGACAATATCGTAGTTCAGGGCGGAACCTTCTACAATAACGCAGTTCTCCGCTCACTTGAAAAGATCGCGGACTGTGAAGTGACACGCCCCGATATCGCAGGTATCATGGGTGCTTTCGGCTGTGCTCTCATCGCAAGAGAAAGATATGAGGAGGGCTATGAAACTACCATGCTCTCTTTAGATGACATCATCAATCTGGAATTTGAGACCAGTATGACCAAGTGCAAAGGATGCACCAACAGCTGCAGACTCACTATCAACAGATTTTCCGGCGGCAGACAGTTCATCTCCGGAAACAGATGTGAGCGTGGTATCGGCGGAAAGAAAAATGCGGGTAATGTTCCCAATCTCTATGAATACAAATTAAAAAGGATCTTTGATTATGAACCCCTTTCAGAAAACGAGGCGACCCGCGGCACAGTCGGCATTCCCCGGGTTCTGAATATGTATGAGGACTATCCCTTCTGGGCAACATTTTTCAAAGAGCTGGGATACAGAGTCCTCCTCTCCCCGGGATCTACCAGAAAAGTATACGAGATGGGAATAGAATCCATCCCCTCGGAATCTCTTTGCTATCCCGCTAAAATAGCACACGGACACGTGACATGGCTGGTACAGCAAAAGGTTGATTTTATCTTCTACCCCTCCATTTTCTATGAGAGAAAAGAAGATCAGGATACTGCCAACAATTATAACTGTCCCATCGTTGCATCAAACTCAGAGAATATAAAGAATAACCTTGAGGCCATCACAGAGGGTAAAGTACGTTTCAGAAATCCCTTCATGTCCTTCAAGTCGGAAAAGACAATATACCAGGTACTCTCCAGGGAATTCAGCGAGATACCGAGATCAGAATTAAAAGAGGCCATCAGCAAAGCATGGGCAGAGCTTTTTGCCTGCAGAGCAGATATTCAAAAGAAGGGCGAGGAGACGCTTAAGTATCTGGAGGAGACCGGAAAACACGGAATCGTCCTGGCAGGCCGCCCCTATCATATCGATCCCGAGATCAATCACGGCATACCCGAGATGATCAACTCATACGATATTGCGGTACTTTCAGAGGACAGCATCTCCCACCTGGCTCATCCCGACAGACCCCTCATCGTATCGGACCAGTGGACCTATCATGCCAGACTGTATGCTGCAGCCAGCTATATCAGGACCAGGGATGATCTGGATATGATCCAGCTGAATTCCTTTGGATGCGGACTGGACGCTGTTACATCGGATCAGGTTAACGACATCCTCTCCTGCTCAAACAAGATTTATACCTGTCTCAAGATCGATGAAGTGAACAATCTGGGCGCAGCAAGGATACGTGTTCGCTCACTTATCAGTGCCATCGAAGAGAGAAAGCGCATTGGTAAGCATGCCAAGGCTGCCGATTCCTCATATCATCGCGTGGAATTTACGGAAGACATGAAGGGCAAATACACCATTATCTGTCCTCAGCTCTCTCCCGTTCACTTTGATATGTTTGAGACCTGCTTCAGAGCCAGCGGATACAATTTCGTTGTGCTGGGAAATGCGGATAAACAGGCCATCAACACCGGTCTTAAATACGTAAACAATGATGCTTGCTACCCTTCTCTTATGATGACGGGACAGCTGGTGCAGGCACTTGAATCCGGCAAATTTGATGTCAAT
>ODAI013489024.1_pt1 | contig 10072 bp, 3 predicted proteins | sample 1539321 | NCBI WGS metagenome assembly ODAI01 (sample SAMN02144231, study PRJEB22623) | gut metagenome | biome: sheep rumen | host: Ovis aries | place: New Zealand | reverse complement strand
ATGCAGCTTATAGCCGCGTCTGTCCGGGCCGTCCTTTACTGCCGGTCCTTTAAACCGCATGCTGCCTGTTTCTCTCTTTCTTCCGCTTCTGCCTTTGAGTAAATGCATCCGCAGTAATTCTGGCGGTAGAGTCCAAAGGTGCGTGAAAGTTCGATGGAGCGCTTGTAGCCGTCTTTCTTCTTAAAATCCGAAGGAAGCCATTTGACACCGTGCCTGTCCGCTTCCTCTAACCCGATCCTGTTCAGCCTCTGAGCGTCTTTGAGCGGGCTGATGGTGAGAGTGGTCGTAAAGTAGTCAAAGCCGCCCCTGGCAGCTTCCTCCGCTGTCTTCTGCAGACGCATCCTGAAACAGACTGTACACCGGTCCCCTCCCTCGGGGCAGTCCTCAAGTCCGCGAACGGATTCGAACCAGTCCGACGGGTTGTAGGGAGCCTCCAGAATTTTGATCTTTCCGGCCGCCCGTGTGGAGTGCATGCCGGAAAAATCCTGTTCTTCCACCTGGCGGTTGTAGGCCTCGATCAGCCGCTTTTCCTCCGCCAGCCGCTTCTCATATTCCCGGGGGACGGTAATGTTGGGGTTGTAATAAAAGACCGTCAGGTCAAAAAACTCCCGCAGGTACTCCATGCAGTGGCTTGAACAGGGAGCACAGCAGCTGTGCAGCAAAAGGCGGGGCGCCTGCTGTCTGTCTTTTTCAGTTTGTATCTTGTCTATTATTTTCTGTGTCTCTCTGCTGTAGTTGATCTTGTTTTCCAAATTAATTCCCCGTTAATGTCCACGCCCTCTCGAAGGCGTGGACATTAACCATATCCTTCCGCTGTAAGCTGATCAGGCGCTGATCAGGCTGCCACAGTTTCCTGACTCAACTGTGAATGTGCATGCAGTCCATTTATTTTAAATGCACATTCATTTATAATGTGTATATAGCGCGTTCATTATCATAAATGCACAAACCGCACTGCGCAGATCCCTTCTTTATTTTGTTTTTCACAGCATTATAACACAGTTTATCTGTTCTTCCAATTACTCCTGCCGGCACAGGGAACTATGGCCGGCACCCAGGACTATTTGTTTTTTTCCGGGTCAGCCCGCCCGGGCCTTGAGGAGCGTGAGGAGTCAACATGGCAGACCACTCAAATATTACACCCTCCGGTGAATTTCTCTCAGAGATCCCGGAATATGATGCCTTTATAAGCTACAAACACGGAGCAGTCGACAGCGCTGCCGCCAAAGCCCTGCAGAAGAACCTGGAGCATTTTCGCGCTCCTCTTTTATCCGGCATCGGACTTCCCGGTATATCTTCTCACGAAAACGCGGACAAGCTGAAAAAAACCGGCAGAATCCGGCGCGTTTTTCTGGACGACGGGGAGTTGTCAGCCTGCGCTGCCTTCGGATCACATATCCGGGAAGCTCTGAAAAAATCCAGATGGCTCATCATTATCTGTTCCCCGGAGACAAAGAGATCTCCCTGGGTCAATCTGGAGATTGAAACCTTTCTGGAATACCATGACCGGGATCATATCCTTGCTGTCATGACCAGCGGAGAGCCTGCGGATATTTTCCCGGATGCCTTCGTGGGTTCCGGCAGCATGCCGGATGAAATGCTGGCTGCGGACGCAAGGGGTGAGACTGTCCGGGAAGTACTGAAAAAGCTTCGCGGTGACGCTCTCCTTCGCATTGCCGCCCCCATCCTGGGGCTGAACTATGATGATTTAAAACAGAGGCACAGAATCTACGGGCTGCAGCGTATTGCCGCGGCTGCTATAGTCTGCCTTGCCGCAGTCACCTGCTTTTCCATGTATGCTCTTTCCAAAAACCGCCAACTTGAAAAGTCAAATGCTGACCTGTGGCTCCGTCAGGCTGAGATTACTTCAAAAGAAGCTCAGGATCTTCTGGACCAGGGAGATAATCTCCAGGCGGTCCAGAATCTCCTCTCAGTCCTTCCGGATGGATCGCAAAAAGCCGCCGGAGAAAGACCAGACAGCATTCTCCCTTCAACTCAATATCTGCTCACCCAGGCACTGAACCTGTATAAACCCACTCTGACTGCAAATTTAGGAGAAGACAGACTGGCGGCATGTGCTGTGATCAACACCGATGACTATCTGGATGCGGATCTGGTGTTAAGTCCGGATGGCTGTCATCTGCTGGCCATGTCCGGAGATAATATAATCGTCTGGGACGCAGAAGCCTGCGGGCAGGTCTGTGAAATACAGTTCCCTGAAAGGATTGAAAACTGGTCCGGGGAAGCTGTCCTCGACAATAGCAGGATCGTCCTCTGCGGTGGCCACACTGCGGCGTGTTTTGACTATATTACCGGAGAACAGCTATGGAAGACCACTGTCCTCAATACTGTGTGCGCGGCTGTGTATGCTCCCGGTATCGGCAGCGATACCGGCAATTCTGCAAGCAGCAGCTCTTCTGACAGTAGTCCGAAAGACATCGCCCCCGAAAGCCGGGGCAGGCTCTTCATTCTCACTTCCACAGGAGTCAGCGTCCTTAGCACAGAAGACGGGACTCTTCTCTCCGAATGCAAATATGTCCTGAATAACGATCAGAGTAATTCCTCGAAACAGATATCCGGCAATATCTCTGCAGATCAGAAAGAACAGGTCTCTGGGAATCAGAAAGAGCAGGTCTCTGGGAATCAGAAGGAACAGGCCTCCGAAGACCCCGGTGATTCACTTCAGGACCGGCAGACCGGCGAAGAAATGGAATCAGATGTAGAATTCAGGCAGGATAATCCGCAGGAAGCAGAACTCAGTCCTGACTCTGAAAGCAGCTCTGAATCAGAGGAAAAGTCCCTGATCGGGACCCCCCTCCGGGCTGTACTGTCATCCGGCGGACAATTCCTTGTCTTCTCGTCCAAAGCTGAGCAAGGGTATGACAAATATCTTTTCGCATGTGACCCGGGGACCGGAGAAACAATACAGATAGATTCTGAAGCCTTTTCTGATGTGTATGAAATACAATCAGAAACCTCACCTGGAGGCAAAGGAGAGATCATCTATTATGCAGGGATTCCCAGCGAAACCGGCTTGGATCCCATATATTTGCTCAGGGCAGTCACCCTGTCCTCTGCACTATGCTGCAAAGCAAAGTGGAGTAAGGAATTTCCCCTTTCCTCAGTAATGGCTCCGGGAGACAGTTCCTACATTTTCAATGCTGGGAGAAAATTTGTGAGAATCCTTCCGGGCTTTCAACCGGAAGGTTCAGCCCCGTCTCTGCTCTTCTGCTGCTATGCGCATATTTTCATGCTGGATCCCTCTGACGGAAACACATTGTCGGATCAGGAGCTTCCCTCAAATATGACCGGTCTTCTCGCCTCGGCTCGTTTTTGTTATCCTTTCACGAGTCAGGGAAACATCTATGCCTGTAACGGACAATCACTTAACATGATGACTGACGCCTTCCCGGCATATTGCAGCGACATTGCCAAAATGACAGGTAAAAACATATTCTTTTGTCTGCTGGATAAGAGAAAAATCGTGAAATATGCTCCGATGAAAACAGACGACAGATACACTTCTCTTTCCCTGGATGCCTATGACGACAGCGATCCGGACGGACTTCTCTCCTATATATCCGATACAGATCCTCTTTTTCACAGCCCCGACTGGCTTATCTCAAAAGACAATAACCACATTTTCTGGATCAGGGACAACGAAACTACCATTCACAGCCTGTCCCTGGACCAGATCGTGAAAACGGCCAGACCTGAAATATCCGTCTCCTCCGGGACGGACAAAGTATTGTCTTATAACCTCAAGCCTCTCTATCTGGAAGGCGATTCACTGCATTTTATAGACTTTGCCAGCAGGAAGCTTTCCGATACAGGTAGTGATTATGTTTATTTCGAGTATATCTTAAATCTTTCTGACGGCAGTCTGACCTCGGAAACCCTGTTTGTCTCAGATGAAAGGAACCCCAGAAAAGAAAATATACATTTTGATCAGAACAGTCGTACACTGTATCTTTTACAGCCACAGAAAGAATATACAAGGCTCTGGTCTTACACCATGAATGAAAAAGATATTTCAAGATTCGACCTTCCTTTGGCAAATATCAGCTTCAGCTGCCTCAGCCCGGAAGGTCGGAAAGTGCTGCTCCTTTCCGAGGATGATCTGAAACTGTATATCATCGACCTGGATTCTAAAAAGACCGAAGTGTCTGTCAGTCTTTCGGAATATAACAGTCGTTCCATCAGAAAACTGTGCGACTACAATAATCAATCCATGTTCTGTTGGAACAATAATATACTCGCGGTTAACGATTACCTGAAAATACATATTTATGACAAGTCCGGCACCGAGATCCATACTATCCCCTGCGGGAAGAGTGTCTTCAATCCCGCCTCCTTCGAATATCCTCTCCTTTCCCTGTCTCCCGACGGGAAATATCTGTACTATTTTGATTCAGACAGATTGTATCAATATGATATTTCAAAAGGCCAAATAATCAATGACATTGAGCCTGCCCCGGAACCGGTCTCCGTATACCTTCCTTGGCTGTGTATGTTCGGCGGAGATGATCCGGAGATTAAGAGGACCTCCGGACATGCAGATGTTCTCCATATTCTCAATGACAATGTTCTGTATACGATCCAGTGCGATCCGGACTCATTCGGGCTGATTTCCCGCATCGACAACGTTTTTAATTACAATCCGCAGACAGGAAAAATCTATGTGTCCATTTATAATTGCAGAAAGTTTATAAACGGAGACAATCCATACCATTGTCTCTATTACCGGGAATACAGTCTCGAAGATATCATACGGTTTGCGAAGGAAACATACGACATTGATGATCATGAAACTGCAGGTCCCGGCAAATAAAAGAAGAGCAGCAGAAATCTGCCTGCCCACACGATAAAATACAAGGGCTGAAATCCGCCCGCTCACACGATAAAGAAGAAGAGCCGAAAGTGAAAGGACAGACATCTGTTATGGAAAGCACAGACACTAAAAGAGGAAAAGTGAAAAATCCTGTCGATACAAGATCTTTCACTCCGGAGGTTTTCGTCGAAGCGCCGCAAGCCTCCGCGAATCCCATCGGAGAAATCGCCTCCGCGAATTTCTCCCCGGGTGTCTCAGCGCAGGAGCGCTTCGACATGTCAGGAAGAGCGAAATGCTATCTCCTGCTTCTGATAATCACTCTGGCTGCGGTCTTCCTGATACTTATCCACCTGCCTGGAAAAAATACAGCAGCTTCAGGCGCCTCCGGGACTGTTATGAAAACAATCATCCTGTATGGAAACGATAGCCCTGCGGATCTGGAAATCCTGAAAAACCGTCTGGATGTCTTTACCGGAAAAGGACGATATTCCCTGACAGAAGAAAAAAACTATCTCGAGCTGTGTCTCCCATTCTCTAAGGCCCTGACAGATGACAGAATAGAATTACTGCTGGAAAAATTTCTGATTGAGCCAGGGCCCCGTTATGCAGCCTGTGCTCCCCCCGGCGTCAATTCTTATATAGAAAGCCATTACACAGTCGCGGCTGTTACCCCTGAGGACATAAGTCATATAAATATAAATGACATCTCTAATGCCGGGAACAGCCTTCCCACGGACGAATTTCTTCAGGTTCCTGTTCTGGAACCCGGAGAGACCCCGGTCCATCGTTTCCGTCTGAAGCTGAAAGACTCTGCCGCTTCCCGCCTGCGTCAGGTCCTGGAAAGAGGAGATAATCTCTGCCTGCTCAATCTTTGTATTTATGATAACTATAATACAAACAAATACTACAGCGAGGGATGGGAACTTAAGGGCGATCCTGATGATCACAGCACTTTTTACATCGAATACTCTGACTCTGATGAGCTGTACGGAAACGAAAGGATTCTGAAATACAATCTCACACATGCATCTCTGTCGCAGCCCTATAATTACTGTCTGATGGATGAAGTAAAATGGACTGATCCGGACACGGGCATTTCCTCGGGTGACTACCAGCGAAGAGAGAATGAAATCGGTGACAACTGGCATTATTTTCAAACAAGCTCTGACGAAGCCATTGCAGCAGACGAGCGTGCCGATATCGAACACCTCCTCTGCCGCAGACTCGATCTGCTGGAATCACCCTATGCCATAGGATACACAGAGCAGGGAGACATCTGTGTCAGAATCAGATCCGACCGCATCAACAGGCGGGTCGTTAATCTTCTGACAGAACTAAATGACAGGAACAGGTACTATTTAAAAATCCCCTGTGCTGATTACAATCTTTCGCCTCATTATTCAAAAATAAATTACGACACCAGGAGTTCATCCTTCCTTGTCACGCTCCCGGATGAAGAACTTGGGAAGCTGGAGGATATAGTAAGAGGCAGTTCCGGAAAGAAGCCCGTAGATCTTTACCTCTGTACAGATGACGGTCCTGTCGGCAGGACAAGTTTTTCTCTCCCGGCCGAAAGTAATGAACTACAGTTCAGTGATACCGTTTTTAACCGGAAAAAGGATAACATTGTTGACCGGGAGAAGGGTGAAAGCGATGACTACTCCTGGTTTACCGCCCTGATTGAAGGCCTCGCTGATGTGGATTTTTCGTTTACACATCTCAATAATGATTTTTATTACAGACATGAAGCAGGGACAGATATTTTCAATGATCCCGATTCGTTTCCTCTGAAAGAAGAAATAATCGTCTCTGTTGAAGAGATTGAAAAGCAAATCCGGCAATTACTTCCTCAGGCAGAAGTCGGGCTGTCATACGACTCAAATACCCTCAATATACACATGAACCTGGAGCACGGCGAAGATCTGCCCGACAGAATATATAAGTACGCTCCCCGCCTGATGGAAATCTGTTCATTGAAGGACTCCTATTATTCTACCGTCCGCATTTATCCCTGCGAGTACAAGGGGGATGAAAGGGCCTGGCTCGATTTCAGCAAAAGCACAAAAGAAGGCAAAACAGACATCAGCTTCAATGGATATTTTTACAATGGCAGAATGGATGCCTATGCAGACAGGATACTGGAACTGGAGAAGACAAATTCGTATTTCCGGGATATGATTATCAACCCCGAATATGACGGGTGGACACTCAGAGATTTTTGATTACAGAATAAAGGCGGCTGTGCAGCCCTCTGCCCATCTGTATCCGCCGTCAGGCGGTAATCATCTGACAGGCCTGCTGCCCACCGCCAGGCGGAAATCATCTGACAGGCCTGCCGGCCGCCGCCAGGCGGAAATCATCTGACAGGCCTGCTGGCCGCCGTCAGGCGGAAATAGGTCTTTTAATACGAAAGCGCCGCGGACAGGTCAAAAACCGGTCCGCGGCGCATTGCATTTAAAAGGCAGTATTTAAAATGCAGTATTTTAACAAAGGCGTCATTTTTTAAATGCAGTATTACAAAGGCTGCATTTTAAATGCAGTATCAAAAAGATATTGTGATCAGCTGAAGTACTTCACGCCGGCCTCAAACAGGCGCATGTTCTGATTGCCTTCGATATTGAGGTTGATGAAGCGGCCGCTGCGCTCGCAGTGGACCATCTTGCCGAAGACGCGGCCGTCGGGTGAAGTGATGCCCTCGATGGCTGCATAGGAACCATTGATGTTCCACTCCTCGTCCATGGAGACGTTGCCGTCGGGATCGCAGTAGCGCGTCGCAATCTGGCCGTTGTCCTCCAGTTTTTTGATCCACTCAGCGGGAGCGACAAAGCGTCCCTCGCCGTGGGAAGCGGGATTGACATAGACGCCGCCGGGCTGAGCCAGTGCCAGCCAGGGGCTCTTGTTGGATGTCACCTTGGTGTAGGCCATCTTGGAGATATGGCGGCCGATGGTGTTGTAAGTCAGGGTCGGGGACTGTTCGTCCTGGCCGACGATCTTTCCGTGAGGAACAAGGCCCAGCTTGATCAGGGCCTGGAAGCCGTTGCAGATTCCCAGGGCAAGGCCGTCTCTCTTATCCAGCAGGTCTGTGACCGCCTCTTCGATCACTGCGTTGCGGAAAGCGGTGGCAAAGAACTTGGCGCTGCCGTCAGGCTCGTCACCGGCCGAGAATCCGCCGGGGCACATGATGATCTGAGCCTGGCTGATAGCATCCGCAAAGGCCTTGGCGGAATCGCGGATGTTCTCGGGCGTGAGGTTAGTGAAGACACGGGTGATGGTCTTGGCGCCGGCGGCCTCGAAGGCAGCAGCGGTATCATATTCGCAGTTGGTTCCGGGGAAGACCGGAATGAAGACAGTGGGCTGAGCGATCTTGTGAGTGCAGACCGCCACTCTTCCGCCCTCGTACACGGGAGCTTCGATCGGAGTGGTTTCTTTTTCGGCTATGGTCGGGAAAACCTTCTCCAGGGGCTTCTTCCAGGCCGCGATCATCTCGTCGACCCCGATGCTGTCATCGTGATATGTGAAGGCTGCGTCTTCTTTGCCTGTCACTGTGCCGACGACACGCCAGTCAAAGCCTTCCACATCGGCAAGGGCCGCCAGATCGTCGGGAGACATCTCTGCCAGCACATCACCCATGGCGTTGCGGAAGAGGTCCTTCATGCGCAGCTTTTCGACGAAGGCGATGCCGAAGCCGTTTCCGAAGGCCATCTTGGCAGCCGCGGGAAGGATGCCGTTGCTGTCGAGGGCATAGGCCGCCTGGATCTTGCCCTCCCTCATCAGGGAAGTGATCACATTGTACATATGCATGACGTCGTCGTAGACGGGAATGTCGAACTCATCCTTCTCGAGACGGAACTGCACCAGTACATCGCCCTCCCGTTTGAGTTCGGGTGTCACGATATCCTGTGCCTTTGCTACATCTACAGCAAAGGATACCAGTGTGGGCGGAACGTCGATATCGATACCCTCCTCGCGGAAAGTACCGGACATGGAGTCCTTGCCGCCGATGCTGGCCAGGCCGAAGCCGATCTGGGCATCGTAGGCTCCCAGCAGGGCAGAAAGGGGCTGGCTCCACCTGGCGGGTTCCTGGGACATGCGTCCGAAGTACTCCTGGAAGGTGAAATGCAGGTTTCTGTAATCGCCGCCCTCTGCCACGATCTTGGACATGGACTGGGTGACGGCGTAAATAGCGCCGTGATAGGGGCTCCAGGATGAGAGATAGGGGTCGAATCCGTAGCTCATCATGGAGACCGTGTCTGTACTGCCTCCCAGGACAGGAAGACGGGCTGTCATGGCCTGTGTAGGGGTCAGCTGATAGAGTCCGCCGTAGGGCATGGTGACTGTGGCGGCGCCGATACTGGCATCGAACATCTCGACCAGACCCTTCTGGGAGCAGACATTGAGGTCGGAAAGGGAAGCTTTCACGGCTTTGGCGAAAGAGGGCTCTTGAGCTTTCAGCTCTTCGGCTACACCTTCCGAAGCGATTTTCTTAAAATAGTTGTCCTGCTCCGAGGGCATCAGGACCTCGACGTCAGTCTCCTGGTGGGCGCCGTTGGTGTCGAGGAAGGAGCGGGCGATATCCACGATCGCCTTGCCTCTCCATTTCAGGACAAGGCGGGGCTCCTCAGTGACATGGGCCAGGGGAGTCGCCTCCAGGTTCTCCTCAGCCGCGTATTTGAGGAAGGTCTCCTGGTCTTCGGGCGCCACGACGACCGCCATGCGCTCCTGTGATTCGGAGATGGCCAGTTCAGTGCCGTCCAGACCTTCATATTTTTTTGGTACCAGGTCCAGATTGACCTCCAGGCCGTCGGCCAGCTCGCCGATAGCGACGGAGACACCGCCCGCGCCGAAGTCATTGCACTTCTTGATCAGGCTGGAGACCTCAGGACGGCGGAAGAGGCGCTGAAGTTTGCGCTCTGTGGGGGCGTTGCCCTTCTGAACCTCGGCCCCGCAGGTAGTCAGGGACTCCTGGGTGTGGGCCTTGGAAGAGCCGGTCGCTCCGCCGATGCCGTCTCTGCCGGTCCTGCCGCCCAGCAGGATGATCACATCGCCGGGGTCGGAGTTGAGCCGCTGCACATTTTCGCGGGCTGCCGCGCCCATGACCGCGCCGATCTCCATGCGCTTGGCCAGATAGCCGGGGTGATAGATCTCTGAGACCTGTCCGGTCGCCAGACCGATCTGGTTGCCGTAGCTGGAATAGCCGTCGGCAGCGCCGATGACCAGCTTCTTCTGGGGAAGCTTGCCCTT
>ODAI013149164.1_pt1 | contig 10072 bp, 12 predicted proteins | sample 1539321 | NCBI WGS metagenome assembly ODAI01 (sample SAMN02144231, study PRJEB22623) | gut metagenome | biome: sheep rumen | host: Ovis aries | place: New Zealand | reverse complement strand
GCACTATCTGCGCCGCGAGTTCTCGTACACCAACTACGAGCAGAAATACAGTCTGCCGGATGATGTGAACGAAGAAGAGATCAACGCCAAGGTAGAAGACGGTATTCTGACTATCGAACTGCCGAAAGTCCAGAAAGTAGAAGGCAAGACGACGAAACAGATTGAGATCAAGTAGTCGAAAGGTGCCTACGGGCACTCCGATAAATGTCGAAAGTCGAAAGACAAAGCATCAGAAAACGGCAACCGAAAGGCTGCCGTTTTTTGGTGTTAGTAGTTCTCTGCCAGCAGTTGGAAATAACTCTGCGGATGGTTGCATACGGGGCACTCGTCCGGTGCCTGCTTGCTATTTCGCCTGCAAAGGTATGTTTTTAAGTGAGCATCATAATGGCTCTCTTCAGCGCTGCGATAAACGCATCCACATCGCTCTTGTCGTTGTATAGCCCGAACGACACTCTCACCGTTCCCGGCACGCCCAGTTCGTCTATCAGCGGTTCGGCACAATGGTGTCCCGTACGCACCGCCACGCCCTGCTGGTCCAGCAGGGTACCTACATCAAAAGGATGAATCAAACCCTCATTCGGCTTTTGACTTTCGACTATTGGCTTTTGACTGTCAAATACATTGAAACTGATGACCCCTGCTTTGGGTTGACCGGCGGCATAGACATGCACGCCTTCAATGGCTGCTAACTGCTGCTCGCAGTAGTCCGTCAGTTCACGTTCGTGCGCCTCTATCGCTTCCCAACCGATGGATTGCATATACTCGACCGCTTTGTGCAGTGCATAAGAGCCCACGAAATTAGGTGTTCCGGCTTCAAACTTGTAGGGCAGGTCGTTATAGGTCGTACCCGACCAGCGCACATGGTTGATCATCTCGCCTCCACCCTCGTGCGGCGGCAGTTTCTCCAGCCACTCGCGTTTGCCGTACAGCACGCCGATACCCGTCGGACCGTACATCTTATGTCCCGAGAACGCCAGAAAATCACAATCCAATGCCTGCACATCGACCTGCATATGCGGCACAGACTGCGCCCCGTCAATGCACACCGGCACGCCGTGGGAATGTGCAATTCGCACGATTTCATCGACTGAATTGATGATACCGAGCACGTTGCTCACATGCGCCACGGAGACTAACTTCGTCTTTTCGCTCAGAAGCCCCTTAAAAGCCTCTGTGTCGAGCGTTTGATCCTCGCGTAGGGGGATATGCCGCAGCACCGCTTTCTTGCGCTCACAGAGCATTTGCCACGGTACGATGTTGGAATGGTGTTCTACGGCAGAGACAATAATCTCGTCACCCTCCCGGACACAGGCTTCGCCGAACGAGAAAGCCAACGCATTGATACTGTCCGTCGTGCCCTTGGTGAAGATGATCTCGTCGCTGCTCTTCGCTCCGATGAACTCTGCCACGGCTTGTCGTGCCTCTTCGTGCTTCATCGTCGCTCCCTGGCTCAGATGATGCACGCCGCGGTGGATATTGCTGTTCCAGTGGCTATAAGCCTCAGCGATGGCATCTATCACAAGTTGCGGCTTCTGGCTCGTAGCGGCGTTGTCAAGGTACACTAACGGGCGCCCGTGTACCTTTTCGTTCAATATCGGAAAATCAGTTCTGTTCATTCGTCTATAAAATGTCTCAATACAATTTTGGCAGGAACCGGCAGATGTAGTCCTGCCAGTTGTCCCATGTATGCCCTCCGGCACTCTCGTAATAGGTATATTCCAAATGGTTGGCTTCCAGCCAGCGGCGGTATTCGACGTTGAAATCATACAGAAAATCCTCCCGTCCGATACCAATCCAATAGAGCCTGGTAGTCTCCATCTGTTCGCGCACTTCGTTTTCCCAATCGGTATAAACAGGATTAGGTTCGGTCGGTAAGATTGCCGCCGAGAAAAGCCCTACATACGCGAATTGTCCGCGCAGGTGATGAGAGACATGCATGGTGTGGAAACCGCCCATGGAAAGTCCGGCTATAGCCCGTTTGGAAGGTTCATTACTGATGCGGTATTCAGCCTCTGCCTCCGCCATGAAATCCGCAAAATGACTTATCCATTCGCCATTCATCGCGTTTGCTCTTTCCTCTTCCGAGGTAGGTTTGGCAGGGCAGTTATCGGGCATGATAACCACCATCTCTTTGACCTCTCCGGCTTGCAGCAGCGAATCCATGATCTCCACTAATCTTCCTTGGGCAGTCCAGTCATCTTCGTTGCCATACATACCGTGCTGCAGATACAAAACAGGGAACACCTCTTGGGCAGCTCTCTGTGCATAATCATAAGGCAGATAAACGCAGCAAGGCACGCTGTTTATCGTGTCACGAACAACAGTCCCTGCATGTAGCGGTCGGGAAGACGACTGAGGCGCACATCCACCCAACATCCCTGCGGCCATAATGACTGCCGCTAAATAAATAAATCGTTTCATAGGATTTGTGTACTGTGGTTTTTGGTATCTACTTTCTCTATGACACGCACCAAAACGCCGTTTTCATCGAAGATAAATGTCTTCCGCAGCGTGCCCATAGATACTTTGCCGTAATTCTTTTTCTCGCCCCATGCGCCGAAAGCCTGTAACATCTCCGTACTCGGATCACTCAGCAGCGGGAACGGCAGGGCGTATTTCTCTTTGAACCGCACATGGCTTGCCACGGAGTCCTTGCTCACGCCGAACACCTGATAGCCCTGCGCGAGGAAGGCATGGTAGTTGTCACGTATGTTGCACGCCTCGGATGTGCAACCCGGCGTTGAGTCCTTGGGATAGAAATAGATTACGGTCTTTTTGCCGGTCATATCTTTCTCCGTCACTTCTTTTCCGGTCTCGTCCAGCACTTTGAACGCCGGCATTTGGTCTCCAATCTGTAAACTCATATTGTATTTTGTGTATTGATGTATTCTACGGTGTTGCCGACGGAAGCGAGATACTGCCGGAAAGCCTCCTGGCTGATGACGACCGTTCCGCGGCAGTCGTTGGGGTGAAAACTGAGCGAAGAGGCATCCTTCAGACGGCTGTCGAGGAACAGTATCACGTGGTGCTCCGTGTCGTTGATAAGCCCGAATGGACTGACGCTGCCGGGTTCCAGACCCAAATACCGCATCATCCGTTCGGGCGAAGCGAACGACAGTTTGCCGGGTGCTTTCTTGCCCTGCGAGACCAAGATGTCCTTCAGCCAGTGCTCAATGTCATGTATCGCCAGATCGTCGTCGCACGGGAAACAGATGAGGTAGTGCTGGTCGCCCTTGTGGTTGCGCATGAAGATGTTTTTGCAATGCACGCTCCCGTCGTCGTGCCACCACCACTTCGCCTCCTCGATGGTCTTGCCCTCGGGGTGGTTGTAGGTCGTGAACGGAATACCGTGTTCCTCCAGATAGCGCAGCACTTTCTCCTGCCGCTCGGATATGATTTCGTAATGGTTCATTGCATCAGTTGGTTTATAATTTCTTCGTCTGCCGGCAGCCACCGGACAGTCTTCAGGTCTTTCGGCGCGAGCCATCGTGCCGCTTCGTGTTCCAGAAGATGTATATGTCCGTTCCGCAAAGCGCAGCGGAAACAGTGCATCGTCAGATGGAATGCCGGATAGTCGTAGTCGATTGTCCGCAATAACTCGCCCACCTCTATCTCAGTGTCCAGTTCTTCGTGTATCTCGCGGTGTAAAGCCTGCTGCGGCGTCTCGCCGGCTTCTATCTTGCCGCCCGGAAACTCCCACCAGTCTTTCCACTCGCCGTAACCGCGCTGCGTGGCGAAGATATGCCCGGTTTCATCGAATATAATAGCGGCTGCTACCTCTATCTTTTTCATCTGAATTGTCTTTGTTCCGCGTTGTATTCATACCCGCTCTCCCGCAAAAAAGCCTTCATCTCCTCCGGTTCGCGGTCATAGGATCGGCACACGTCTTCCAATGACTCGAACTCACCGTCCCGTAGCAGCATGTTCACTGCCGAGACCAGCATATGCGGGTCTTCCGGTAACCGTTCCGTCATAGTCTGTTCACCAGTTTGCCGTCCTGCCATTTCAGCGACGGATAAGTCTTGCGCAGGTACCGGACGGACTGCTCCACGCCACTGCCGCCGGACGTAGCAAAAGGTATGAGCGTCTTGTCCTCCAGTTGCGCGAGGTTGTTCTCTATCCACGAGTCGATGATACGGGGACAGATGCCCCACCAGATGGGATAACCCACATAAATGGTGTCGTACGGCTGGATGTTGGTGCATTGTTTGATGGCAGGGCGCGCCTCCGGATCGTTCATCTCCACGGACGAACGCGACTGCTTGTTGCGCCAGTCCAGGTCAGATGCCGTGTACGGCTCCGCCGCTTCGATCTCCCATAGGACTGCTTTCTGTTTCTGGGCTATCTTGGCTGCGGCGGTCTTGGTAGTGCCCGTAGCTGAGAAATACGCCACTAATGTCTTGGCTTGCAAGCCGGTTGCCGCAATCATGAGTGCGGCGAGAATGATTTTTCGCATAGTATTGTCTGTTTTGATTTTTTGCATCATGTATTCCCGTTCGGGGTGCTGAACGGTGATTTGCTATGGTTTGTAATAACTCTCTTCCAGTATCTTCTGCGCGTCGCCTTCCTCCATCAGTTCCTGCAGGCTGACCTCCCCGTGGTGCTCCATGTAGCTCTCTGCGATCCGCCAGCCGAGCCAGATACCGAGTCTTCCCGGTGCCTCCTGCGACACCTCGGAGGTGAACGGACCGTCGTTCAGGTAGCCCGTCAGCACCAGGCTCTCGGTCTTGAACAAGTCTCTCTTGTCCATCACCAAGTGCCATATGGCCCGCTCGTTCTGCACGCACCACTCCCACTGTTCCTTCGTCCAGCCCATCACCTCATAACCCGGCAGGTCGTCGAAGATCTGCGCGGTCAGGTACATCACTTTTCCGCGGTACATCATCTGGTCCAGCAGCCGGCTTTTGGTGCTCGTGTAGGGTAGGGTGCGGAACAGGAACGCGCTCACTACATCCACCGGAATGCACTCTTTCCGCATTGTCTGTTTCTGGTAGTCATACACCACGCGGTTGTAATACTCGTAGTCGCTACCGAGGTACATGTCGCCACCGATACCGATCAGCCCTTCTCCGAAATAAACCGGCGTCTGGAAGCCCGAAACGAACAAGTAGAACAACGGTACTTCGGCGTCGGGATAAAGCCACAGAATGCGCGCAAATGCCCTTGAAAGCGATTTCTCTATGTCACTCACATCCGCAAAAACCTCCTGCTCGCGGGCGTTGGTCGCCTTGAACCCGTAAGTCGTGTCATTGAGGAACAACGGCAGCTGCTGCACCAGATACGCCGTGTCGCTGCTCGGAATACCCAAAATATCTTCCACCCACAGCGGCATGAACACCGGATACGCGTCGTACAACGCCCGGATACTCGCCTTCGTACTCTGTGCATCGTCACTTTGTACGTCTATCAGCGCCTTGTCAAACCGCACCAACTCAATCTCCTGCTTCGCCAAATCCTCCGGGAAATACGTCCGCCCGTGCTGGCAGGCACTCAGCGCGAACGCGCAAAGCAATACCAAAATATATTTGTTTCTCATATTCATTCTATAATCACTTTGACGGCGGGTGTCTGAAGCCGCACGGAGAGCCAGTGGCCTATCCGTTCTTTCTCCTGAGCGTCCATTTTTCGGGACTCAGTGGCTAAGAGAACGATGACTGACGAATCGGCACGGGCTAATGTAACATCTTGTATCTCAGGATATTGGGCGCGCAGCTCCTCGCCGATCTGTCCGGACGGCAGGACAAGCGATTCGTACCGCTCTAATTGCGCACGCAGGACACGGATGGAGTCGTCACGCTGGTTCAGACGCTCTTCGGTTGAGGCGATCCAGTCACGCATCACCTCCGTCTCGTTGAGCCGGCGAACCTCGATGGTGGCGTCCTCCTTGAAGAAAATCTGCGAATGGGAAATACCGTGCTTCTTCGCGTTGGTGTAGAGGAGGGCGCGGGACTCGCTGGACAGCGATTCGCCAGCAAGACTCAGCGTCAGCGAGTAGGGCTTCTTCTTGAGATCGACCGCGTAGTCGTAGATATATGTGCCGCCGATAGCCTGGTTCTCCTTCACGAAATGCCGCGCGTTCTTGATAAACGTGTTCTCGCTGGCGATCTTGTAACCGGTGAAGAAACTGGGCACCAGCACGACGAGGATGAGGAGCCCGTAACTGATCAGTCCGCGCGAAAAACGCCCTTCTTTCTCCGCCACCAACGGGAAACGCAGGTACTTGACCGCAAGAAAAGTAGCAAGCGCAATGAACACGCAGTTGATGAAGAACAGGTACAGCGCACCGCCGGCGTAATGCCAGTTGAGGTGGGCTATCCCGTAACCCACCGTGCACAGCGGCGGCATGAGGGCTGTCGCAATCGCCACACCCGACAGAACGGTTCCTTTGTCCTTGCGCGACAACTCCAGAATACCGGCTATACCGCCGAAAAACGCAATCATCACATCGTAGATGGAGGGATTGGTGCGGGCTAACAACTCGGTCGGATTATCCGTCTCCAGGGGCGTTACCATGAAATAAAGCGTCGAGGCAATCAGACTGATACCAAACATGATACCGAGGTTCTTGAGAGACTTGAGCAGAAGAGCCGTATCGTTGATGCCCAGGCCCAGACCGAAACCGATAATAGGGCTCATCAGAGGCGAGATCAGCATCGCACCGATGATAACCGGTATCGAATTGACGTTCAGTCCCACGGAAGCGATGATAATAGCCACGAAAAGGATGTAGATATTCGGACCGCGGAAAGGGATATTGCTGCGGATATTGCTGTCAGCGGACTGTATGTCGATATAGTCCGTCAAACTCAGCTGCTCCCGCAAAAACGCCTTTGTACGTTGTTTGAACTCTTGGTATTGCATATATATGTTTTTGGGGTTTATTGCTTTTGTTAAATATGAACTTGATATTCATTATTCATTAATCATGCCGTCTTTGATTTCTATCATCCGGTCGGCTATACCCGCCAACTCCTTGTCGTGCGTCACTAACAGGATGGTCTGCCCGTACACCTTCCGCAACTTCAGCAGCAACTCGCTCAGTTCCTTCTTGTTCTGGGTATCCAGACTGCCCGTCGGTTCATCCGCAAGGATGATATCCGGTTTCATCATCAGTGCCCGCGCTGCCGCTACACGCTGTTTCTCACCGCCCGACAACTCGTTCGGCTTATGCCCCGTCCGGTCCTGCAGACCTAATTCAGTCAGCAGCTGCTCTGCCCGCGCCTTGTATTCTTTCTCACTCTCGCGCGCAATCATCGCAGGAATACACACGTTCTCCAATGCCGTGAACTCCGGCAGCAGCTGGTGGAACTGGAAGATAAAACCGATATGCCGGTTTCGGAATGCCGCCAACTGCTTGTCATTGAGTGCAAACACGTCCTGACCTTCTATCACCACCTTGCCGCTTGACGGGCGGTCCAGCGTACCGATGATCTGGAGTAGGGTAGTCTTGCCTGCACCGGACTTGCCTACAATGGCGACAATCTCGCCTTTCTCCACGCTCAGATTAACACCCTTCAGCACTTCCAACTCGCCGAAAGATTTATGTATATCCTGTACTTCTATCATAGCTCAATAGTTAGTTTGCGGTCGCCGTTCTCCATCGGCGTGATCTTCACATAGACGGTGTCTTCCGGCAGGAGCGCCTCAATCATCTCCGGCCACTCGATGAAACAGTAGTTACCGGAGTACAGATAATCCTCCGCCCCGAAATCTATCGCCTCACGGATATCTTTCAGCCGGTAGCAGTCGAAATGGTACACCTCTCCCTTGTACGGTTGTTCCACATCGTACACATTGACGATTGCGAAAGTCGGACTGTTCACCACATCCTCCGTACCCATCGCCTCGCACAGACTCTTGATGAAGGTCGTCTTCCCGGCACCCATCTGTCCCTCGAACGCAAAAACCCTCTTCGGTTCGCACACCTGCAAAATCTCCAGCGGACTTACTTTTTCCCCCCGCTCGTTGAGAAGAAGGAGTGATTGCTGACTTTCGGAGTCCTCCGCCTTTTGACTTTCGACTTTCGACTTTTGACTTTTGACTTTTATCGTATAAATACTCATGTTCGTGATTTTTATTCAATTCTCAGACACTTATTTTGCCCTGAAAATACTCGTAAACCATTGATCCTCTGGCAGTTCCGAGCAATTCAATCCATTCTTCTTTTGGAGCAGTTCTGGCGCGTTTCACAGACCCAAAATGCTTCAGAATCTTCTCTTTCGTGGCTGCTCCAACACCCTTTATCTCGTCTAACTCGCTGTGAATAAACGACTTAGATCGTTTCTGCTTGTGGTATGTGATCGCAAACCGGTGTACTTCGTCCTGAATGGCGGTCAGCAATCGGAAAACTTCACTCGTGACAGGCATGCTGATCTCCGCCGGAGGAAAACCATAGAGCAGTGTCTGCGTCCGGTGCTTGTCGTTTTTCTTCAGACCCGCAATCGGAATACTCAGCCCCAACTGATCCTCCACCGCCTCACGGATGGCATGCATCTGTCCTATACCGCCATCGGCGATGATCAAGTCCGGCATGTGCCCTCCCTCGTCAATCAGGTGTTGGTATCTTCTCCTTACTACCTCGCGCATACTCGCGTAGTCATCGGCACCGTCCACCGTCTTGATCTCAAACCGCTTGTAATCGCCCTTGCTCGGCTTGGCCATCCGATATACCACGCAGCCGGCTACGGCGTTAGTTCCCTGTATATTGGAGTTATCGAAACAATCAATCCACCTCGGCAGGGTAGGCAGTCCCGCCATCTTCTGCAGCTCCGTGAGGATCCGCACGCCCCGTTGCTCCGGATTCAGCTTGTCGTCCTGTTTGAGCCGGTCCAATTTGTACTGCCGTACGTTCTGCATCGCCAGTTCGAGCAACTTCTTCCTATCCCCGCTTATGGCGATATGCACGTGCAGCGTCTCGTCAAAAACCTCCGGAATGAACGGCACAATCACCTCTTTGGTCTTGCTCTCAAGCCTTTCTCTTAGCTCCATCATACCCAGTGCCAGTAACTCCTCTTTCTCTTCCTCCATCTTGCGCCGGTACTCAATCGTCTGACCCTGTACGATACACCCGTTATGTACGTGCAGCATGGATATATAGACCTTGTCGTCCTGCTCGTCGTAGCCGAACACATCGATGTCCCCTGCGTGCGTGTTAGTGATGATGGTCTTGCTTTTGAACTGCTCCAGGAGTTCTATCTTCCGTTTGATGTCCGCAGCTTCTTCATACTTCATTTCTGCCGCTTTCATCGACATTTCTTCCTCTAACTGCTTGCCTATCTCGTGTGCGTCGCCCTTGATCAGCTTGCGTGCCTGGTCGATCCATTCCTGGTAATGCTCACTGCCCGGACGCATCTCACAGATACCGCAGCAGTTATGCAAGTGGTATTTTAGGCATACCCGTACTTTGTTTCTCTCGATGGATTCGGCAGAAAGAGGTATATTGCATGTGCGAATAGGGTACAATTTATGTATTAGCTCAAGTACGGTATCTACTGTATTGCCGAAACTGTACGGACCATAGTACTCTCCGCTCCGCTTATTGATAGTCCTCGTCTTGAAAATCCGGGGGTAGGGTTCTTTTGTAATGCAGATAGAAGGGTAGGACTTGCCGTCCTTGAGCAATATATTATAATGCGGCTGGTACTGCTTTATGAGATTGTTCTCTAACAGAAATGCGTCCTGCTCGCTGTCAACAACCACATACCGGATATCTGCTATGTGCGCAACGAGTTGGCGAGTCTTGGAGGACTGATGGTCTTTGTTGAAATAGCTGTTGACGCGCCGGCGCAGGTTCTTGGCCTTACCCACATAGATTATCTGCCCGTCCTTGTTAAAGTACTGGTACACACCCGGCTTCTCCGGTATGCGTTTTAACAGCAATGCTATATGTTCATCCTTTGCCGCCATTCACTTTTACCCTCATTCATCTACCTCAATCTCAAGCAGACAATCTATCTCAACTCCTCTTTCCTCCAAGAACTTCCGTCCGTTCAGTCCTTCTAACTCAATGAGGCAGTTGGTGTAAATCTTCTTGACACCTGCTTTCCGCACCAACTCTACAGCCGCCATCATG
>ODAI010587148.1_pt1 | contig 10073 bp, 10 predicted proteins | sample 1539321 | NCBI WGS metagenome assembly ODAI01 (sample SAMN02144231, study PRJEB22623) | gut metagenome | biome: sheep rumen | host: Ovis aries | place: New Zealand | reverse complement strand
CGCCGCCGCGCCGGGGGAACCGCTCGTCGGTCGTCGTGTTGCTGAAATGGACATAGACGGTGCCCTGCGTCGTGTCTCCGCTGATGGGGAAGAGGCCCAGCTCCTGCAGGATGGCGGGCACGAAGGGAACATGCTCCGTATTCACGGCCAGGTTGGAGAAAGCGGTATTCTTGTCCGCGTTGATCGTCAGATCGGTTTCTGTGTCCAGCGTGATTTTGTTGTTCAGCCAGTTCCATTTCAGCGTCCCCGCCGTCCCGGGGGCCACGAGTGTGTGCCCGTTGTCGTCCTGGTTGGGCAGGATGGCCTTCCATGCCAAGGAACTCGCGCTCAGATCGGCGTCAGGGCTGGCCGCGTTGTTGTTCTCCAGGATCTGCAGCTCGTTTCCGACGATCCTGTATCCATAGTCCTGCTCGTTGCAGTTCCCCGTCAGATCGTCCCACGAATCCGGATCTCCGCCGAAGCGCCAGCTTGCCGGGCCACTGCCCGTCATGGTGTTGAGTCCGTTGGGATTGCTTTCGTTGATCTGGCTCTGTACCGGGACGCCACCGACCCGTTTCCCTTTCTTCCAGTAGGCCGAAGCGACATCCGGGCGCAGTGCCCAGGAGGTGGTGTGGTTTTGCAGACACGTGTACGCGACTCCCTGGAAAATCCGGATGGCGCCGACCGTGACGCTCTGATTCTTGTCCCATTTCGTTCCGTCCCGGTAGTCCGCGCCGTAGTTGTTGTTTCCCTTGACGACGGTGATGCCCTGCTTCCGGGCCAGCAGCAGCAGCAGACCACTGTCCGCGACCGTCTTCGGCCCGAATCCGGGCCCGGCGGCCTTGATGCTGGCCAGCAGCGCGTCGGCTCCTGCGTTGACTTTGGGGGGCATGTTCGGCAGGCTGTGAATCGCTCCGTTCAATTCGCTGCCCTTGAACACCGCGATCAGCCGCCGATCCACCTCCTGCCCGTTGATGATGAAGGCCGGATGTGTGTGATTCGGCAGGCTTGGATCCAGGTCGCTGCTATTGCATTTGTAAACCGGTTTGAAGAAGCTGGGGGTTCCGTCCGCTGCGTATTTAACGATCCATCCGTGTTCGGCCGCAAAGGCTTCCAGGTTATCATTCATGCTCATTCTTTGTTCCCTCCTTTATGCGTTGACCAGCGCAACCAGCTCTTCGTACTGCGCCTTGGTCAGTCTGTCCGCTGCGTAAAAGGTGTCCAGCTTTTCCATCGTGCCCTCGATGTCCAGGTTTCCGGCGGCCTTCCCGCGTTCGATGATGCGCTTCATCAGCTTGTAGGTGCTCATGGTTCTTCCTCCGTTCCGATTTCGATCATGGTCATTTCGTACAGCATGTCCGCGAGCAGGTCATCGTGATCCGCCATGGTCTCCTTGATGGCCCGGTATGGGGCCAGCATGGCTTCTCTGGCGGCTCTCCGCTCCCGCTCCCATTCTTCCTCCTCTTCCGGCGTAGGCTCCGGGATATCGGGCTCCGTCTCCTGGGCGGCGGGGATCTCTGCTCCGGTCAGGGTCATTTCCTCGTCCATGATTCCGTCCTCCTTCTCGTTATGTCATTGCTGCCAGCTTCGCTTCTGCCGCTGCCAGTCTCTCCTCCAGATCCCGGAGGGTGGCCTGGTCGATGGAGCGTTTTGCGTGCTCCATGAAGGTGTTCTCGTTCAGCTGGCTTCTGACCCTTGTGTCCACCTCGACCAGCATGTTGTCGATCCGGTCATCCGTCAGCCGCTCGTACATCCGAACCTCGTTCATCATGACGCCGAACTCGACCACATTGGCCGCGTCCAGCCTCTTAACCTCTCTCTCCAGATCCGTGCGGGTCACCAGGGATCCTCCGCCTTCGGGCACCGTCACGTCTCTGGCGTTGGCCACCGTGATGTAGATGCTGTAGGTGATGGAGCTGGGCGTGATGCTGTTGTAGGCGGGCAGCCAGTCCGGCGCTGTCGCCAGATACACGGCGTAGAGGATTTCCGTGTTTCCGTCCGTCGCGAATACGCCGACCTCCCGGATGTAGTATCCCGATTCCGTGTTGTGGATGTTGGATGCCACAACCGTCAGCAGCGCCGTCGCCGGGTTCACGTATTCCGCACTCCCGATGGCGAACTCCGCCCGTGGATTCCGCAGCGCGTTGGCGGCCATGATCGTCTCATCCGGCGTGGCCGCGTCCCATTCTCCGTCGCCGATCTGGAACTTGGTGAACGCAATTTGCGCTTGTCCCGCCTGCGCGCGTGCCAGCAGATTCAGTCCATTCGTTGTCAGCACTCCCTGCCGAAACTCAGCCATGATATCGACCTCCTTTTGTTAATATAAGATGCACACAACGGCGTTTGTTCGGGACGGTTCGGGTCTGTCTTCCCACGCGCTGTGCTGTGTGGGTTTGGCCACCGCGACGACTTTGATCACATCGCTTTTGTTCGCCGCGAAGGATCCGCTTGTGTCAGCTTGTGTCATATACTTCCATACGTAGTTCTCGTGCATCAGGGCCCCGTTCTTGTAGATCCGCACCGAGCTCTCTCCGTACCCATCTGCCGAGGTTGTCATTGTGTTCGCGGTATAATAGACGGTGCCGTTTTGTGGCAATGTAAAGGACTCCTCTTTTGTCCTCGTTGGGTCACCCGTTATGAAAACATAGCATGCCAGCCGGATAATTTTAAGGTTCCCCTTCCATGTCCCGGTCACGTTCTTGATGCGGCCTGCGTTGCCCGCGTCGCCGACCTTGACAATCACCCCGTTGCGGACATTCTCCGCGCTGATGTTTTCCGTCGTCACGGCGCGAATCGTCTGTGCGCCGCCCAGATACTGCTTTGCGGCGATGGTCTGATCCGATCCGCTCGTGTTGTAGGTGGCGGCCGCCTTGGAGGGGATGTTGCCTGTCACCTTGTTGCCCTTCACGTATGCAACCTTTCCGTTCAGCATGTCGTCCGCCGTCGCCGTGCCGTCCGAAGTAAATGTGCCCTGGACGTTGGCGATGCGGCCAGCGCTTCCTTCGTCGCCGACCTGGATGGTGACGCCGTGCTTGATGTTTCCGGCGGCAATGTTGCTCGTCTTGACGCCGCGAATCGTCTGTGCGCCGCTCAGATACTGCCCTGCGGCAATGGTCTGGTCCGATTCGCTCGTGTTGTAGGTGGTGGCCGCCTTGGATGGGACGTTGCCCGTCACCTTGTTGCCGTTCACCCAGGCGATGTATCCGGCCAGGATCTGAGCCGCAGCTGCCGTTCCTGCGGTCTGGCTGGCAAGATCCTTGGCCGTGATTTTGCCGCTGCCGAAAAAGCCCCTGGCGATTTCGTAGACCTCTCCGGCCGCCAGCGTCTTGTAGACCGAGCCCCGGTCGGCTGCGCTTCCGACAACCCGCCCGTCCGGCCCGTATCCGATGAGTCCGGCGACCATTTTGTCTGCCTGAAGCGTTCCGTCCGCGCCGTAGGTGCCCGTGACGCCTGCAATGTGCCTGCCGTTGGCGATGATCTCCGCCGTCAGTCCGATCAGCTCGATCAGCAGGCTCAGCGGGAAATTAACCTCCGGATATCCGGTTTCCCCGTTGTGTCTGTGCGCGCCCCGGCTGATGCAAACCTTGACCGTGTCCGAACCCTCCAGCACCTGCACGTCGTGTGCTTCGTCCACGGCAGGGATGTCGCTCATCTCGCCGGTCTGCATTTCGTCCGATCCGGCGCCGTAGAAGGTGAGCCCTTCAACGACCGTCCCGGCTCCCGCCGTCAGCTGGTCGATGTCGATGTCTCCTCCGCCAGCCCCCAGCATCTTGCCTCTCACGGTGTTCCACCTCCTGTCGCGTTGGTTTCTCCGACCAGGTCGCCGCGAATGACCATGCCAAAGTCAGCCGCAGGGCGCTTCTTCCGGCATTGCAGCACGATGGCGTCCGTCTCGCCCTCCACCGTGCCGTGGCTCCAGAAAATTCCGATGGCTTTCTGCTCGGCCTCCAGGGCCGCCGCGCCGGTGCTGACCGGGGAGGGGATGACGTCGAAGGCCGTTTCTGCCGTCATACCCGTCAGCTCGATGGTCTGCTCGAAGATCGGGATCCCGTCCTCCTCTTCCTGCTCCTCCCAGCCCTCCGCCGCAATGGTCAGCTGCGTTTCCATGAACCGCCGCACCAGGCTGTTCACCAGCCGCTGCAGTGCTTCAATGTCCAGCCGGTTCCGGGTAATCTGCCTCTGCAGGGTCTCGGAGGCTTCGCTGCCCAGCGGCAGCTTGAAGTATCCCATGACGCCCGCTTCGACTTCCTTCCAGACATAGATCTCCGCGCTGTCTATGTCAATGTAGACGCAGTCAACCATGCCGACTTCCGGGAAGTTCGCCCGGACTCCGGTAAATGTGCTCTTGTTGATCCATCCGTAGTCGTAGCTGTCTCCGGACAGCTTGGCCAGAATCTGCCCCGTGGCTCCGCCGTCCAGCCCGGCGATCACGCGCTCAAACAGTCCCCGCAGCGAGTCGAATTCGTCCCGCCCGACCAGTGCTCCGGTCGTGTAGATCGTCGTGTTCTCGGCGTTCGTGACCTCCAGATAGATCTGCTCCCGCACCAGGGAAATGCTGTCCGTTCCGTTGTCCGCCGGGAGGTAGGTTCTGTTCTCGACGGAAACCAGGATGCAGTACAGAATTTCTCCCTCGTCCGGATCCTCCGCAAAGATGCCCATCTCGTTCAGCAGGTACAGCTCCTCCAGCCCCCGGTTGTGGATCAGCACCGTCAGCATGACGACGCCGCTGTTGCCGTCCACGGTCTGCTTTTCCGTGATGGGAAACTCCTGTCGCGGATCGATCAGCGCCGTCCGGGCCTCCAGAGCCGCCACGGACGTGTCCTCGTGGACGCCCGCGCCGGTCTGGGCCTTGGTGATGTGGATGCCTTCGCCCGTCGCCTCGCATTTGGCGATGAGCGCCTGTCCTTTTTTGGTCAGCGTCCCGATGGTAAATAGCGCCATTATCTCACCTCCAGTATTGTTGTGCTGTGGGCCGCCAGCACGGTGCCCCCGTGGAATCCGGTCTCCAGGGTCGCCTCGGTGTTCCGGCCTGTCGTCCCTTCGTCGATGCCGTTAATCTGGGAAATGGCCGCCACGGCAAACCGGGCTCCGATGTAGGTTTCGACCTCCCGGTGGATTTCGTTGGTCATCGCGAGCTCGCTGTGCTCTGCCGTAATCGTCCCCGTGGAGAGAAGGGACGTCAGTCGGTTCCGAACGCCGATATCGTCCAGCACGCTCCGCGTGTTCTTGGCCATCTCGATGGATTTTCGGGCCCATGTGTCCATCTCCGGGGTGTATACGCCGTACAGGAAAACCCGGAAATGATAGGGCGTCCCGCCATATTCCCAGTTCTCCTGTACCTCGACGGCGCCGAAAAAACCCTCCAGATATTGTGCGACGGCTTCCCGCGTACCCAGCACCCGGTACATCTTGGTGGCGTATCGAATCCAGGTTCTCTTCTGGTCGATGTTCGCCGTGTAGTCGTAGGGAATGCCGTAGTCTCTGGCGACCTCATCCAGCCGCCATTCCGGCATTTTTTCGACGTCCTGGATGATGTCAAGTCCGTTTTCCGTCGCTTCCGCGACATATTGAAAGGCCCGCTCAATTCCCCGTGCCAGCGCCTTTCCGTTCCGGTCGGCCATCAGGTACTTGGGAATAAAGCGGGTAATGTCGAAGGTGATTCGCATGTCCGTCTCCCTCCGCTCATGTGTTGATCACCAGGGCAGTCACCTGGCCCTTGCATCTGGCTCTCTCCGGAATCTCCGTATAGGTAATGTCTCCTCCGTCAATGCCGCTGCTGTTCTCGGTAATCTGTACCCGGTCGCATCCGCTCTGGTATAGCATGGCGATCAGCCTGTCCGGGTTGAAGGCTCGGCCAATGCTGTTATCCTGCCAGCTCTGGTAGGCGCTCACCGTCTCGCTCACGGGGGTGCTCAGCTGCTTGCTGTTGTCGTACCAGACCCGCACCTCCAGCGCGTATTCCTTCTCTGTCGCCGGGTATAGCGTCACGTGGTCGGTCAGGGGCCGCGTGTCCATGGCGTTCAGCTTCTGGGCAACGCTGGCGTAGATGGTTTCCGTGTCCGCTCCCTCTTCCGTCAGCAGGTAGATGCCCACTTCGCCCGGCCCGTCGTATAGCGCCGCCACGTCGAGAATCTGCGTCGTGACCTCCATGGCCTGGCTCTCGTATTGCTTGGAGGGCCCGGTTGTGACCGTCGCCAGTCCGTAGTTCCGGATCCGCTCCCGGTAAACCTCCCAGTCCTCGGCGTTGATTCCGCCGCTGGCGTCCGCACCGATGACCGCTGAAACGAGACCTTCCAGCCCCTCCATGAATTGCATTTCCGTCCCGGCCTTCAGCCCGTTCCCCACGATGCCCGCCGTCTGGCATGTGATCGTGGTGGTGATCACCTGGGCCGTGCCGGTCAGGTCGATGTCCTCCGCCGTTTCCCAGATCAGCAGGCCGTCCGCCGTCAGAGCGGTTCCTGCCGGAAGCGTCCGCGCGTATCCGGTCTGCTCCATCGTCAGCGTCATCGGCGCGGTCGCCGCCACCGCCTCGATGTATTCGCAGTTCCGCTTTCGCCCGTATTCCTTCAGGTATTCCCTGACGGAGTAGGTCAGCGTGTCCATCCGCAGCGCGTTGTCCACCCGGGCCAGAATGCTGATGGCGATGCTCTGCACCGCGCGCAGCAGCATTTCCTTCTCGTCCCCTGGATAGAGCGGATCTCCTCCCGCTGCCATGTAGGCGTCCAGCATGTCCTGCCAGAGATCGTCGCTGTTGAGCGCCACATAGTGCAGCTCGCTGTCTGCCATGTTCCTCCCTCCATTTCTTCCGGCGCCCCGGTTTTATTCCTGAATCTTGACGTCGATCACGACCGTGATCAGTACATCCTTATCCTGTATGTGGTTCGTTGCCCGCAGCATTTCCGCCGTTGCGCTTTTGACGCTCACCCGGGGCTCCCAGAGCATGATCCGGTCGATCTCCCTCGGCAGCTCCGCCCGGAATTGATCTATCGGCAGGTTATACAGCGCCATGTCGAATCCCCGCAGCCGGTCGTATGGAACTTCGCCCATCTGCGTCATCAGCAGGTTTTTCGCATTCTGAACCACGCGCGAAACTTCGTCTGTGCAGTCCTCGAAGGGAATCTCTGCCCCCTGGTTGGTGATCGCGTAGTATGCCATGTTCGTGCCTCCGTTGCCGTCTGTTCTCCGCAGCAGGCCTTATTAAGGTTCTTCCATCGCGTTTCTCTCAGCGATGCGGTTCATCTTCTCCGTGCCCTTGCCCAGGGTCTTGTCCTTGCTGGCGTTCTGCCCCTCCTTCTGGGCTGCTTCCGCCATCTTCTGGGCGTATTTTGCGGCCCAGGCGTCTGCCTCGCTCTTGCTCTGGCTCGCCCAGAGCACGCCGCTTCGGGGCATGTTCTCCCGGGCCTTGGCCTCCGTTGCTCCGGAAACGTATTTCACCTCGCCGCTGGTGTTGCAGTAGTAGATGCGTACGCCGCCTCCGCTGCCCGATCCGCTGCCGCTGCCGCTTCCGCCTCCGCTGCCTTCTGTGGCGGATGCCTGTTTCATCGTCAGCTTCACGTCGCAGCTGATCCAGACGTTTCCCTTGCCCGGCGCGTAGACGATCTGGGAAATTTCCGCGCTCGTCAGCATCACCTTCGCCGGAATAATCTTGCTCGGCCCCAGGTAAAAATATTCCGTCGCGCCTTCCGACGCCTCCTGTCGGAACAGCTGGGCCTCGCCGTAAACATCCTGCACGCCCGTCAGCGCGTTCAGCTCCACCGTGAAGGTGATCGTGGTCGCTTCTCCGGATTTTCGCTCCACGTATTTCTGATTGTCGCTCGTCTTGTCCTTTGTCTCGCAGCTTGCCTTGATCGTCATGTCCCGGAAGCTCTGTATGACCGACGGCGAAACGATGAACTTGTGTTTCCCCCAGTTCGCAATCTCAGCCATGTCCGTTCATCCTCCTATTTCCAGGGAGCCGCCGTGTTGGCCAGCGCGCTTTCCGCGTTCTCCTCCGCCACCTCCAGGCTCGGAATATAGATCCTCTCTCCGCCGTTGAAGGCGGTCAGCCCGCTGTATTCAGGATTGGCCTCCATCAGATCCGTCGCGTATTTCTCGTCCTGAAAGAAGATCAGTGCCAGTCCGTCCCAGCTGTCGCCAGCCGCGCAGACGAAAGTTCCCTGAATCCTGCTGGCCATGATGCATCTCCCTCCTTTACTGGTACGCCACCATGCTCTCGTACAGCGCGCGCTCCGCCATGAAATCGTTGAACCATTTCTTGAACCGTTCCTTGTCTTCTCTCAGCTTTCGCTCAACGCCCTCCGCGTTGTCCGCATGGATCACCGGGGCGTACTGGATGTTGATGGTTCCGCCTCCCGTTTCGCCGTCGGAGCTTCCGCCCTCCGTGCCGCCCGGCAGGCTGCCCCAGTCCAGGCTGGCTCCCGTGTCGCCTGCGCCGTCCGTTCCGCCGTCGGCGAACAGCCGTGCGCCGCTCTGTTCCGCCAGCTCGGTCAGGGAAAAACCGCTGTTGGCCGCCGCTGCGGCCAGCAGCCGGGCGGTGTTCGGCGTGTGCTCCTCGGGAATGTACCATTCCGGGACGCCGCGCTCCGCGATGAGGGAAGGGCCCTCCGCCCGCCCGCCGTAGGCCTGCTGCGTCACATCCAGTGTGTCCAGCCCTTCGGGGGCCTGGATCTGCAGCGCCACCGTCGCGGTGAAGGGGTGGTTGTCGAACTGTGCCTGTACCGCGTCCCAGGCCGTCTTAGCCTCCACCACCGCCTGCTCCGCCAGGTCGAGATCGAGCTTCAGGTTTTTCAGCTGTTCGAGCTCCGCCGCCGTTCCGCCGATCCCGCCTTCCGGCAGGCTCAGTCGGCTGTAGAGCGCGTCGTAGTCCGCCTTCTTGGTTGTGTAGTCCTGAATGGCCTGGTAGTAGTTGCTCGCTTCTCCGCCCAGCGCGTACTGCTGCCGTTCCGCCTCGCTCATGCCCAGCAGCTTCGCCAGCGCGAAATCCTGCAGCGACCGTTCTGTGAACAGCCGGTCGTCGTCCTCCGTCGTCTGGGCCAGCAGCAGGTCAAGGTCGAAAGTGTCAGCAAACGCCTGCGCCATCGCGTCCAGATATCCGCCGGTCGTGCTGTCCATGCCGCCCCGGGTGCTCTGCAGAATGCCTTCGTCGATGTCCGCATCCATGAGGCTCTGCAGATAGTTCTCCATGGAACGGCCGAAGAATCCCTGCCTGTACAGGGCTTCAAATTCTCCCGTGCCCAGTGTCCTCTGGCTGACGGAGGCGTATTCCCCGATGTCGCCCATCAGAATGGCGTAGATGGCCAGGATGTTCCGCAGGTTGTCCGCCATGGCCTGCAGCCCCTCGTCTCCGCTCTCGCTGTAGGTGGCGATTCGATTTTTAACCTCCTCCACGCCGCCCAGTGCGGCCAGCTCTTCTTCGTAGTATCGCTGGATCGCCGTCCAGTCGCCTGCGCCGTTGTTTCCCGCGTATTCCCGCAGCGTTCCAACGTCCGTCACCCATCCGGTCGTCAGCCAGGTGGCTGCCTGCCGGAGGCTCGACGCCCCCTTGCTCAGATCGCTGTCGTTGAGCGTCGCCGCAAACATGCTCATGATCATCTGGTCGTAGTTGGAATAGATCCCGGCCTTCTCTTCGTTGTACACGTCCCACAGACCCGCGACATGGTTGCCTTTTTCGTCCGTGTATCCGTTGATCATCCGGTCGTATCTATCGGCCTCGGCCGTGTTGCCCTCGGCCAGGTATTTGTTTCTCCGGTTGGTGAATCGGAAGATGTCCGCCTTGACGCCGTTCTCCAGATAGTCCAGCTCCACCTGCCGCTGGGGCATGATGGTGCCCGTGACGTACTGGTTCATCTGGGTGTAGTCCATGCCCTGGGCCTTGTCCAGCATCATCTGGCGCTGTACGAGGTATTCCTCGTTCTGCGCTTCCCGCTCCATCTCGGCCACGAAGTCGTTCATCTTCCGGATCTTTTCCTTGATCGCGGTGCGCTCCTCTTCGGTGAGCTCTCCGTCTTCCCAGGCAGCCGTGATGGCTGCCTCGATTTCGTTGCCGATGGCCGTGGCTTCTTCGAGCGCTTCGTCCTTTTCCTCGTTCAACGTCT
>ODAI014190131.1_pt1 | contig 10075 bp, 9 predicted proteins | sample 1539321 | NCBI WGS metagenome assembly ODAI01 (sample SAMN02144231, study PRJEB22623) | gut metagenome | biome: sheep rumen | host: Ovis aries | place: New Zealand | reverse complement strand
TATTTTACAACCCGTTGCGCCGTTTGTCAACGTGAAAAAAGCATGTAAAGCACAGAAATCGCCGCCCTGTCCCGAAATCGCGCCCGCCTCCGGTTTTTATGAAAAAGTTCATGACTTACTTTGTTTTTACTTATTGACAAACCGCTGTTTCTGCTATACAATATTATCGAACGCAAACGTTTTCGTAAACGGATTTTACCCGGCAGACCCCCACGGCGAACACAAACGCACAGAGGAGAGGAATCGATGATCACCACGCTTTTATTCGATCTCGGCGGGACGCTGCACGACGTGCGCAGCACCGACGAATCGCGGCGGCGCTTTTCGGAGCATCTGATCCGGCGGCTCGGGCAGTACGGGATCGTGCTGGACACCGATCCGGATACGCTTTCCGCCCTGCTTCGCAGGAACGCGGAGGACTATAAGCAGCGCGGCGAGCGCGACCTCACCGAATTGCCCGAGGCCGAGGTCTGGAACGACTGGTACCTAAAGGATTTTCACATCGGGCGCGAACGGCTCGAACCGATCGCCGAGGAGCTGAGCTTCCTCTATGACTATGAGCGCGTCGAAAACATGCGAAAGGCGCGGCTGAAGGAAACGGTCGAAACGCTGCGAAACATGGGTATCCGGCTCGGCGTCGTGTCGAACATTATTTCGACCTCGCTGGTGCCGCACGTGCTGAACGAATACGGCATCGCAAAGGATTTCGAGTGCATCGTGATGTCCAGCTCGACCGGCATCCGCAAGCCCGACCCGCGCATCTTCGAGATCACGATGGACAAAATGGGTGTCACGGCGGCCGAGACCGGCTATGTCGGGGACACGATCTCCCGCGACGTGCGCGGCGCGCGCAACGCGCACATGGGGCTTGTGATCCAGGTCAACAACCCGGCCATTGCGCACCGGGACGTGAACTTCCGCGGGCCGGACGCGCCGAAGCCCGATTATCTCATTCAGGAATTGTATGAAATACCGCCGATTATCGAGCGGGTCAACGCATAATCCCCCAATATCATCCAAAGGAGAGGACGTATATGACAGACACAATCTTTTTTGACGTGGGCAATACGCTGCGCATCGTGATTCCGGACAAGGCCTTTTCGGACGCGGCGGAAAAGGAACTGATGGAGCTGGTCGGCGCGACCGAATCGCACGACGAGTTCTTTGCCAAGCTCGAAGCCAACTGGCAGAAGTACCGCAAGGAGGTCAAAAAGACGCTGCTGGACGCCGGTGAAATGGAGCTGTGGAGCCAGCACCTGCTGCCCGATTACGATAAGGAGCGCGTCTGCGCCCATGCGGGCCGGCTGACGCGGCTGTGGCGCGACCATGACGGCCGCCGTGTCCCGCGCGACGATGTGAAATCCACGATCATCGAGTTGGATCGCCGCGGCTACACGCTCGGCATCATTGCGAATACGATCACCGAGACCGAGATTCCGGACTGGATGATCGCCGACGGCGTCGCGCACTACTTCAAGGCCGTGATCCTGTCCTCCAAGGTGCGGCTCCGTAAGCCCGACCCGGAAATCTATTTCCTCGCCTGCCGCGCCATCGGCAAGAAGCCGGAGCAATGCGCCTACGTCGGGGACAACCCGATCCGCGACGTCGAGGGCACGCGCAAGGCGGGCTTTAGTACGATGGTCCGCATCGACGAGCCGGACACGATCAAAAAGGAACCGCAGGAAATCATTTTGCAGCCGGACTACACGATCACGCGTATTTCCGAGCTTTTGGATATCTTCCCGCCGCTCAATGAAAACAAGGAGGCTTAATCATGGCAAACGAACGCGAATTTGATGCAATCTTTTACGACCTCGGCGGAACGCTGCGCCTTGTCGAGCGCGACGCGGCGTTTGAAGCCGAAGCCCGCCGCAAGATCGCCGAAATGTGCGGCGAGAAGGGCGACCCGGACGAGTTCTGCAAGTTCCTCGACTACCGCTATGCGGGCTACCGCAAATGGTGCTTCGAGACGATGAAGGAAGCGTCGGAGGAGGAGCTTTGGACCAAGTGGCTCACCCCGGAATACGACCGCGAGCTGATCAAGAAGAACGCGATCGAGCTGACCATCGAGTACCGCAACAAGGACGGCCGCCGCGTCGTCGCTCCGAACGGCGCGCAGTCGATCAAGGATCTGTATGCCAACGGCTATAAGCTCGGCATCATCTCGAACCTCGTCACCTCGCAGGAGATCCCGCGCTGGCTGAAGCACGACGATCTCGAAAAGTATTTCGGCGCGGTGCTGCTGTCCTGCGTCGAGGGCATCCGCAAACCCGACCCCGCGATCTCCAACAAGGCCTGCGACCTGCTCGGCGTCAAGCCCGAACGCTGCGTCTATATCGGCGATAACCTGAACCGCGACGTCGAGGGCACGCGTCTTGCGGGCTACGGCATGTTCATTCTCTACACCACGCCCGAAAAGCTCGCCAAGGAGAAGATCACCGACGAGAACCGCCCGGACGCGGTCATCTTCGATTTCAACGAACTGAAAGAGATCTTCCCGAAGGCGCCGCACGTCGCGTGGGATAAGGTCCGGAGGGTATAACGATGAAGGAAAACATCGAAGCCATCTTCCTCGATCTCGGCGGCACGTTCCGCATCGTGGACGAGGACAACCGGCCGTTCATCGTCGAGGCGCGCACGCGGATCGCCGACATCTGCGGCACCGACATGGACCCGGACGACTACTATAATCTGCTCAACAAGCGGTATGACACCTACCGCAACTGGGCGCTGAAATACATGTGCGAAGCGCCGGAGGAAATGCTCTGGACGCGCTGGCTGGTGCCGGAGCTGGACAAGGCGCACATCGAAAAGCATGCGAAAGAGCTGACCTACTGCTTCCGCCGCGCCAAGGGCGAACGCGTCGTCGTGCCGAAGGGCATCGAGACGGTCAAGGAACTGAGACGGCGCGGCTATAAGGTCGGCATCATCAGCGACCTTATCGGCACGCTCGAAATCGACGAGTGGCTCGACCATGACGGCATCCGCGACCTGTTCTGCACGGTGCAGCAGTCGAGCGTCACGATGCTCCGCAAGCCGCACCCCGCGATCTACTTCCTCGCCCTGCAGGAAGCGGGCGTAAGACCCGAGCACAGCGCGTTTGTGGGCGACAATCTGAAGCGCGACATCATCGGCGCCAAGCAGTCGAACTTTGCGGGCACCATCGGCGCGGAGTACCCCGGTGGACTGGAATTCAAGCTGACCGAGGAAAACAAGCCGGACGGCATCATCCATCACTTCGACGAGCTTTTGAAGGTCTTTCCCGGCGAGGGCAAGTTCTGCCCCGAAACGGTCGAGGACCCGACGCCCCGCATCAACTGATTCCGTCAAACAGCGCGCTGTTCGGCGGGGCTTTGCATGGATGCCTAAAACGCGAGGCGTTTTCGGGCGGCATCCGTGAAAGGTGTCAAAAGCGCCGCGCATGTCGCCGCTTTTGACGGATTATGGAAAATTCTATCTAATCTATTGTAATAGGAGGAAAAATCATGGCGGAATACAAACTGTCCGGCGGCGACGCACTCGCCCGCGCGGTCGAAAAGCTGTACGAGAACGGCGGTTCGGAGTATCATTTCGAGCCGATGAACTTAGTGGACAAGGACGGCAAGGCGGAAGGCACCGTGAAGCCGGGCGACGGCGTGATCTTCTGCTGCCGCAGAGGCGAGCGCGAAACCGAGCTGACCGACGCGTTCACCGACCCGAACTTCAAGGGCTTCGAACGGGAAATGCTCAAGCCGCTGGACTTTGTGATCCTCACGATGTACAGCGAAAAATATACGTACCTGCCGATCGCGTTTGCGCCGTCCAAGGTGCAAAAGACGCTCGCCGAGGTGCTGAGCGCCAACGGCAAGACGCAGATGCACCTTGCCGAAAGCGAAAAGTATGCGCACGTCACGTTCTTCTTCAACGGCGGCAACCAGAAGCCGTTCGACGGCGAGGACGATTTCCGCATCCCGTCGCCCAAGGGCGTGCCGTTTGAGACGGTGCCGGAGCTGAAGCTGCCGGAGGTCGCCGCAAAGCTGGAGGAAGGCATCGACAAGGGCTATGATTTCATCGTGACGAACTTCGCCAACGGCGACGTGATCGGCCACACTTCGTCCGACGCCGCCAAGCCGGTTGCCTGCGAAGCGATCAGCAAATACGTCGGAAAAACGGTTGCGCACGCGCGCGAAAAGGGGTATACTGTACTTGTGACCGCAGACCACGGCAACATCGAAGTGCTGCATACGCCGGAGGGCAAGCCGCACGTTTCGCACACGACGAATCTTGTCGCCTGCATCGCGCTCGGCGAGGGCACCGAAAAGCTCAAAAACCACGGCAAGCTCTGTGACGTAGCCCCGACGGTGTTGTCCGCCATGGGCCTCGAGCAGCCCGCGGAAATGACCGGCGAGCCGCTGTTCCGCTTTGCGAACACGGGCAAGGTGCTGCTTCTGATCTGCGACGGCTGGGGCCTCGACGCGCCCACCGAAAACAACCCGATCTTCACGGCGAGCACGCCGGACTGGGACGGTCTGCTGCGCGACTATCCGTGGGCGGAGCTCGAAGCGAGCGGCCCCGCGGTCGGTCTTGCGGAGGGCAAAACCGGCAACTCGGAAGCGGGCCATATCAACCTCGGTTCCGGCCGCGTCGTTCTGCAGGACGATGTGCGCCTGGACAACGCGATGAAGGACGGCTCGTTTGCCAAGAACCCCGTGTTCCTGGAGACGCTCAAGACCGTCAAGGAGCGCGGCACGGCGCTGCATCTGTTTGCGCTGCTGACCAAGAAGTCCTCGCACGGCTCCATCGACTATCCGCTGGCGCTGGTCGATATGGCAAAGGAAGCGGGGCTCAAAAACGTATACGTACACATCATCTTCGACGGCCGCTCGACGCAGCCCGGCAGCGCGCCCGCGCTGCTGCGGGAATTCGGCGAGACGATCCAGAAGAAGGGCGTCGGCCTGATCGTGTCCGGCGTCGGCCGCGGCGTCGCGCTTGACCGCGACCAGAACTGGGCGAAGATCCAGCGCACCTACGCGTCCTTGGTGGACGGCGCGGGCGCGGCGTATACCGAAGAAGCATAACGGAAATTCCCCGAAAGGGTATTATTTCAACATCATACGGAGGAAGAACTATGATTAACGTTGGCATTATCGGCGCGGGCCGCATCGGACAGGTTCACGCCAAGAGCATCCTCACCGGTGTTCCCGAAGCGCACATCCTTGCGATTGCCGATCCCTACATGAAGCCCGCCGTGGCGGAATGGGCAAAGTCGGTCGGCATCGAGGGCGTCTATGAGGACTACACCAAGATTCTGAACGACGAGCGTATCGACGCGGTTCTGATCTGCGCATCCACGAACCTGCATGCGAAGATCTCCCTCGAAGCGATTGCCGCCGGCAAGCACGTTTTCTGCGAGAAGCCCATCGACCAGAGCGTTGAGAAGATCGAAGAGGTCAAAAAGGCGCTGCTCGCGTCCCCGAAAAAGCTGATCTATCAGGTCGGCTTCAACCGCCGCTATGACCACAACTACCGTGCGCTGCGCAAGGTCGTCGAGGACGGCAAGATCGGCGAGGTGCAGTACGTTCGCGTTTCCTCGCGCGATCCGGAGCCCCCACCCGCTGAATACGCGGCGGTTTCCGGCGGCATCTTCATGGACATGATGATCCACGACCTCGACATGGTGCGCTACCTGTCCGGTCAGGAGGTCGTCGAGGTCTATGCACAGGGCGCTTGCCTGATCGACCCCGCCATCGGCGAAGCCGGCGACGTGGATACCTGCACGATCACGATGAAGCTCGCCAACGGCGCTCTGGCGACCGTGGACGGCTCCCGCAAGGCCGTATACGGCTATGATCAGCGCGGCGAGGTGTTCGGCTCCAAGGGCTGCGCGACCACGCAGAACGATACCGCGTCCAACGTCATCCTGTCCAACGTGGACGGCGTGACCGGCGAGAAGCCGCTGTGGTTCTTCCTCGAACGCTACATGGGCTCCTATCAGGCGGAAGTCCGCGAGTTCATCGAGTGCATTTTGAAGGGCGAGCAGCCCAAGACCGGCATCGAGGACGGCCTCGTTTCCATCAAGCTCGCTTTGGCGTGCAACAAGTCTCTGAAGGAAAATCGCCCCGTTCGCGTGGACGAAATCTGAACATCGAAAGTATACGAAAGGAAGCAATTCGGTATGGCAAAGATTAAAGTCGGTGTAGCCGGTTACGGCACCATCGGTCAGCGTCTCGCTGACGGCGTGGCGATGCAGGGCGACATGGAGCTTGTCGGCATCGCGGACCTTGCGCCCACCCTGTCGATCCGCGCGCTGCGCGAGAACGATATGATCGGCGCGAACGGCGTGAAGTACGATCTGTACCTTGTGGACGGCGCGGATCGGGAAGCGTTCGACAAGTATGATATCCCCGTCGCGGGCAGCTTTGAGGAGCTTTGCCGCAAGGTCGATATCATGCTCGACTCCTCCCCCGGCGGCGTCGGCGCAAAGAACAAGGAGCTGTATAAGAAGATCGGCGTCAAGGCCATCTTCCAGGGCGGCGAAAAGAACTCCGTCGCGGACGTGTTCTTCCACGGCTATGCCAACTATGAAAAGGGCGTCGGTCAGGAATACCTGAAGCTGACGAGCTGCAACACCACCGGCCTCATCCGCACGGTAGACTGCCTCGACCGTGTGATCCCGCTCGAAAAGGTCGCCATCACGATCATCCGCCGCGTTGCGGATCCCGGCGACTATCATCGCGGCCTCACCAACGCGCTGCAGATCGACAAGGCGCCGTCGCATCAGGCGCTTGACCTCATGACGATCATGCCGCACATCCAAGCGACGGGTATCCTCGTCCACACGCCGGTCACGCACGGCCACATCATCACCGTGCTCGCCACCGCGAAGGATGGCAAGAAGATCACCCGCGAGATGGCGCTCGAAGCGTTCCGCGCGCATCCGCGTATCCGCACCGTCACCATCGACGAGGGCTTCAAGGGCAATGCGAGCCTGTTCAAGTATGCGCGCGATCTCGGCAACCGCCGCGGCGATATGTATGAGATCGGCCTTTGGGAGGACAGCATCGTCGAGAGCGGCAACGACATCATGTATGCCATCAACATCCCGCAGGAGAGCGTCACGATCCCCGAGACCATCGACGCGATCCGCGCTTCGATGAAGATGCAGCTCACGCGCGAGGAAGGCACCGCCAAGACGAACGAGTATCTGCACATCGGCAGATTCAAAAAATAAGACGCGTTAAAAGAGAGGTTGTCACATGCGATTCGGAATCAGAACGCTGGACGAACTTTCGGTGCGCGGGAAAACGGTTCTGTGCCGTGTAGACATCAATCAACCCGTGGATCGTGATGCGGGGACGCTGAAAAGCATCAACCGCATCACGGCCTGCGTGCCGACAATTCGTGAGCTGTCCGACAAGGGCGCCAAGGTCGTTCTCATGGCGCATCAGGGCAGCGATATTGAGTACAAAAACTTTTATACGACCAAGCCCCATGCCAAGGTCTTGTCCGAACTTCTCCATAGGGAAGTCCGTTGGATCGACGACGTCTGCGGCCCGGCGGCGAGGGAAGCGATTCGCAGTTTACAAGACGGCGAAATTTTGCTTTTGGATAACGTGCGCTTCATGAGCGAGGAGCAGACGCTCTTTGAAATGAAGCTCCGCTTAACTCACGAGCAGCAGGCCAAGACGCTGCTGGTCGAAAAGCTGGCGCCGCTTGCCGACCTGTACGTATGCGACGCGTTTGCGGCGGCGCACCGCGATCAGCCGAGCCTTTGCGGGTTCGAGCAGGTCCTGCCCTCCGCGATGGGTCGCCTGTTTGAAAAAGAATACTGCACCGTGTCCTCCGTCATGGAGCAGCCCGAACGTCCCTGTGTGTTCTCGCTGGGCGGCGCGAAGATTTCCGACGCGTTCCAGATGATGAAGACCGTTTTGGAGCGCGGCGTGGCCGACGAGATCTTAACCGGCGGCCTTGTGGCGAACATCTTCCTCATCGCGCTCGGCAACGACATCGGCGCGGGCAGCGCGGCGTTTATCGAAAAATCGAACTATACCGAATACTACGAGGTTGCGCGCGAGCTGTATAAGACCTACGGCGACAAGATCGTTCTGCCGACGGACCTTGCGTGGGTGACGGACGGCGAGCGGCATGAAGCGAAGGTCGGCGAAATTCCCGCCGAGATCGGCGCAATCGACATCGGCCATGAGACGGCGGCGGACTACCGCGCGCGCATCCTTGCGGCCAAGACCGTGTTCGTCAACGGCCCGATGGGCGTGTTCGAGCAGGCGCCGAGCGAATACGGCACCAAGGCGCTGTGGCAGGCGCTGGCCGATACCGAGGGCTTCACGGTGCTCGGCGGCGGCGACAGCATCACCGCGACCGAGAAATACAAGCTCACCGATAAGATCGGTTACATCTGCACGGGCGGCGGCGCGTTGATCCGCTTCCTGAGCGGGGAGGAGCTGCCCGTTGTGAAAGCCTTGCGGCACGGCTCTACATTGCCGCTGAAATAAAGGAGAGAGGGAAACACAGTATGGAATTACAGGAAAAGAAAGCATTGCAGGCGCTTGCGGTCCGTATCCGCATGGCGGCGCTCGATGCGATCCACGGCATCGGCTCCGGCCATATCGGCGGCGCGATGAGCATCGGCGACGTGCTCGCGGTGCTCTACGGGCGTGAAATGCGCTATGACCCCAAGAACCCCAAGTGGCCGGAGCGCGACAAGCTCGTCGTCTCCAAGGGTCATGCCGGCCCCGCCGTATACGGCACGCTGGCCGTCAAGGGCTTCTTCCCCTATGAAGAGCTGCTGACGATGAACCGCGGCGGCACGCGGCTCCCGAGCCATTGCGACCGCAACAAGACGCCCGGCGTCGACGTGACGACCGGTTCTCTGGGCCAGGGCACCTCGCAGGCCGCGGGACTGGCGCTCGGCGACAAGCTGAAGGGCCGCAACTGCCGCACGTTTTTGATCGTCGGCGACGGCGAATCGGACGAAGGCCAGTGCTGGGAGTCCTACATGTTCGCCAGCGCGAAGAAGCTCGGCAATCTGGTCGTTCTGATCGACTGGAACAAGCGTCAGCTGGACGGCTACACCGACGAGGTGCTGCCGCAGGGCGATTTCGTGGCGAAGATGCAGGCGTTTGGCTTCGACACCGTTAAGGTGGACGGCAGCGACGTGGAGGCGATTGCCGAGGCGCTCGAGCGCACCCGCAAGGGCGGCGACAAGCCGTATGCGATCGTGCTGGACACCGTGAAGGGTCACGGCATCGCGGACGTTGAGAACACCGAAATGAACCACAGCATGCCCGTGAACGACGAGCGGTACGCAAAGTGGACCGCCGAACTCAAAGCGGAGCTTGCGGCATTGGAGGCGTAACATGAAGAAGATCGTTTATAACGGAGAAATGGACCCCCGTCTTTGCAAAGAGGTCCTTGGTGCAACGATTGCCGAGATCGTGGACAACGATCCCGACACGATCTATCTCGACGCCGACCTGATGAGCTGCTCCGGCACGCTGAAGTGGGCGAAGAAGAACCCCAAGCGCGCCATCGACTGCGGCATCGCCGAAGCGAACATGGCGGGCGTGGCGGCAGGTCTTGCCGTCGCGGGCTTCAAGCCGATCATCCACTCCTTCGGCCCGTTCGCGTCGCGCCGCATGTATGACCAGATCTTCCTGTCCGGCGGCTACGGCAAGAACGATATCACGGTCATCGGCACCGACCCCGGCGTCACCGCCACGATGAACGGCGGCACGCACATGCCGTTCGAGGATGTCGCGCTGTACAACGTGCTGCCGCACTCCACGATCATCGACGTGTCCGACCCGACCTGCCTCATCTCCGTGCTGAAGCAGTGCGTGAACCGTCCGGGCATCAAGTATATCCGCGTCGGCAGAAAGCTGCTTGCCCGCATCTATGAGGACGGCAGCGAGCTCGAGATCGGCAAGGCCGTTACGCTGCGCGAAGGCACCGACGCCGTCGTGTTCGCGGCGGGCATTATGCTGCATGAGGCGCTGCAGGCGGCGGCCGCTCTCGAAAAAGAGGGCATCTCCGTCGCGGTCGTCGATTGCTTCACGATCAAGCCGATCGACGCGGACGC
>ODAI013808653.1_pt1 | contig 10075 bp, 10 predicted proteins | sample 1539321 | NCBI WGS metagenome assembly ODAI01 (sample SAMN02144231, study PRJEB22623) | gut metagenome | biome: sheep rumen | host: Ovis aries | place: New Zealand | reverse complement strand
TCGTATGAGGAGGGCTATGACGAGATAACGGGAAAGCGGGAACTTAGTGATAAGGTCTGTACTTTACAGGCAGATGGTGGTTCCTTTTCCAAGATCATTTTTGAATTGAAAGATGAAAATACTGTCACATTAAGAACTTCATTAAAAGGATCAAAGGCTGATGATGTCTTTTCAACAACTGAGATAAAGGGATCAGATGTAAAGCCAAAGACAGATAACACTGAAAACAATACAACTCAAAACACCACAAATAACACAGCGGAGAATACAACTGATAATTCAACCACTCCGAAAGAAGAGATCCCTTGTACAGGTATCACTTCCTTATATAAGAATTACTGGTCAACTGTTGGTGCAAAGAAGTGGGATCTTGAGATCAGACCAGTACCGGAAAATACCACAGATAAGATGAGTTTCAAATCAAATGATGAAAATGTTGTGACAATCGATGCTGAAGGAAAAGCGACAGCTGTTGGTCCAGGTAAGACTACGATCGATGTTACTTGCGGCAATCAGAAACTGACAGTCGGATTTGAAGTTAAAGGTGGTGAAAGTTCAGGTCCAGAAGGAGCAGGTGTAGCCAAGACATTTAAAACAAAGATGGCAGATCTCAATGATATGTTCCAGCCTAGTGTCTTCTTCGATTCAGGTTTCTTCACCTTTACCGAAAACTGCTATGACAGTATGAGACAATATAAAGGAATATATGATATCAAGGATGGCTATTACTACTTAACCGTTTCAGAACATAACTTGCAGGGATATGCAGGTCAGGATGTTACTGAGATTGTCTTTAAGATCGTAGATGAAAAAACTCTTAAACTTAAGACTCAGTTATGTATGTCAACTAATGGCGATCTGTTCTATCTGACTGATTAGGATGGGTATAAAGATTTAGGATCATTGTAATAAAAATATGAAAACAGGAATTAGAAAAAGAATAGTTTTATTAATTGTGCTGATGATAAGTGCATTAGCGTTATTTTCGTGTAAGAGGAAAGATGAAAACATGATAGAAACAGATAATAAAATGCCAATAAAAGTACTGTATCGCCGTATGTGGGAATATGGTCTTAATGTTGAAAGTGATGATCAGCAGATCATCAGTGAACTGTTGGATAAAATCAGCAAGATCAAACTTGGTGAAAAGGTCAATATGGCAGTCGATGACTATACAGATCTGATTATCTTTGAATATCAGGATGGCACAAAGAAGATGTATCATTTTGAAGCTGATATCTATGTAGAAGATGATGATAACAGATATCTTGTGGTATCAGGTCTTGAAGATGTGAGAAATATATTGAACTCTATGGTTGAAGGAGAGCAGTAAATAATGAAAACCTTAATCAAAGATAAAGATAGTGGAATACCACTGATAAATTGTGAGCTTCCTGAAGGATTTAGAACGGAAGGTCAGATGAGAATGATCAAGTTTCCAGATAATCAGGTCATTCATGTTGAAACAAAAGCAGATAAAAAAGAATGCACGATCTTTTATCGAACAGGTGAAACATTTCTTTATGAAAAGAAGAAAGTTCCAGATGCTTTTGGTATGTATGCTCAACCAAACCAGAAACAGAACAATTCAGGTGCCTGGTATAGCGAAGTTATTTCTTTAAAAGATGATCTTGATAAAGCGGCATTTAGTATCCTGAATAAGAAACTTGAAGCCAAAGATTATTATGGGCTTTCAGAAAAATCATATGCCAAGGCAAAACAAGCTTTTGAAAAACAGATCTCGCAGCTATGTGAGGAATTGCGTTTTGGCCAATCGGTATCTTCTATACCTATCGCCAATGTTTTCAGAAATTATCTGTTGGATGGTGGAATGGGTATATATGAAGAAGGCAATAAGATCATAGCGGTATTTCTGTATCGGATAGGTGCTGAAGTTGACTTTGTACAAGGACAAGGAATTTACGAAAATATCACTGGAGAAGCCTTTGGTCAAGCTGTGACAGATATGAATGTAATGGCATCCAGTGCATCATGGAGCATTCCGTATATCACCTATATGATCAGTAATGATACCAAAGATCTAGGCGTCTTTATGAAATATGTTGACAGTCTGGAAGAAAGCAAAGAACTGATCAGCCTGATCGAGCAGAACAGAACCCAAGTCTTACAATATCAGCAGCAAAAAGCTCAGATGGAGTCTATGCAGAATCAGGCAATGTGGAATACTTTATTTGCGCAACAGCAGCAACAGTTTGCATCAATGGACAGGATCACCAACATGATCCATCAGGATCTTGACCAGTTTCATAATAATCTTAACCAGCAGATGGCTCAGAATGATATGAGATTCAATCTTGGCCAGAATAGTGGCGAAACAATGGATGATCGGATTCAAAGGATGAGACATGAATCGATCATGGGTGTGGAAACATATGAGCGAAGCGATGGCTCAACTGTAGAGTATTCCAGCTATGCGGATAGAGTATTCGAGAATAATCTTGATTCTACTCAGCATTTTGGTACTCATCATTATTATGATGACTATGTTCCTGAAGGCTGGCATGAGATGAAGAAAAAGTAATAATAAAGACAGGTTACAATCATCAGGTTGAAGTATTATAATTTTATTATCAAATAGCATATGTGAGGTGAACAACAGTGAAAAAGCGTGATAATTTCTATAAACAGAATACCAAGCAGAAAATACTGATTGTTGATGATGAAATGATCAACCGTGAGATACTGAGACAGTATCTTGAGGATGATTATGATCTACTGATGTCGGAAGATGGGCAACAGGCCCTCGATTTGATCAAAGAAAAGAAGACAGAACTTTCTTTGATATTGCTTGATCTGATGTTGCCATCAATTTCAGGAAAAGAAATATTGAAACAGTTGAAAAATGATGCGGAAACAGAAAAGATTCCGGTTATCGTAATGACAGCTGATAATGATTCAGAAGTTGAATGTCTTGAACTTGGTGCTTCGGATTTTATTTCAAAACCATATCCTTCTAATGCGGTCGTATTAGCAAGAATACATAAGACTATCGAACTGCATGAGAAAAACGAAACACTGCAGGAGACAGAACGCGATTCTCTGACAGGTTTATATAATAAGGAATTCTTCTTCCGTTATGCCCAGCAGCATGACCTTTATCATCAGGATGAAAAGATGGATGCGATCTTGCTGAATGTGAATCGTTTTCATATGATCAATGAACGTTTCGGCAGAAGCTATGGAGATGATCTGCTCAGACAGATTGCAGCTAAACTGAAAAAGATAATGATCGATAAGGAAGGTATCGTGTGTCGAAGGGATGCGGATACTTTCATGATCTATTGTCCTCATCTTGATAATAATAAGGAAATATACAATGCCGCTGCTTCCGGTTTTGATAAGGAAGTTGAAAATATCGTACGTTTACGTATGGGTGTCTATGAAAATGTTGATAAGAGTATAGATTTAGAAAGACGTTTTGATCGTGCCAAGGCTGCAGCTGATACGATCCGTAACAATTTCAACAGATCGATCGCTGTATATGATACAGCCATGCATGAAAAAGAAATGTATAATGAGCAGCTGATCGAAAGCTTCCCGAAAGCGGTCGAAGAAAAACAGTTTGAAGTATACTATCAGCCTAAATTTGATATTCAGAATGAAATCCCGGTTCTTTCCAGTGCTGAAGCTCTGGTCAGATGGAAACATCCGGAACTGGGCATGATTTCACCTGGTGTGTTTGTCCCACTGTTTGAAGAAAACGGACTGGTATTGGATATGGATAACTATGTCTGGACAGAAGTAGTTGAACAGATCAATGACTGGAAAAACAGGATTGGTATCACAGTACCTGTTTCTGTAAATGTATCTAGAGTTGATATGTTTGAGATCAATCTGGTCGAAAGGTTCAAGGAACTTCTGAAGAAGTATGATGTGACCGCAAAGGAATTCCTGTTAGAAATAACAGAATCAGCCTATACAGAGGATGCCAATCAGATAATTGAGATCGTCAATGATCTCAGATCCATCGGCTTCAAGATCGAAATGGATGATTTTGGCACAGGTTATTCATCATTAAATATGATCTCAAGTCTGCCGATCGATGCTTTGAAGATCGATATGGGTTTTGTCAGAAATGCCTTCAATAATGGCAAGGATACCAGGATACTGGAAGTAATCATTGATATTGCCAAATATCTGGGAGTTCCAACGATTGCGGAAGGCGTTGAAACCAAGGAACAGGTTGAAGCTCTAAAGGAGATGGGTTGCGATATCATTCAGGGTTATTTCTTCTCCAAGCCTTTACCAGCTGCGGAATTTGAAAGATTCCTGATAGAGAAAAAGAAACAGTTGGAAGCATAACTAATACAGATAAAGGGAGTCATCCCTTTTTCTTTTGGCAAATAAGAGTCTGCTATAATAGTGTAGATGATATATAAGCTTCATGACAGATGGCTGGCGATCAACGTTGATTCCCTGTTTGTGAAAACAATACAGGAATTTTTTGATAATTACATTCCTTCAAAAAAGATTCAGCATCTTCTAATTCAAAACAAGCACATTCTTCTTGATGGTAATCCTGTAAAAAGAGAAGATGATATCGTTGGTCTGAAGCTTGAGATCAATATCTATCCTGAAGACCATCAGTATAAAAAACTGAATTATAAACTTGATGTTGTTTATGAAGATGAGATCATTCTGGTTGTAAATAAGCCTAAAGATCTCTTGGTACATTCCGATGGCAATAATGAACTTACCTTGAGTGATATCGTCGCATCATATTATGCGGATAAACCATATATCTCACCATCACCAATCCATCGTTTAGACAAAGAGACCAGTGGTCTGGTGATCTATTCCAAATCAATAGTATTCCAACCATTACTGGATAAACTGTTATCAGAAAAACAGATCAGAAGGAATTACTATGCCTTTGTAAAGGGAAAGATCGATATCGGCAAGATCATGAGTATTGATAAACCAATCGGTAAGGATCGTCATAATGCCAACAGAAGAATCATCTATCGCAATGGTCAGAGTGCCTTAACAAAAGTAAGATGTATCGGCTTGAATAAGGCTGAGAACTATTCGGTTTTATTATGCAGTCTTGATACAGGAAGAACTCATCAGATCAGAGTTCATCTTTCATCTATCGGCTATCCAATTTTGAATGATACCCTGTATGGTTCAACATCTGATCTGTGTATCAGAATGGGGCTGTTTGCCCAGAATGTTGAAATGTATCATCCACTCAAAGAAGAAAGTATCACCATTGAGGCAGATCTGCCAGCTGATCTGGAGAAACTGTATCTGAAAGGACTCAAATAATGAAGACAAATGCAATGAGAATGCTGGATTCCGCAAAGATCAGCTATGAAGTATTGGAATACAGTATTGATAAAGATAAGTTTTCCGGTGAAGCTGTTTCGGATCTTTTAGGACTGGAATACAGACAATGTTATAAGACACTTGCCCTTAGCCATGAACATGATATCTACATCTGTGTCGTATCAGTGGCAGATGAGATCGATTTGAAGAAGTGTGCCAAAGCTATAGGTGTCAAGAATCTGGAAATGGTCCATGTTAAGGATCTGCTTAAACTAGTTGGATATGAAAGAGGAAGTGTTTCCCCAGTTGGTGTAAAGAAAAATAAAGGAATAGTTTTTGATGATGAAGTAATGAATCACGAGACTATTGAGATAAGTGCCGGTGCCTTTGGAATCGGTCTTAAGGTGAATAGAGATGAACTTCTGAAATATCTTGATGCCAGAGTACTGGATATTGTTAAGGATGAACTATGAAATATGATGTAGTTATTGTTGCTTCGGGCAAAGGCCAGCGGGCAAAGCTTGGTTACAATAAGGCTTTCTACAGAATGAAAGATGGCAAAACTGTTCTGGAACATTCTGCTTCACTTTTTGTTGCGGATGAAGATTGTCAGAACGTTATTATCGTGACTAATAAAGAATACTATGATGAAGTATTTAAACACGAAAAGATTGTACTTTGTGAAGGTGGCAAAGAGCGCAAGGATTCGGTAAGAAATGGTCTTCAGAACGTTATTAGCGAATACGTTCTGATCCACGATGCAGCAAGACCATTCCTAAGGAAACAGACACTGGAAGAAGTTAAGAAAAAAGTTGAGGAATACAATGCAGTAGTGCTGGGAAGAATGGCTACTGATACGATCAAACTGGTCGATGATAATAAAGTTATCAGAACGGTTGATAGGAATACGGTCTTTATGGCCGAGACTCCTCAGGCTTTTAAAAGTGAGCTGATACTTGACTGTTATCGAAACTGTGCTGATATCAATTTTACTGATGATGCTTCTTTAGCGGAATCACTAGGGAAAGATGTCTATATCGTAATTGATGAATATGACAACCATAAGCTGACAAAAGAGGAAGACTTTCTGGGATTATGATAAAGGAAGTTATTGTAGTTGAAGGGACAAACGATACCAAAAGACTTCAGTCTTTTTTTGATGTTGAAACGATCGAAACTCATGGATTAGGCCTGAATAAGGAGACGATCGAACTGATCAGACAGGTCAATGAGAAAAGAGGAGTGATACTCTTCCTTGATCCTGATGTTCCGGGTGAAAAGATCCGTGGTCGGATCAATAGAGCGATTCCAAATCTGAAGAATGCCTTTGTCATGAAAGAAGATGCCAGGACAAAGAAAAAGGTTGGCATTGAACATGCTGATAAAGAAACACTGGAGAAGGCGTTGAATAATCTGATCAGCTATGGTGAATCCAAACAAAGTATCAGTAAAACGGAATTCTATGAACTGGGATTAACAGGACAAAGTGATTCAGAAAAACGACGCAATCTGGTCGCAAGACACTTCAGTCTTGGCAAATGTAATGGTAAGACTTTATTTCACAGACTCAATATGCTGGGAATCGGATACGAAGATATAAAGAAGATCTTATGATAGCTAATGTCAATTATGTAAAAGAAGTCATGAAGGATCTCAAGGCCAAGAAGAAGTTTGGTCAGAATTTTCTTATTGATGCCAATGTCGTGGATAAGATAGCCGGTATTGCCTGCGATCAGGATCTTACAACGATCGAGATTGGTCCTGGGCTTGGAGCTTTGAGCCAGATGTTACTGAAATACAGCAAGAACGTCGAGGCATATGAGATCGATCCTGATATGTATCAATTACTTACTGATAATCTGAAAGATGAAAGACTCAAGGTCTATCTGACAGATTTTCTGGATGCTGATCTTTCCAAGTATCAGGACAAGGTCAATGTCTGTGGCAATCTGCCATATTACGTTACGACACCGATCTTATTTAAGATCATTGAATCAGATCTTGATATCAACAGATTGACGATCATGGTGCAAAAGGAAGTGGGAGACAGACTTTCTGCCGAAGTGGGTTCTGAAGATTATTCAGCTTTGAGTGTTGAAGTACAATACCTGTTTGAGGTCAGAAATGAAATGAACATTTCCCGTAATGTCTTTTATCCAGCACCCAATGTCGATTCAGCTGTGATCAGTTTCAGACCTATCAGAGAAAGAGATAAAGAATTTGAAGTTGGGTTCTTTGAATTAGTCAAGAACTGTTTCAGGATGAGAAGAAAAACCCTGCATAATAATCTCAAGGATCTTTATGATGAAGAACTTATCGAAAAGATCTATGAGAAGGCTGACCTTGATTCTAAGATCAGAGCTCAACAGTTGAGCCTGTCTGATTTTCTTAATATATATGATGTGATCAGAGGATATAAAAATGAAGGATAGAGCATACGCCAAAATTAATCTTTCGCTGGATGTTTTCAATATCAGAGAGGATGGCTATCATGATATCAATTCGATCATGATACCAATCGATTTCTATGATGTACTTGAGATCAATAAGGCAGAAAAAGATTCCTATTACTGCAATAAGAGTTTTATTAAATTCAATGAGTATAATTCGATCATCAAAATGATTTCAGTGCTTAAGGAAAAGTATGATCTGAATGATCATTATGAAATAAAACTTGATAAGAGTGTACCAATGAAGGCTGGACTTGGCGGTGGTACTGCTGATGCTGCCGGTACATTGAGAATATTCATGAAGATGTACGAGCTTGATCTCAGTTATGATGAGATCATTGATATCTGTCTGAAGGTTGGTGCTGATGTGCCATTCAACTTTTACAATGTCCCTGCGATCGTCAGAGGCATAGGCGATCAGCTGGAAGAAATAAATATCAAGAAACAGTATTATGTCCTGCTGGTAAAACCAAAGACCGGCGTTTCAACAAAGAAAGCATATGAATTACTTGATATGGAGAAGTGTGATCATCCGGATATTGAGAAGTTGAAAGAGGCTCTGATCAATGGTGATGATATAAATGGACTTCTGGGTAATTCCCTGGAACAAAGTGCCCTGATCCTTAACAGTGATATCGCAAGTATCAAAGATAAACTGAAAAGTTTTGGTGTTGGCGAGGTGCTGATGTCAGGAAGCGGATCGACAGTCTTCTGTATTTCAGAAGATAAGGAAGCTGTGAAACAGCTTTATAATCATATGAAACACGACAGATATTATGTACGTTTTACCCGTACTTTATTGAAATAAATAGTATAATTAATTTGATATTTAAGGAGGCTTTCATGAATAACGCTATTATTTATATTCGCGATGATAAAGAAAAAGAATTAGCTAAGGCACCGTATCTTGGTGGAAATCTTCTGCTTGATACGGTAAAGGAAGTCAGAAAAATCGATGACATCAGAGATATCTATGTTGTAGGTGCTGATTATGAGGTTCCTGGCTGTACTGTAAAAAGTGATATCAAAGACGTAATAGCAGAGATCGATTCAGAAGGAAAGACCCTGCTTGTATCACCTCTATATCCTGACTTGGATGCATCAGATTATAAGAAACTGCTTGATCAGGATTGCGAAGGTGCCGTTATTACATACAATAACGAAGTATGTGAAGCCTTCATGATTCTCAGTTCAAGACTTAATGATCTGGATAAGATCCAGTATGATTCAGTTGAGATCAAGAATAAGAAAGTCAGAAAGTTTACAATTGAGGATGCGATCAACTCCAAAGAAGAAAGCCTCGATGATGTTGTCGTATTCCCTCTTACCAAGAGTGTCGGACTTGTTAATGAAGTATGTCACTATCTGAATATCGAACCAGGAAAAGTTGATGTCAAACATTTTGCGGATGGTGAAACCCTTGTTGAATTAGGTGAATCAGTCAGAGGCAAGAGATGTTATATCATTCAGAGTACATGTAAACCAGTTAATGAATCACTGATGGAAGTACTTATCTGTCTTGATGCTTTAAGAAGATCATCTGCTGCTGAAGTAACCTGCATCATTCCATATTTCGGATATGCCAGACAGGATCGTAAGGCAATGCCTAGACAGCCGATCACTGCTAAGCTGGTCGCTTCAATGCTGGAGCTCGCTGGTGCAAACCGTGTTGTAACATTTGACTTACATGCCTCACAGATTCAGGGCTTCTTCCATTGTCCGGTCGATGATCTGACTGCTGTACCAATGATGGGTCAGTATTTCAAGAGAAAGAAATTCAAAAAAGACGAGATCGTTGTTGTTTCTCCAGATCATGGTGGAGTTAAACGTGCCAGAAATCTTGCGGAGATCCTAGGTTGTCCGATCGCTATCATTGATAAGAGACGTCCTCAGGCTAATGTTGCTGAAGCTGCCAATATCATTGGTGAAGTTTCAGGAAAGAACGTCATCATCGTTGATGATATCTGTGATACAGGCGGATCCCTGATTGCTGCTTCGAATATTCTTAAGGAAAATGGTGTCAAGGATATCTATGTATGTATAACTCACGGTCTGTTCTCAAATAATGCTGCGATCCGTATTCAGGATTCTTCAATCAAGGAAGTCGTTGTTACAAATACTATTGTTCCTGAAGATGATTCCTTCACTAAATGTTCCAAGATCACAACATTATCGATCGGCTGGATGTTATCAAAACTGATCCTGGCTGTATCTTGCCATACTCCGGTTTCAGAAGTATACGCCTTATATGAATAAACGATAAAGAGCTTCGGCTTAATGTCACTAACTTAACGTGGCATCATAGTGTTTCTTTGAAACAGGATATGAGATAAATC
>ODAI013771316.1_pt1 | contig 10075 bp, 5 predicted proteins | sample 1539321 | NCBI WGS metagenome assembly ODAI01 (sample SAMN02144231, study PRJEB22623) | gut metagenome | biome: sheep rumen | host: Ovis aries | place: New Zealand | reverse complement strand
GCGCTTCCCAGCGCTTCACGGCGTCGGTGCTGGCAGGTATGGGCGTATGTCTGTTGGCGGCCTACATCAGCTCCTTCATCAATTCGCTGACCGGCATTGGAGAAGCGCAAACGAAGGTGCTCATCTCCCCCGCTGGGGAGGAGATCATGAAGCTGCTGCCGCTGCTGTTCTGCCTGTTCCTGCCGGGCCTGGATGAAAAGGGTCTGATGCTCATGGCGTTGGGCATGGACACGGGATTCGCCATCTTCGAGAATTGCTGTCATCTCGCGGTACCGGAGATGCGCAGCTTCACCTTCGTGGCGGTGCGCGGCTTTGCTGTGGGTATGATGCACGTGGTCAGCGCCGTGTCGCTGGCATTGGGGCTGGCTCTGGTGCGGCGCTTTAAGGCCATGACGTTGTCGCGTATCCTGGGTGCGCTCTCGCTGTCCGCTACATTCATGGACTTTATAATCTACTCTGGGGTTCCGGCTGCATCGGCTACGCCTGCCACTGCTCACCGCAGCACTACTTAATGTGAGCTTTTCTAGGTTCCACATCATGGATTGAACGTATCGTTTCCCTCGAAATGAGATTGACAAACCACTCCTCTTTGGTTATAATTTACTTAAAATTTACGCGCTATAACTGGGTAAACTCCGAAAGAACTGCAACTAAGAGGGTGAACAGATCAATGACGCGATAGGAGGTGGTATGGATGATGGATCGGGATGCAAGGCTGGATGAGATCTTCCGCAGGGCGGTTGTCGTCCGGCGCAAGCATGAGGCGGACCGGGCGCGGCTGCTGGACTGCGCGACGGCGGCGCTGGCGCTTGCGCTGATAACGATGATCGGCGCGCTTTCCGGGCGCGGCGCGGAAGTTCACGGTACGGCGCTGGGCGCGTTCCTGTTGGGCCCAGAGGCTGGCGGCTACGTGATCGTGGCGTTGATCGCCTTCGGGCTGGGCATTGCGGTGACATTGGTAACGCAGAAATATACAAGGGCAGGCAGGGCCATGAGTCCAACGTCAAGCCATCCGAGGGCAAATGGTGAACAAACACACAGGGTCCACGGAGACAACACTTCCGCGCCATCCCATGAACCGGAGAGGAGATAGGAAAATGAAGAAAATACTCATGTGTGCGATCCTACTGATAATGGCATGTGTCCTTTGCTGGCCTGCACTTGCGGCTTCCATCACGGGCGGCTGGAAGATCATTCCTCATGGAGCGGCTGAACTGCCGGAGGATGCTCAGACAGCCTTCAACAAAGCTGTGGAGCAGTTGGACGGCGCGGATTATACCCCTGTCGCCCTGCTGGGCACTCAGATCGTGGCAGGCACGAACTACTGTATACTCTGTGCGATCGCGCCGGTGGTGCCGAACCCGGAAACACACTACGCTCTGGTGTACATCTACGCCGATCTTGAGGGCGGCGCTGCGATCACCAATGTGGCTGACCTGGATATCCCCGGGCTTTGGGCTCCTGCCAAGCAGTGAGGGAATGGTCCTGTCAAGAAGGGATGTGTGACAAATGAGCCATCGTGTTTTATCATTTTTCATCGCTTTGGGCCTGCTGCTGTGCGGCATGGCGGCAGCGGAAGAGGATCCCATCGTGGTGCGGGTAGGAGATTTCAGCTACCCGCTGAGCCTGGTGCAGGGTTCACTGGATTCCGCGTTGAAGGTGCAGGAGGCGCTATCAGAGGAATCCATTACAGACGATGAGCGCAAGCAGCTGGCCGCCGACGTGATCGACAATTTCGTGGGGATCGGTCTGATCGAGGCCAAGCTCACTGAAGCCGGGCAGCACGACTTTACTGCCGACGAGGTGGAGACGCTGAACAACGCGGCGCGCAACCGCTATGACGCGCTTTGGCAAGAGCTGTTCCGTTCGCTGAAGCAGAACAACGAGGATATTACAGAGGCTCAGGTGACGCAGGCTCTGGAGGAAGAGGGCTACACCCAGGACGCCGTCTACAGGGAATATGAGGTCTCCGAACGGCAACACCGGGCGATCGATCTGTTTGTGCCGGATATGATGCTCACCGAAGCGCAGCTGGACGAATATTACGAGACTCAGTTTCTGGCGCCGGACCGGGAGCGCTATTCCGAAAACATCCCCCTCTATGAGCGGGAGATCCTCTCGGCAAACAACGCGTCGTTCTACACACCGAAGGGCTATCGGAATATCCGTCAGATCCTGCTGGAATACCCTGAGTCGGTCGAAACGGCGCTCAAACCATTCACAGCCCGGATGAAGACCGGTGCCGAATCGGTGGGCAAAGCTTACGTCGCCCTTGCGGATGCGGCGGGGAAGGCGGAGGACTGGTCTGAATTGGACGCGCCGCGGGCGGAATACGACAGGGCCGTCGAAGCACTGGAAAAGACCGGGCGCGCCCTGGCGGATGAGCGGAAAAGGCTGATGATGCCCCTGATCCAGGATACGCTCGACGCTATCGACGAGCGCCTTGATGCCGGCATTGATTTTAAGTCGCTGATCGCCAAATACAGCGCGGATGTCAGCGAGAAGAACGTGACGGGTGCAGGCTATCCACTGCATCCCGACTCCGAGGGTTGGCCGGAGGAATTCATCGTGGCGGGCATGGCGCTGGAGAAGCCAGGGGACATTTCGGAACCGGTACTGACCGATAGGGGCGTACATATTCTTTACTATGATTCCGATTTGCCCAGCGGAGATCATGTGCTTACGGACGACGAACGCCAGACGCTTGCAGGATCCGCGCTCTATTACTACCAGACCCAGGCATTGATCGAGATGTTTGAGGAATGGAAGCCGGATTACGACATAGAGATCCATCCTGAAATGTTGACCTACTGATATTCTGAGATGGCTCTCCCATCCTTTTACATGACGAACCGAAGCAAATTGGAGGAACGGCCCGTGAAAAGATGGATCGCTATAACGCTGATACTCGTTCTTCTGATCCAAGCATTGCCTGTAAGCGCTCTTGCCGGCACCGGCGAAGTGCTTACGGAGGAGGAGCTTGCGAAAGCTCTCGCCCTGGTGGGTGGGGGAGACGATGCGCCCAGGTATTACGACGGCATGCAAGCCAGCGCCGCGATGACCGCGTGGCAGCTGTGGCTGTGGCTGGATGAGCAGCTGGAGGGCGACATCTATTCCGTATCCCAAACCTTCGCCAGGACGGAAAGGGCACTGACGGATCTCAAGCGGGACGATCCGGAGGTATGGCAGCGGCTGGCCGGCACGGAAGCCGGCGCGCAGTTTCAGGAGCGCGTTCAGCAGCTGCAGCTGGAGGCGGAGGATCTGCGCCAAACCCTGAGTTTTCACCAATTCCGGCTTCACGAGCACATCGCCATGGTGGAAGAATCCAGCGGCCTTATGCAAAGCGCACAGACTTACGATTTTGAACGGGTGCGCTATTCCGAGCGGATACGCCGCGCCAGCTCGGAGATCGTAGCAATCCGGCAGGACGTTGCGGACTGCTGGAGGGATTGGCTGGAACAGATCGACCGGTGGGTGGCCATCTGCGACGGCAGCGTTGAGGAACAGGGATCGGTGGATGCCGGGCTGGGCGATTGGCTGGGCGAAGTGTTCCTTGCCGGATCGGATCCCGAGAGCGTGCAGGTCGCGCTGACGGTATCGGATGCAGGTGCTTTGAGGAAGTCCAGGCTCTCCGCCGGGACAAGCGTGCTGAGGGACGCGGGGGACAGCAACGCCACGTTGACCGTTATATCACAGGACCAGATCGGCATCAATCTCGTGGACAAGGATGGAAAAAGTGTGACCGGTGTGAATATCGGTGTGCGGGACGCGGACAAGAGCAACGCAAGTCTGGTTTACAGCAACAACGGTAAGTTTGATGTGAGCAGCTTCAGCGTGGACGACGACGGCGATATGGAGCTGTACATCATAGTGGACGCTCCGGCCGCATCCGGACTGAGGAGCTTTTGCGTCCCCAGGATCAGGCTGAAGCGGGGCGACATATTCACCCGTGTCATGGAGCAGGACGACGGTACGCCCTACCTGTACATGGCGAGCTTCAACGGCTGGGACATCCTGAACCACGAGCTGAAGATGGTGTACAGCAAGCTAAACGATCAGCCGTTTGAATTCCTGGTCAGGGTCCAGGGCGAAGGTGAAGCGCCGCTGCTGTGCTATACGGGCTCCGACGGGAAGGAGAAGAAGGTGTCGGGCGAGGACATGGGAGGCGGCGTCTACACCTTTACCGACAGGTGGAAGCAGCTCCTGACCCCGGACAACGCGAAAAAAATCTGTTTTCGGCTGGGAACGAACGGGTATGAGATCCCTACGCTCCTCAAGCCGATCTACGGAGTCTTTGACAAGCCCACCGATCTGTCAAAGACACTCTCGCTGTTCAACGACGCATGGGGGTTCTCCTTCAACATCCCCGTACTGAACTGGACGGTCGATATAGGCTTAAAGTGGTCTGATTTTGTGCCGAAGATCAGCGTGGATCCTCTGGGTTCCATCGTCATGACCATTGGCGCAACCACCCTCAGCAAGAAGACGGAAAAAGCGAACTGGCAATGGAAAACCAAAGAGGCGGAAGACTGGGACAAGCTGACCAAGGATAAGGAAAAAGAAAGGAAGAAGCTGGCGGAAAACTTTAACAACCTGTGCGACGAGTTGGAGCAGAGGAAGTGTCCATGGATGGTCAAGGGCGGGGTCACCTTTGGCTTTTTCCTGGTCGAACAGGGAAGGTGGCAAGCGGAGGGGAGCACAATGGATTGGTCCCTGAACGGCACGGGTGGCGGATCGGTGACGATCTATGGCGACTTTACCAAGTACTTTATCCCTGGCGGATTTCCGCTTTATCTGAATATCAACATCTCCGCTACGTTCTCAGTTGCCATTGGCACCCAGATCGACTTCAGGATGGTTGATGGCAAGCCCCACAACGTCCACTGGGAGTTCGTACATGATTTCACCCTTAATGTCCGAATCGCCTTGAGCGTGACGCTGGGCGCAGGCATCAAGGGCCTTGCGTCGCTCTGGATCAAGGGCGCCTGCTATTTCAACTTCATGTTTCAGGTTTCCACGGAGAGGCCGCTTTCATTTGAGATCACTTTCGGCGCCAGCCTGTCCGTCGGGGCCGAGCTTTTGCTCTTTAGGTTCAGCGCGACCCTTCTCTCGATCAGGCCACCGTTATCGCTCTACAAGACCCCGAAGGATTCGTATTCCCTGATGGACACATACATGAACGCCCGATCGGCGGGGGACGGGGATGCGCCTGATACCGGAACAAACCACGAGCCTGAGACCTATCCGGCCCTTGAACCGGACAGGGCGAAGGTCGTAGAGACGCTGGAGGATACCACGGGTGAGGTGCGTTTCGAGAGTCTGGGCGGCGACGCCTACGCGTTCTTCATCCAGGGCCGGCGCCTGCACTGGATGAACCTGACGAAGAATCTCTCCGGCAGCATCGACGATGTGATCACAGAATGCCTGAAGGTCTACGACAACACCGTGCCCCTGAACGAGCTCACGGATTATGCATTCGACGTCTGCGTCGCCTCCGGGACCCGATACAACCAGTTCGGCGAACGGGTGAGCAATCTGGACAGCTACATCGCGCTGGCAGTCCTCAGCGCCAAAGCCTTCGATAATAAAGGCGTCCCGATCGTAAACGATGAAAACGCCGCGGCGTGGGCGCTGTATCTGTGGCGAGACCCCAATACCGGCGCGCTTGTGCCCGCCATGAACGGCGAGGATGGGAATTTGGGCTTCTACCGGGCGGCATGGGTCGGCGGGACGGGGAATTCCGTCAACTATGAGCCGGGCAAGCCTCGCATCCTCCGGGCGGATTACACCTACCGGCTGATCAGGAATAATTACGGCGAGCATGCCTTCAGCATGCGCAGCGCGAGCAATGTCGATATCCAACTCACCCAGGCGAAGAGTCCCGACGGCCCGGCAGCAGCGTCACTGGGGGAGATCATCTTCAGCCATGACCTTCAGACCTATCTGGATCAGAACAACGACAACAAGCCCATACGGGACAGCTTCCAGCGCAACGAGCGCAGCGATGATACGCGCTCGGACGCGGGCGTGGCCAGTGGCGCAGGCAGCGATTGGCGTCGCGTGGCCAGCACCTGCATCGACGATCAGAGCTGGATCGCCGTCAGCAGATCCGAAAAGGGCGAGGGCAGCCGCGGCGCGGTAGAGCTGTATGACTGGTCCATGAACGCGGCCGGCGAAGGCAACAGGCAGTCCGTCAAGCTGGCAGAGGGAGATATCAGCGAGGGGACCCTGCACCTGCTGGGGAACAGACAGAACGGCTATCGATATTTCTACACGGATGACGTGGAGCCGGACAAAGAAGGGACCGCTTATCGCCTGAAGGGATTGCGCCTGAAGCCGGGCGAGCGTTCGGGGAAAGGTGATCTGAGCTTCAGCGTCACCGATACCAGCTATGACATCGTGCTGCCGGTCAACCAATTCAAGGTCGCCGAGCTGGATGTGCAATACGTGCTGTACTGGCTGACAACCGGCTTGGAGGACGAAAACGGTAATGCACTGTATCGCATATGCTTTGCTGTGTTCGACCCGGCTACCAATACGATGTCCGACAGCTTCGTGTTCGCGGAGTTCAGCCTGGACGACGACGATATGTCTGTGCGCGACATCGAGCTGACGGACAGCGGCAAGTGGTACCTCATTGCCGGTCCATTGCCCTCTGCCCAGAGCAATGAAGGTGGATCGTCGGATCGCGCGCCGGTTACGTTGTACACGCTGTCTGAAGCGCTGGCACCGGTGCTCGACATACGCAGCATCGTGCTGGAGGATCTCATGGTGCGTCCGGGGGACTTCGACAACTTCAGTGTCACCATCATGAACGAGGGCAATGTCGCCGCAACTGAGATGGATATCGAAATGCTGGTCTCAGACGCAGCTACAAACGGCGGGGATGAGACGGTCTTCGAGACGGTACATGTCGACCTCCTGCACCCCGAAAACAGCAGCCTCTCCATGGACGACACGCAGATCATAACCGGTGAGAAGGCCTTCTTTCGCACGGAGGATTACGATTTTGCGCCCAAGCAGAGGGATTTTGTGCTCAGCGAGCTAACGACCGACTACGTTGTAAAGGACGGCGTGTTGGTGTCGGCGGAGAAGGGCGATCCCGCCGCCCAGTATCTGACCACGAAGGCCATGATGCCTGGCGCACTGGCCGGCTTCAACGGCGTGCTCAAGATACCGGCGGACTGGTCCGGGGAAAAGGAGATCAAGCTGCGCGTAAAGAAGAAGAGCAGCAGCACGGGCTGGGTCGGGGTGATCGCTGAGGTGGCCGGACGTGATTCAACCATTGCGTCCGGAGATGTGAGCGCGTATGATATGATCACCTATGCACGCGATCCCGCCACGGGCGAAATGATGCTCCAGAGGGGAGATGAGGCATCGTCAAAGCCAATGCTGTTCGCTGAGAGCGCCCCGGATAAGAGCAGGGCGAAGGTCACCACCATGCACGACCTGGAGGTCCAAGAGCGAATCTATCCGGGCGTGAACGGGGAGAAGATGCTGTCCATTTCCGTGCTGGATCTGGCCCATACCGGAGAAAGCATCCGTCTTTATGCCGAGATCTATCCGGACGATGCCACGGAGCCATTCTATGTGAGCCTGGACTACTATCCGGACGCAGTGTCCGACAATATGACGCACAACTATGACATGCGCCTCAGCGCGCTGGTGGATCCCAAAGCGTACCAGAAGGCCAGGGTCGTCATCCGCGGCATCGATATTGAGGAAACCGCCCTCTCCAACAACGAATTTACCCTTTATCTGGATGGCGCAGTTGATCCGCTGGTGATTCTGAGCCAGCCCAGGAACGCGACGATCCAGGCGGGAGAGACCGTTTCCTTCTCGGTAACGGTCTCAGGAGGAATGCCCCCCTACAGCTACCAGTGGCAGGTCTGGGATCCAAAGGCTGAAAAGTGGGTGGACATCCCCGGCGCCACCAGTTCGGTACTTTCCCGGGACAATGTTGAAAAGAAGTGGGACGGCTCACAATTCAGGTGTGTCATTACCGACCGCGCGGGAACGATCGTCATCAGTGATTCCGCGACACTGACCGTGCGCGACAGCGTGGATACCGGCGATCATACCAGCCTGCCATTGTACCTGTCGGTGGCAGTCCTGGCGTTGGCCATGCTTTTACTGCTGCGCAGGCGGATGAGACAGGCAGGATGATGGGCACGCGCAAGTATTGCAAAGGAGGTTGCAGAGGATGAAGCATGGAATTGCAAGACTTGCGGTACAACATAAGCGTGCGCGTCGAGGCGGGCAAGGCCGTTGAGATCGACCGCGAGTACGTGCTGTAGATCACGGGCGAGGGTCCATTCTGATTATGGTTCAATATAATATGGAAGCACAATGATTTGACAAAAACGAAGGGTTGCGAGCTATGCGACGTAAAAGGACGCGGCGATTCAGATATCGGCCGGGGAATCGACCCCGGCTGTGGATATCACGCTTTGCACTTCCCATGACGCAGCGAAGGCAATGGAGAGTATTCAACAGGCGGAGATTGATTGCCGCCCAGGCTGTGCTGGCGCTGGTGGCAGTGACAGCGCTGGTGCTGTCAGGCGCGGTGATCGTGCGCAGTATTCACACTTCAATGCTGAATCGGAGCCTGATCGCGATGCACACGGTTGACAACGCGTCGCCAGAGGTCGAGATCGCCGCACCCCCTATCGGGGACGATTTCGCGGGGATAGAAGGCAAGATGCAAACCCAGACCGCTTCACCCCTTAACAGATTGGTTCCCATGACAATGCCTGACGGTTCACCCATTGTTAACGCTGTTGAATCGCGTTTCGACGATCAGGGAAATGCTGCATCGACTGGGGGCTTTCATCGCACAGACTTGGGTATTCTGCCGGACATGCTTGAGTTGACACAAAGAAACCCGGATACGGTGGGCTGGCTAGGAATCAGCGGCGTCGTCTATCAACCGGTGGTCTATCGGGACAACAGATTCTATCTTGACCATGATTTTACGGGGGTAAAGAACAGCTCAGGTGCACTGTTTCTGGATGAAAGCTCGCCGTTAAACCCCGATACCCAAAACCTGCTGATTCATGGTCATAGCATGAACGACGGCAGTATGTTCGGCATACTGACGCATTATCGCAGGTTAGAATTCCTGAAGCGGCATCCTTTGATATCCTTTAGTACGCTCTGGGAAAAGGAGACCTATGCCGTTTTCGCGGTGTTGCAAGTGTCGTCGAAAGCGGAAGATGCGACTTATTTCAACTATTTCGACCATGCTACCTTCACAACAGAGGAGGAGTTTTATAGCTATATCCGTGAACTGCAGGCACACTCCATATTTGAAATCCCCGTGGATGCAAAACCTTCCGACGCGCTGTTGACGCTTTCCACCTGTATCGGAGAAAAACGTCTTGTGATCTTGTCGCGAAGGATGCGGCCAGAAGAGACAAAGGAGGAGCTGATTTCAGCGGTAGAGACATCCTGCTGATGGACGTTTTTGTGCTTTTTACATCCCAGTTTCCCACTGATTCGTTGCATAATACCCTATAAGCATTGAATTACGAGGAAACTGGGATGCTTTTTTATAATACTGTTAACATTGCTACATAAATGCCACATTCTCTGTTGCCATCTCTGATAGTTACAAAATCCCGATTGTAGTAAACAGCCGCTACAAAGGCACCTCTGGACGTCCTGTTTACTACAATGCAGGGCGTCCTTGTTTTTGCATATGTCTCTCATGTGGACGTCAAATCAATATATGAAATCACATAAAAACAAGGATGTATGAATATTTGAGCGAGGATAAATGCAAATACTCATATTTCAACCATTCAATCCAATCAAATCCGCATCGATAGAGGCACACTTTTTCGTTCTCGCTCTTATACTGTATTAACAGGATTTTGTGCATCTTATTCGACTCTTACTGTAACCATCTCTGTTTTTTATCATTTTTCTGCGTTCATAATTATAAAACTGGTCGTTGCTTCAGTGCCGCCTACGTTGGCCCCTGTCGCGCCGGAGAGGCATGTTGGCCGTTTCTCGGCACTTGTGATAAAGCCTGCGACAGGGGCAGCGTGGGCGGGACGAAGGCAGCGTGGGT
>ODAI014184463.1_pt1 | contig 10076 bp, 6 predicted proteins | sample 1539321 | NCBI WGS metagenome assembly ODAI01 (sample SAMN02144231, study PRJEB22623) | gut metagenome | biome: sheep rumen | host: Ovis aries | place: New Zealand | reverse complement strand
GCCTTTCCGTCGCTCAGTACTTTTACAAGATGCTCTGGTTTTCCTCCTCCTCCCGATGCAATCACCGGAACTGGAACCGCCTCGCTTATCATTTTCGTCAGGTTGATTTCATATCCGTCGCGCGTACCGTCTGCGTCCATCGAGTTAAGGACAATCTCACCCGCTCCAAGCTCCACCGCACGGATTGCCCATTCCCTCGCGTCAAGGTCCATGGCGATTCTTCCTCCGTTTATGTAGACCCGGTATCCTGAAGGAAAGGATGAGTCTCTTGCCGCGTCCATTCCGAGCACTATGCACTGGTTTCCGAAAACTCTCGCTCCTTCCCTGATCAGATCCGGATTTTTCACCGCCTGACTGTTGAGCGACACTTTTTCGGCTCCGGCAAGGATGGTAGATCGTATGTCGTCCAAAGTCCCTATTCCGCCTCCAACGCAGAAGGGGATGAAAACCTTGCTCGCGACCCGGGAAATCAAATCTAGGATGGGTCCTCTGCCTCTCGCGGATGCTATGATGTCATAGAAAACAAGCTCGTCCACACCCTGCCTGTAGTATTCCTCGGCCATTTCCACCGGATCGCCGATGTCAAGATTGTTCTGAAATTTAACGCCCTTGGTCGTGCGTCCGTCCTTCACGTCCAGGCAAACTATAATTCTCTTTTTAAGCACAGAGGCCTCCGTTATAAAATAAGGGAACCAGTAAAAACTTCAGTTTTTAGAGGTTGTCATAAAATTCTCAGCTTTGCATCGAGACGAAATTCCTGAGAATCTTCAGTCCGCTCTCACCTGATTTTTCGGGATGAAACTGGAAAGCCGTTATGTTGTCCATTTCCACCACGGCAGGAATCATGGTCCCGTAGCAGGCGAATCCCTTGATGACCTCCGCGTCGTCAGGCTGAATCACGTAGGAATGCACGAAATAAAAATCCGTTCCCTCGCGAACTCCGTCAAGAAGTCTGGAGGAGCCGTTCGCAAAGCTGATGTCGTTCCATCCCATGTGGGGGCATTTCAGGGAAGATTTCAAAAGGGGCACGTCCTTGTGCTCGTCATCCGTGGGGGAAGTCTCCTTCCAGATTTTCGGCAGATGGCGGATAATCCCCGGAAGAAGTCCGAGACACTTCACGTCGCCTTCCTCGCTGTAGTCAAAGATAATCTGTGAGCCAAGGCAGATTCCCATGAGTGCTTTTCCCGATGCGGCCCAATCCTTCAAAAAAGAGTCGAATCCCGTGAGCCTGAGCTGCTCCATCGCGTAAGAGGCTTCTCCGACTCCGGGGAAAATGATTCTGTCCACATCCTTTAAGTCAAGCGGATTTTTGGAAAGAACGTAGGGCGCGTTAAGTGAGTTCAACGCACGCTCCACGCTCTTAATATTTCCCGCATTATAATCAACAATACCAGTCATAGGAAAAAGTCTAGCAGATAATGGAAGTAAATTCAAGGGATGCTACTTTTTGTTTACACCGGTCATTACCGTAGTGCCGTCAGCAAAATGGATGATTGTAGTGTAATATTTGCCCTCAGGGATTTCCGCAAGATACTCGTTTCCGTATGTGAAAGACTTTGATTTTTGCACGGTACCTGTTTCAATGCCGCCGTAGAGCCAGTCTTCAACGGTGTTTCCAAGGTTCATCGTGCTGTAGAAAGTGTGCACAAGAACAGGATTGTCAGCCAGAACAGCAAGCCCCATGCTTCCCTGCATGAAATTTTTCAAGTCGCAAGTAAGATTTTGCGTGTAGTACTTTGGATAGATATAGACAGGGGCAAAAAATTCTCCATAACCAACATCTGTCCATGGTTGCAGCCGCACAAAACAATCCCTTTCACTGTCCGTAAAAGTCGGGCTGTATGAAAAGGTCTTTTCGGACTCGGATGTTTTTTCCATATCATCATAGCCATAATCATCATTCATTTGGCGCGTCGCTTTCCATTTTCCATCATCAAAATATTGAGCCACAATATATGCCCCCCAATTTGAGTCATCCAAACAAGAACTTGCGCCGGCCACAGTAAATGTATTGTTTTTATGCGAAAACGTAACAGGAGAAACATCATACGAGACAACACCCCTATATCCAATAAAGTTGTCGTCATAGTCCACCAAATAGTTTCCATTTTTGTCATGGACTTTAAAATACAGGTAATTCCCCCGATTTCCGTCAAAAGGAAACGCAATATAATCTCCACCGTCATATTCAGTAATCCGCACACGATCAGAAGACCAGTCAATTTCAGAAGGATTTATACCATTGCTACTGTAAAAATACTGCACGGAAATTTTACCATTCTCATTTTCATACAAACCTGAGTAATCGTCATAAAACAAGCCTGGATGATCGTCACAAAACATATCATAGTTGTAAATCAGTCCGTTCGGAGTTTTACAATACCAATGCTCCACCCACTGATACTGAGACTCTGGAACCACATTGTCATAGAATGTTTCCGTCTCGGATGCGGTAAATGAACTTTCCCTTGAGTCCCCGGCTAAATTATATGCCACAATGCTGAAAGTATAGCTTGTATAATGGGTCGGAACTTCAAAATCCAGCTTGGCCGCATAGTCATCAAGGGCCTGAATGCCGATTGACGGATTTGCATCATGCCTGTAATGAACCTTGTACATCAAGTTCGGATTAGGCGTAAAATTTTCAGGATAGCGTATGTGAACGCTTCTTTTTCCCGCGTTTAAAACAGGAGGATCAAAAGCCACGGTAAAGGAAGACGGCAGGTCGGAATCCGTAATAGGCGGAAGGTCGGGCTTTTCAACTCCTTTATAGACGGTAAAGGGTTTTCCAACACAAGAAAAAGTATAGTTACCATATATAGCAATGGAATAAATATTGTATATGCCGTCCTCAAAGTCAGAAATATATGCAGCTTCCAAATTCAAGCCGGAATCACTTTCCTTATACCTAAGAAAATGCCCTGCCTCTAATGATTTTTTTCCAATGATCAAAGGATTTTCCTGCTCAAACCTGCGAAAATCTTTTTCTCCGCCTTTTAAAACATCATGGTCAATTGACCCGTCCTCATTCTGCTTAACCCAAAAAGCAAATACGCCAGTTGGCTGATAATCAAATTTCAAGATATAGCCTGGTATACCTTCAGATGGATATTTTATGCCAGTGAGAGCCCCCCCGTAATTATGAGTAACCATAGCCTCCTCACATGAAACCACCGAGACAGCCCTTGGTATGAGATTAACATAGCTATACTCATTTCCAATCATATCGGACGCCACAATCCTTATATAAGTGTCCCTGTTTGAATCAGCCCTTATCTTGCAACGGTACATATCACCTTTAACTTTCCTCAAACCGATATAAGTTTCCAAGCCTTCGCAGAAAGTGAGGCTCTCGCTTGGAACAGGGGAAAGACTATCCTCGCTATAGCCGGTTTCAACACTCACAAGCTTAGCGAGTCTTCCTATATATTCTATATACTCATTACTGGTATAGTAATTATACGGGGCTCCGAACCCCTCCTTATGCTCAGTTCCATCCATGTCAGTTATAAAACTTGTGTATTTGTCAACCGTGGGGATAATAAAATTATAATCAACCATGCCAGTTGTTTCATCAGGAAAGTCAATGGTGTTTTTGAGACAACAAACAGGCATTTCAAACACGGTGTCTTTTACCAAATCCACTGAAAAATCACTTACGGCACTTTCTCCCGCACGGTCGGTCGCAATGAAATTCAATCTTACAACGCCGTCGATGGGGCATTTGAAATTCAACTCAAAGACATCCGCAATGCTGTTTGACTTGTCGTTTAAATAAGTCGTCGTGAAATAGCTCTGATACAAAAGTTCCGTACCGTCAGTCTGCCGGAGAAAAGTCTCCTTTACCGAAATGGAGCCTACCCCGCTTCCTGCATCAGTCGCCTCCATATAGAACCACACGCTTTTTACATGATGATCGTCTATGTTTTTGTTTACGGCTTCCGCACTGTCACCAAAATTTGACTTCTTCGCATAATAAACAAAGTCTTCAAGCGGTATAAGGTTCGTTCCGTTCAAGGCGTCCTCTCTGGTCTTTGCCACACGGACTGTTTTTATTGTAGGAGGAAGCGGCACAGCCTCTTTTTCAAGATAGCAGAACGGCTTTATAATAAGATTGCTTTTTTCGCAATTTAATTTTGCATTGACGGTATATCTGGAATCGACATTTCTTTCATCGCTGAAAATTACGGCATCCTCAAGGATTTCGCCCGTATCCTGGTCAACACACACCCAGCCATTGAATATTGCGGCAGGATTTTTCGTAAACTCAAGCGAAAAAGTCTCTCCCTTTATTACAGTTACTGTCTGCGGATAGATTTGACCATATTCATTTGAATCCACAGCACAGCGGATTTCGAATTTCGGTGCCTTCGCATAAGCTATTTCCTCTTCAATCTGCTCTTTGATTTCCGCTCCATTAAGGAAGTTTGTGCACGTCAAAAGCATTATACAAAACACCCCTTCCAACATACACAGAAGACATCTTACAAAATTTCGTATTTTTTTCATGGGTTCCCCCTCAAAAATGGTCATTAGGCGGCATTGCATGGAAGAAAAAGACTTTATTTACCTTAAATTATAGCACAAAACACTAAAGCTGTCATGGAAAATATTTTTATACAGAAAAAAATTTTGAAGCGTTGAATTTTTGTGAAAAATCCACTATAATTATAGAGAATCTCAAAAAACTCATTTTTCAGGATTCCCCGGTGTTTTTTAAGCGGTGGAAATCTGTTGTCTTTATGCGACGCACTAAAAAGGAGTTTTTACAGGAGTTAAAAATGAAAAAAATCAAATTCCTTCTATTAATATTGCTTATTATGCTTAGTGCCTGTACGAAAAAAGAACCCGTGGTCGTTGAAGACGAAGAGGAAGAAAGCGTCGAAGTGGAGGAAGAAAAAATCACCGACATTCCCTGCGTCATGCTGGGAGACTTTTATTATGAGGAAAATTTGGACGGTGGATTCAGCAGAAGCCTTGCAGCCGTTGAAGGAAGCGCCGTATTTGCCCCGATAAGCGACAAGGAGTCGGACAAGGGATTGCCGGAATCAAAAGTGGACGAGGCCAAGAACATATTTGTCAGAGTCAATCTGGAGGACGATCTTTCGGAACGGATTCTCTGGGCAGATATAAATGAACTTGCAATCAACGCACATCCCGGATGCACTTATGAGACCGGCTCCGATATTTTTATCTTTGACAAACCGGATTTCAACTCTCAGGGAAGGACAAAGCTTTTACCCGACATGCTTCTTGCAATCTACGCCGACTTCCCGAATCCTGATGGATTTCCTGACGCCGATAAATTCCAGAAAATCAAAATCAGGCTTGGAAACGCCTCCACTCTGATTGAGGGATTTTTGAAAAGCATACAGCTTGACCAAAGTCCCGAGCGTGTCTCTTTGATTCAGGTCACAAAAAAATACAGCGAGCTGCTTGAGTCCGGAAATGCGTCGAACGAGACTCTTGCCGAGCTTTCGGATACTATCGAGGAACTCAGGCAATGGAGCGACATAAGATGGTGAAGATGAAAAATGTTTTGGCCCCTTTGACCTTGATTTTTCTCCCCTTTTTTTCCATGGCTCAGGATAAGGTCGATGCCACTGTGATAAGGGAGGAGACCGAGCTTTGGACTCTTTCGGATGACGGGTCGATGAGCGGAACCAAAAGCGAGCTCAATGCCGGAAGCACTGTTGGACTTTATCTTGTGGAAGACGGCGGAAAACAGATTCCTGAGTCTGTGAGCGCGGAAATCAAGCTTTCGTGGAACAGAAAAACCACGCAGGACTTTTCAAAAATCAGCTACGACGGGGGCGGAGACTCTGAGGGGGACTTTTATGTTTTTTCCTCCTCAATCTGTGCCGGTGGAATTCCTGCCGTTGTTACTAGCGAGAACGCATGTCTTTATAGGACGAAAAATCCTGCCGACATCACAAGCCTTGTGCTCTCAAGAAGCAAGGTCGTATGCCTTAAGGGAACTTTCAAAATCGCGGGCGGAAAGGAGATGTCCTATATCACGTACTATGACGACGCCTCATCATCCCAAAGAAGCGGATATGTGAAGACCGAGAAAATCAGCACGAACAGGGACGACATTACGGCTCTGAGGACACTCCGAAAAATCAACGCGAGCAGCAATCAGAAACTCAGGACTGATCTTGTTTCCACTCTCCGCGACCTCAATGTTTCGGGAAGCGTTCTTGAGCTGATTGGGGAAGCCGAGATGAGGACTCTCAGGGCAACCGACCTTTCACTTGCCGGGGTTATGGACATTTATCCGCAGAAATTCACCTACTTGGTTGAGGATGACTATCTGAACATACGTGACATTCCGTCAAAATCCGGGAAGACTTTGGGCAGGCTTGAGTTCGAGGAGGAATTCATCGCCATAAGGAAGACCCTTGCCACACAGACTTTCGACGGAAACACCGATTCCTGGTATTACGGTGTCGCGAATGGAATCGACGGGTGGATTTTCGGAGGATACCTTACTCTGATTGAGGAGGAGGTTGAGGACGAGGAGCTCCTTGATGAAGGCGGGGAGGCCGGGGATGAACATTCTGCTTCGGATTCTGACTCAACTTCGGGGTCGGATTCTGAATCGTCCGGGAATGTCAGCGGGAATGATGAGCCAAGCGCAAAGACAAGCGGAACCACGGGCGAAGAATGATTTTTTCAAGATGCCCTATAAATTGATTTTGGAGGTAAAAAAATGGACATACAGATTGGTGACATAGACAAGAACGAGCTTTCTCTACTTTCGGCTCGTGCCATGGAAACGGAAAAGGAAAACGCAAGGCTAAAGGATCAGAAGGCTCTGGAAATCACCCAGGCTCTTGAAATCAACACGAAAAAATACAACTCCTTCATTGAAGGCGAGAAAATCATAGCGAGGACACTCATCATCGACAGGGAGGTTTCAAGTCTTCTTTCCCGGAACGAGGATGCCACCGTGATAAATCTCGGATGCGGATTTGACAACCGTTTTGCCCGCGTGGACAACGGAAAGATTTTCTGGTACGATGTGGATCTTCCAAAAATCATCACGGCGAGAAAAAAGGCTTTCGGAAATCAGGTTCGTGTCACGATGCTTGAGGGAAGCGCGACTGAGCATGACTGGTCGGTTTTCATAAGGAAGGACAAACCCGCCATAGTGATTGCCGAGGGACTTTCCATGTATCTTTCTTCCGATGAGGTCAAAAAGATGCTTGAGGTCCTGCGCACATCCTTCCCCACAGGCTATCTCGTGGCTGATTTTGCGGACGGAAGCTCTGATTCAAAGGATTTCAAATGGACGGCAGATTCCGCGAAGGAGATTTCAGGCATGGACAACTCCTATCAGGTGCTCGGAGAATTTCCCATTGCAGCCGAGTTGAAAAAGTCATCGTTCAGGGGAAAAATGTTCGCGTCTTTCGGAAAGGGGCGTGGAAGCTTCGTCGCAGTTTTCAGGTGGTAATCTAATTCTTAGTTACGCCTCCTGTCGTGCAGTCAATGGTGTAATATCCTCCGTACTCAAAGGTATAAGTTCCAGATCTTGTAATATCGGTGTATGTATAGCCGCCGGTACTCAGGCTGGTCTGTCTTCTTTTACACAATGTCGTGTAGCTCAGTTGTCCTATGGCACTGACCTTATAATAGGAAGATGTGTACGCTGAGCTGCTGTAGCCATTGTTGGGTGAAATACTATAGCCGCCGACATTTGCTGAAACAGGTCCATACATCATGCTCTGAGAATTCGTGGAATAGGACGGTTTGTACAGACGGATGTAGCAATAGGGATTTGGAGATTGCTGCCATATACCGTACAAGGTTGTATCCCTTGTAATTTCAATGGAACTTCCTGCCGGATAATAAGAGCTTGAGCTTGTTGATGTGCTCCATCCCAAGAATGTATATCCATTTCTGCTCAAGCCCAAGTAAGATGGATCCAGCAATGTGTAGCTTCCTTTTTGCACAGTCCGCTTTGCACTGCTTGAGTTGAACACAGTTGTCTGTTTGTATGTAACGGTATATGTCGGTAAAGCCCACACCGCATACAAAGTCATGTCAGAGTATATCGTCACAGGAAGCGTGGTGCTCGTATATGTTGCCGTCGTAGCAGAACTTGATTTTGCCCATCCTGCAAAAACATAGCCCGAACAAGATGCCGGACGAAGAGTTACGGACGCACCTTCAGACTCTGTTCCAGTCGCAGTTTGCGTTGTGCTTGCATTTGATGTCATGGAGCCGCCATTGGGATCATAAGTAATTGTGTAAGTTACAATTTTATCCCATACGGCATAGAGAGTGATGTTACCAGAGAGGCTTATGCTTTTTCCATCGGTATATGCAACAGAACTTGCAGAATTTGATGTCGCCCATCCCTTGAACTTATATCCGCTTCTTGTGCATCCCAGATCGCTTGCCTTTTTCAGCGTGCCGGAGACCCCCTGCTCTTCCGTTCCCTCAATGGTCTGCCACTCAGTTGATATGGAGCCTCCGTTCGCATCAAAACTAACATCATGGCTCACAAACCTGTCCCACACGGCATAAAGAGTTGTATCGGCTGTCAACGTTATCGAGGCACCATCATTATAGCTGACCACATTGCCGGAACTTGAGACTGACCATCCTTTGAACCTGTCCCTGCCTCTGGAAAGTCTCAGTGCGTATTTTGTATACAAAGTGCCGGAAACATTTCCAAGTACAGTCTGTCCGCTCACCGTCTGCTGATTAAGCTCCATGCTTCCACCATTCGGATCGAAGGTGACTGTGTATGACACATCGTATGCCCATACAGCATAGAGAGTACAATTTTCAGAAACATCAAGATTCCCCCCGTCCAGAACATCAGGATAAGCTGCATCGGCGGAATATGCCCATCCCTTAAAGACATAACCTTCCCTTGAAAGTCCCAAATCCTCCTTGGTTCTGAGCGTTGCGGAAACAGAGCCGTCAAAAGTTTCTCCTTCGACAAGTTGCGTGTTGCCGGACTCAGAAGCAAATGTTCCTCCGTTTTCTGAATAAGTGATTGTATAGCTTACATTCTTTATCCATACGGCATACAGCTCAACGTTATCTGAAGCAGTTACAAATCCTCCATCCTCAATCTCAGCGGAAACCGCATCCGCAGTTTTTGCCCAGCCAACGAAATTCCAGCCGTCACGGTTCAGATCCAAGTATGCCACGGTCGGAATAGAAAAAGTTCCAGAGACACCCTTCGAGTATCCGTAAGTGCCGCTTGGCACCATAAAACTGACTGATCTTCCGCTTGCACCGATATATTCCACGCCTGCATAATCGAGAAGATTTTTATAATCCATTGTACCGCCGTTCGCATTGATTTTAAATTCATACAGATTTTCCCTATTAATGAACCAGCGATATTTTTCATCTTCAAATTTCAGGCAAACCCACGACTCACCTTTGCTCACAAGCTCAAATGAATCGAATTTTACCTTTTGAGTATCGTCGTCATCATCCTCCACCACTTCCTCATACAGGATGTATCTTCCACTCGAACTGTCATAGGAATACGAATAAATCGGATCCCTGTCAGAATAAAGATGCACGAAGTTCTCCCCATAATATATACCGCCACCGTTTACGGATATGCCCCAGTATATATCTTTGTCGATAAAAGACTGAAGGAGACAGAAATTATTTTTGCCACTGTCGTAGGAATCAGAAATGTCGCAGAGGAGAAAAACGCTCCATTCATCTGGAAACGGTTTCAAATCCTCTTGATTTTCTTCAATATTTGAACTACATGAAACAAAAGTGCCAAAGCCAAAAATCATGGACAACAAAATAAAAAACAAAAATCCGCATCGTCTTTTCATAAAAGACCTCCGAAAAAAAACTGAGCCAGTTCCAGAATTCATCAGAATAACGGAACATATCGGATTTCAAAAACTTTTGTGGAATTAAAACTTCTAATATTATATGGGAGTTATTGTATCGCAGTATAATTCAATGAAGTGGATATTAAAATGGTACAACCACTTTGATTGGATGTCAAGAAGGAATCTCTAAAAACTTCAGTTTTTTGAGGTATCCTTGAAATCGCGACATTTTTTAATCGGATTGAGTCTCTG
>ODAI011383111.1_pt1 | contig 10076 bp, 6 predicted proteins | sample 1539321 | NCBI WGS metagenome assembly ODAI01 (sample SAMN02144231, study PRJEB22623) | gut metagenome | biome: sheep rumen | host: Ovis aries | place: New Zealand | reverse complement strand
CGTCCGGATCACCGGCGCCGCGTCCTCCGGCATCAGGGTCAGAATCACGGTGTCCCCGCTCAGCGCGCCGCCCTTCTCCACGGACACCGCCGCGATATAGCCCGCGTGCGGCGCGGTCACGGTTTCCAGCTGGCGGCCCAGCAGCAGGATCGTCATCATCTGCGCCTCCGCCTCGTCCCGCTTCCGCTCGGTCTCCTCCCGCTGCTGCAGCAGGGTCCATACGTCCTCCGCGATGGCGAACCGGTCCAGCGCGGAAAGCCGGCTCCGGGCATCCGAAAGCGTTTTCTTCGATTCCTGCCAGCGATCCCAGGCCGCGGACGCGTCCTCTCCGGCGTCCTCTGGCAGGCTTTCCGGCATCGTGCCCGTTCCCAGCAGCACCAGCAGGCTCAGCCGTGCCTGGCGCTCTGCGCTCTCCGCTTCCCGGGTCGCCTCATAGGCATCCTTCCACAGCTGCTCATTGCGCGACAGGCGGATTTCCCCGTTCTTCCGGCTCCAGCTCTCCAGTGCCTTCTGCTGCGTATCATATTCCTGCTGCAGGGACGCCAGGGTCTTCTCCGCGTCGTTCACCTTCGCGGAAATCAGCTTCTGGCCCTTCTTCACCCGCTCCCCGGGCGAGACAAACACCCGCGTCACGCTGGCGCTGATGCCCTCCGGTACCGCCACGGTGATCTCCTCCGTCTCCGGAAAAACCACCTCGCCCGTCAGCTCCGTCACGCTTTCAAACTTGCCCATCTTCGCCGCCGCGAAGCGAACCTTCGGCGTCGTCAGGCTGCGCACCGTTCCCGCAAACAGGATGCACAGGGCGATGGCCACCGCCAGCCCGATCATCCCCCGCAGCGCAAATTTCTTTAACCGCATCTGGAATTCAATCCTTTCCTCTTTCGTCCCCGGCCGTCCCGGGTCCCTCGCGCTATTTCATTTCCGTCAGCTGAATGCCGGAGAGAATATCCTCCTGGAAAAACAGGTAGACCAGCAGCGCCGGCAGGATATACAGCCCGGCCCCGGCAAACTCGAAGCCCGTGTTCTCCGCCGCCAGCTGATTGAACATCGTGGACAGCGGCATCCACTGCGCCTCTCCCGTCAGATAGGTCAGCGGCTGCTCCACCAGGTTCCAGCTTTCCGCGAAGGAAAGCGCCGCCGCGGCCCCCAGCACCGGCCGGCAAACCGGCAGCACAATGCTCACAAAGGATCTGCCCGGCCCGGCTCCGTCCATGGACGCGGCCTCCAGCAGCTCATCCGGCAGCGTGATCATGTACTGCCGCAGCAGAAACACGTAGAACGGAGAAAAGCACAGCGGCAGAATCACGGCCCAGGGGGTGTTCAGCAGCCCCAGCTGGCGCAGCGTCAGCACGTTGGGCACCATCGTCACCTGGAAGGGCAGCAGCATCAGCATCAGAATCGCGAAAAAGATCGCCTCCCGGCCCCGGAAGCTGAACTTGCTCAGCCCATAGGCCAGGGCGGGAATGACCAGCATCTGCCCCACCAGGATGGCCGCGGCGTAGATCACGGAATTGATGAACAGCCGCATCACCGTGCCGTCCCGGATGAGCACCTGCTCATACTGCCCCAGGGAGAAGATGTGGGGCGACAGATGCGCCTCCATCCAGTGGGTCTCGTCCCGGTCTCCCCGGGTTTTCATGAAGGTTTTCATCTCGGGGATGGAGGAAAAGGAATACAGGAAGGTCTGCACCATCGGCAGCAGCAGCATGATCGCCAGGAGCGCCAGCAGCACCCGGATCATCAGCATGCGGAATCCTTTCGGCTGTCTCATGGCGTTCACTCCCTCCCTTCCAGGCGCCGCATGGCCTGCCGCTGGCTGAGAAACAGCAGCCCGAACAGCAGAAACACCATGGCCGCGAAAATGTACGCAGCCGTCGTCACGTTCTGATAATTCAGCTTGCCGTACATATTGTTCATGTAATTCTGAAGGGTGTAGAGCGGTTCCTCCGGGTAGGCGCCGCCGATGAAGAACACTTCCTTGAAGATGCGGAACGCCGACACGAAGGACAGAATCAGCACCAGGAATGCCGAGGGAATGACCAGGGGCAGCGTGATGGTAAACGTCTGCCGCCTGAAGGAAGCCCCCTCCAGCGTCGCGTATTCGTACAGCACCTCCGGAATGCTCTGCAGCGCGGACAGGAAGATGACCACGCAGAAGCCCAGGTTCTTCCACAGGAAGAGCAGCACCACCGGCACCCGCAGCTCCGCCCCCATCAGCCAGTTGACCCGGTTCAGCCCCAGGGTCACCAGCAGCCGGTTCACCGGTCCGCCGTAGTCAAACCACAGCAGCCAGATAATCAGCACCGCCGAGGAGGGCATCAGATAGGGCATCAGTACGCTGGAACGGAAAAAAGCGCCGGCGGGGCGGATGCGATGCAGCCCCGCCGCCAGCACAAAGGACAGGAAAAACAGCAGCGGCGAACAGATCAGCGACAGCTCCCAGGTGTTTTTCAATCCCAGCTGGAACATGGGATTCTGCCATACCGTCTCATAGTTCCGGAATGCCACAAACTGGTTCTCAAAGCTGCCGTCCGTCACGCTGTACCAGATTCCGCCCACAAACGGAATCCCGTAAAACAGAAGCAGACCGGCGAGGCCTGGCAGCAGAAACGGCCAGGCCTGCCTCATTTTTTTATACAATTCCGAATCAGTTCCCTTCCAGGCGCATCATCTGCACCTTTCTGTCGATGGTGGTCAGCAGCTCCTCCGCCGGCACGGTTCCCCGCGCATAGCCATCCACGATTTCAAAATAGTTGGAGTTGGCATCCGTCACCATGGCGCTCACGAAGTCGTAGCTCAGCGGGCGCAGCCAGGGGGTCCGCGCCTGATACTCCGAAATCGACTGCGGGCTGATCAGCCAGTAGGTATCGTCCAGGCTGTCCAGGGACTCCTGATAGTTCTTCACCGACTCCTCCCAGATCTGGCGGTCTTCCTCGTTCTCCGCTTTTTCCAGTTCGGCCTTCGCCTGCTCCAGCCACTGCCGGAGGTTTTCCTTGGTTTCCTCGAAATCCGGAGAACGCAGCGGCTCGGTGCGATCCTGGAAGAACCCGTAGAGGATGTTCTCATCCAGGTTCTTCACCGTGGTGCGCAGGAATTCCGCGGCCTCCGCCGCGTGCTGAGAGTAGGGATTCACAAAGGCCACGCCCATCCGCACCGGCAGCACCGGCGCCTCGTCCTCCCGGAAGCTCAGCGCGAAGGGCACGCCCTCCCCGCTCCAGCCCGAAAAGCTGATGCTGGTATAGGTCGAGATCAGCGGCTCCTTGTATTCATCGTAATTGATCATGCCGCCCTCTTCGGACATATCCGGCTCCCGCAGGCCCAGCGCATCATAATCCAGCTGGTCCAGCCGCTCCAGCAGGCCCCGCAGCAGGGGCGTGTTAAAGGCATAGTCCCGGCCTTCCCCGTTGATGTACTCCTGATACTGGTTCATGATGGAGTTCAGCACGGCATTTTTGAAGTTCACCCGGTCCGCCCAGATCTCGAAGACGCTCATGTCCGTTCCTTCCACTCGCGCCGGCAGCGTCTCCAGCCAGTCAAAGAACTGATCCCAGGTCTTCGGCAGCTCCTCGGGGGTGCCGCCCAGCTTCTCCCACAGATCCGCGCGATAGCCCATCGCGCTGCCGCTGAGGCTTACGGGAACGGCGATCAGCCGTCCGTCCTTCAGCAGTGCGTCCCGCGCGAAGGGATACAGGTTCTGCATCATGGCGCTCAGCTCCGTGTCCGTGGACAGGTCCGCCAGGAAGCCCCGGTTCCGCAGCGCGTCAAACTCGCTGCTGCTGTAGTCCATCGTATAGATATCCACCTGGCCGTCCTGGTTCATCATCGCCTGCAGCACGCTGTCCGGCGAGCCGTCCCGGCGGATCACCACGGAAGCCTCGCCGTGCGCATCCTCATAGTCGTACAGGGCTTCCGACATGGCCATCGTATAGCTGAAGTCCTGCACGTTCAGGGTAAAGGCCTCGTTCCGTTCCCCGTCCACGGTCCGCAGCAGCACCGTGTTATTCGTCCAGATCGCCAGCCGGTGATCCGGCAGCATCCGCATGCTTGCGTCATATTCCAGCGAGCAGTCATTCACCGCACGGGCCTGCTCCATGTCCAGGCCGGGCGCCTCCCAGACCTCGCCGGAGCGCACGAAATACAGCGTGTCGCCGTCCAGACAGATGCCCTGCAGGCCGCCGCTTTCCAGCGGAACGCGCAGCATCTCCTCCTCGCTCTGATCCTCCAGGTTCAGCCGCCGCACCACGAGCACCGGCGTTTCCTCCCAGTCGTAGCTCAGCGTCAGAATCTCGTCTTCCGTCGCCGGGAAGATGTTGTTCACATCCTGCAGCGGTATCTCGGTCACGCTGCCGTCCTTCAGATCGAAGACCTCCAGCATCTGCTGCCCGGAGGCGTCATAGATCATCGCCGCCAGCCGGTCCCCGGCCACCAGCGTGGCGTTGAGGTACCGGCTGCTCTTCCACTGGCCGTATTCCTCGATCATGCCCGTCCAGTCCAGCTGCGGAAGCTCCGTTTCCTCCAGCCGGGCCTCTCCGTTTTCCAGCACCAGGGCTTCCAGCCAGGCGCCCTCCACGTCCGAGGTCTCGGGAGAGGTGATGTTGTCCACCCGGATCGCGTAGATCCGGCCCTGATACTCGCACCATCCCACCGTGTCCCGGGTGCGCACCTCCTCCTCGGAGGCCTCCATCGTGCCGGAGAGAGGCATTTCCCGGTTCGTCAGCCGATATTCGGTCCCTTCGACTTCCCCGTCCGGGTAAACCAGGAGCTTGTCCCCCTTCTCATCGTTCACCAGCAGGCAGATTCCCTGCTCCGTCACGAAGAGATCCCGGATCTGGCTGTTCAGGTAGCCTCCGGTCTGCCGCAGGTGAAGCAGCGTCCGGTCGCCCCCGGCCGCCTGCGCGGCGCCGCACGCCGCGAGACAAAGGCACAGGCACAGCGCCCATACCGCAATCCTTTTCAACGTTTTTCCTGTCATTTTCCGGATTCCTCCTCTGTTTCGGCCGTCTCTGTTTCCGCCTCCGGCGCCGCCGGCGTCTGGGCCGGATAGACGATCATCGTCATCCCCAGCCGGATCCGCTCATCCGCCTCGAAAGTCGCGTAGGCACGGTAGGCCTTGCGGTCCGTGTCCGTCTTCTGCTCCTCCTTGATGTAGGAGATATGCTGGATCACGCCGTCATAGGTTTTCCCCGAATCATCGTCCCAGTACAGGGCCATGGTCACCGGCTGCCCCTCCCGCAGGCTGAACAGCTCCGATTCCGGGATGGTAAACTGCACCAGGAAGGAATTTGCGGGGTTGATCTTGATCAGCGCGTCCCCCTTGGCAATGGTGTCGCCCGCGTGCTTTTCCGCGCTGGCCACCACGCCGCTGGCCGGAGCGATCACCCGGCTGTCCGGCGCGTAAAGCCCGTCCAGTCCGCCCTCCACCGTTTCAAACAGCAGCTCGCCCCGTTCCACGAAGTCTCCGTTTTCCACATGCAGCTTCAGCACGCTGCCGCTGCCCTTGACGGCCACCGGCTTGGCCCTGGCCACGGTGCCCCGGCCGATCCGGCTCTTCGCGTCCCGGTCCTCCTGGCGGAAGATGTCCACCTTCTCGCCCAGGTAGAAGTTTCCTCCCGTGACCTCGATGGTATAGCCGCTCTCCGGGAACACGGTGATCATGCCCGTGCCCGTGTGGGATCCGTCGGACAGGCAGCTCAGATACACCTTTTCACCCTGGTGCAAGTAGTGATTTTCGCTGTCATTGTAGGCCTTCTCATCCGTCCCGTTGATGATGTAGCGGTGGGTCGGCTCGATATAGAGCACTGCGCCGTACCGCTCCGTCACGGATTCCGTCGCGTCTCCCGGCACGGCAAAGAGTCCGGCGACGGTGCCCTCCACCGGCGCGTAGTTCGGCGTCGTGCCGATTTCTCCGATCACGTCGCCCTCGTTCACCCAGCTGCCGGTCTGCACGTTCACTGATTCCAGCCGTCCGCCGAAGGCGACGGGAACCGGCAGAGCATCCCCGGCCACGACCTCGCCTTCATAGGAAAAATCCACGTCCGCCAGGGCCATGCCCGCCGTCAGGCTCAGACACAGCAGCGCGCACAGCAGCCCAATCCAGTTCTTCCTCATGGTTTCCCATCCTTTCCGGTCCCATTCAGGGCCTGTCCTCCTGGGTATTGCTCGTCGGAAGCGGCATCAGCGGCGCTTCCGCGTCTCCCGTCCAGATCTCCGTCAGATAGATGGCCGCATGGGGATCCGTGGACAGAGGGTAGCTCTCCCCTTCTACCTGAAGCATCCCCTGCTCCTCGCCCTCCGCAGTCATCGTAATTTCAAAGATGAAGCGCCGGCTGGCCGTGCCCGCGCTCCGCAGCGCGTCCAGCTTCCATCCGGCCAGCACGCCTTCCGTACTCAGGGCCGCGAGGCGGTCTCCCCGCTGCAGCGCCAGATGGCGGATTCCGCTCCGGTGCAGCCGCCGCAGCAGGTCGCCCCCGAAGCGCCAGACGGCGGTGCTTTCTCCGTCCTCCGCCCGCAGCAGCAGCGTATCCGCCGTATCCTCTTTCCCGTCTCCGGCGTCCTCCCGCCAGGTCCGGGTCACCGCGGTAAATCCGCGGTTCCCCGCCTGCTCCAGCCACAGCGGCAGCGCTTCCGTGCCGAGCTCCAGCTGCAGCATGGGCTCCTGGGCCTCCTGCCCCGGCAGCGCCACCAGGTCATACTCCGGAGCCGCGGGGACCGTGTTTTTCGCATGCGGCTGAGAGGGCCCGCCGCCCCAGCCGCCGCCCCCGTAGAAGGGCTCCTCCGGGCTCTCCGTGGGCTCCTCCGGCTGCGGCGTCGCCGCGGGTTCAGGCTCGCTCTCCCCGCCGCCGGGCACGCCCAGGAACACATCCTCCCCCAGCCAGGCCCAGGAGGTCACAAAGTTCGTCGCCAGCTTCGCGCAGTTCATGAAGGCCCGGTTTCCGATGGCGCTCAGCCGCGTGTTGGGCGAAACCCGCACCCGCCGCAGGTTCACGCATCCCGCAAAGGCCTCCGCTCCGATGATCTCCACCGAATCCGGCAGCGTAATTTCCTCCAGTGTCGTCAGGTTCATGAACGCCTGCGGAGCGATTTCCCGTACCCCGGAGGGCACACTCAGCGAGGCCGCCGTGCTGCTGCAGGCCAGCAGCACATCCCCCTGCAGGGTCCAGGAGGCCTGCCCGCCGGAGGCGGAATCCCCGCCATCCTCCACCGCGGCGGAATAGCTGTCCGCCGCCGGCGCGGTTTCCTCCTGCGGAGCCGCCTCCTCCGCCGGCGCCGCCTCCTCCGCGGTCACCGTCCATTCCTCCGGCGCCTCCGACAGCGCGCCCCCCGTCAGCAGCATGGCCGCGGCCAGGCAGATCGCCCCGAGTCGGATTCGCCCGTTGTTTCTCATTTCCTGCTTCCCTCCACTCCCGTTTCGGACTCCTCGCTATTATATACGTTTGAAACGGGAAGTCTGTTGCATCTTCAGTCAAAAAAAGAGCAGGCCGTCTGGAGCGGCGCTTCAGACGGCCCGTTTTGCATTATACGCTGTTTTTCCGATTCTGTCGATACACCGGCGCGGATCAGGCGTCCAGATCGATGTTGACGCCCTTCAGACCGACATAGGCGCCATCCTTCGCCTCCGAGGATTCCGGATGGGCCAGCAGCCACTTGTTCCGTGCCCACAGCAGCCCGTCCTCCCAGCCGCATTTCTCCGCGGGCCGGTAGTCCTCGTTCGTGCCCTTCGGCAACACCACCGCCACCCGGAAGCCCTCCTCCCGGTTCGTGTGGCACGGAGCGTAATGCAGGGATGTGGCATAGACCTCCACCGCCTCGCCCGCCGGCACGCAGAAGGCCCGGACCTTCGCCGTGTCCAGCACGCCGTCCACGATGTCCTCCATCTTGGCCAGCAGCAGAATGAAGTCATGGGTGCCGATGTTGACCTCGCTGTCCCGGTGGTACTCCAGGCAGTTCAGCTTCCTGTTCCGGCCCCAGCACATGCCCAGCTCAATCGGCATTCCGCCGTAGGCGCGCTTTTCCAGCTCCTGAAAAATCGGCACTGCCTGCAGGGAATCGATGGCGGGCGCGTAGCTCGTGCCCTCCTCCGGCAGCGCGATGGCCATCATGGCCTCCCGCAGCTTCTCCGTGTCATAGCCCTCCAGCACCTTGCCGTATGGAGCAAACTCCGGATCATGCACTGAATACATCTTCATGGTTCCATTCCTCCATTTCTCATTCCGGAGGGCAGCCGCGCAAAAAAGTCGCCCACCTGCCGCAGGCCTGCTGAAGCCTGCCCTCTTCTTTTGCTTTCATCGCATTATATACCGAAATCCACGGGACTGTCATCCCTTTTTTTGTGCTTCGGCGTCCCCGCTCCCCGCCCTGTTTTTCCTCATCACGCCCGACAAAAACCGCGCATTTTTTGTTCTCCCGCGGTAGCCTTCCTGCAATGCCGCGTGCTATACCGAGCTCACCCCCATCTACATCAACGGCCTCACCCAGCACATCGTGGAGCGCTGAGCCCTGCCGTTTCGTGATTTTTCCCGAAAAAAGACGCCCTGAGGCCGGAGCCTCAGGGCGCTTTTGCGTCAGGGATTACTTCGCGGCGGCGAAGCGGTCATACTGCGCCTGCTTCACCTTCAGCAGCTCTTCGATCTGCAGTCCCTGCAGGGCCGCGATGTAGCTGTCGAACTCATCCTCGATGGAGTAGATGCCGCTGATGAAGCCCACAGCCCGCTCATCCACATAGGTCTGCAGGTCCACCAGGTACATGCCCAGGGTATTGGCTTCCTCGGTGGTGGAGTACACAACCGGGAACGGCGCGCGGATGTAGGGCTCTTCGAACTCGCGGTCGTTCTGCACGTGCCAGGGCGCGAGCAGCACGTCCGTCGCGGGCACGCTCTGCTGAGAGGGCATGTTCGGCGCGTTGATGCCCAGACCCTGGAACCAGGTGGAGTCCTCGGTCGTCCGGGGCAGGAAGTGCCGGTTGCCCTCGGCGTCCACTTCATAGGTCAGTCCCTCTTCGCCCCAGACGTACAGGTCCTGAGCCTCTTCGCTCATCGCGTAGTCCAGATACTTGATCGCCGCTTCCAGGTTCGCGCTCTTGGCGTTGATGCCGAACACGTTGCTCACGGGGTTCCGTCCGACATAGAAGCCTTCATGGTCGCCGCTCAGCGGGGCAGCGCCGACGAAGATGCCGTGCTCGCCGTCGTAGCCCGGCGCGTTCTGGGAGTACAGGGTGGACATCTGCCAGGAGAAGTCAAAGGTCACGCCGGTCAGATCGTTGGCGCAGCGCTCGACGATCTGGTCGCGGTTCAGGCTGGTGAATTCCACCTCCAGCAGGCCCTCGTTGTACAGCCCGTTCAGGAAGGTCAGGTAGGCCTTGTAGGCTTCGGTTTCATAGGCGGCATAGTGCACCACGCCCTCGTCATCGGCATAGAAGCCGCTGACCAGATCCAGACCGAAGGCCGGTCCGAACATGTAGGGCAGGAAGGCGCTCTGAATGCTCATGGGAATTTCGTCGGTGGCGTCGCCGTTGCCGTTCATGTCATTTTCCTTGTAGTAGCGCAGCATCTCAACGAAGGCGTCCAGGGTGGTGGGCGCTTCGAGGCCGGCCTTCTCCAGCCACCGCACGTTGTACATCAGCACCGGCTGATAGTTGTTGGTGACCACGGTCTGCGGCACATAGTAGATGTGGCCGTCCACGGCGGTCAGGGAGCCCTTGATGATGGGATTCTCATCGAGGAACTTCTTGTAGTTGGGCATGATGTCGAAGTGCGCATCCAGCGGCTCAAACAGCCCGGAGGACAGATAGATCTGGTTGGTGTCCAGATCCGGCAGCATGATCACGTCCGCCAGATCCTGGCCGGAGGCGAGCATGGGGCTCACGGATTCGGCATAGGTGCCGGGATCCAGCAGGTTCCAGTCCACGTTCACGCCGGCGTTGTCCGCGATCTTCTTCAGCAGATACGCGTCCTTCAGGTCCACGGTGGAGTAGTAGGAGTTGATGGCCAGCTGGCTGATGGTCGGCTTGTCCGCCAGGGCGGAAGCGCAGCCCAGCAGCAGGCACAGGGCGAGCAGGATGCTCAGAGTCTTTTTCATGG
>ODAI013739315.1_pt1 | contig 10077 bp, 20 predicted proteins | sample 1539321 | NCBI WGS metagenome assembly ODAI01 (sample SAMN02144231, study PRJEB22623) | gut metagenome | biome: sheep rumen | host: Ovis aries | place: New Zealand | reverse complement strand
TCTTTATCTATTGATAAATGTAATTTCATTTATAAATTCTAAGTCTAAAGAATATTCAATACCTAAAGATCTTTTAGACAAGTTTGGTTTAGATGATGAAGCTCCATTATCTGAAGTTATATCTAAAGCTAATCAAGAAGGTTATGTATCTATAAAGAAACCTGATGGCGTAACTTACTTTATCAATAATAAAGCTCCAGGATATTCTAATCACTCTATACAATTTTTAGAATAGATAGATAGTGATACTGTAGTAGTTACATTTAGGGAAAAAGTAGATGATCCAACTATAGCAAAGGTAACTGTGAAAGTTGATTTTGATTCTGGAAAGGCTTCTATCAAGAACTAGGAAGTTATTAGAAAACCTGAACCAATAGAGGCAGGAGAAGCTTTGAGTGTGGAAGAAGTAAATAAATTAAAAGGAACATTTTCAAACTTTGGTTTAAACTTAGAAACTTGGGCTATATAGGAAGAATCTAAATTAGGTAACTTGAAAAAAGTTTTGAGTAAGAAAGGATTATCAGATGAAGTATTTAATTAGTTTTTAAAATACAGATAGGAAAGACAAGAGTTAGATAAAATGTTTGATAAAATACATAAGAAGGATCCTGATTGTGAAGTTCCTTTTTAATTAAAATAATTATATTATGGCAGGATGTATTGGAGATATTGATTTTAATGCACTAATAGATAATGTATATTCTAATGGTAAATATTTTGGTATAGATAAGTTTACACCTAATGATTTCACAGACTTTTTAAATGAAATTAGAAAAGCTAGTAATGACAAAATAAATGAAGAGAATGTTGAAAATATTATATCAGAAATTGATTAGGTAATTAATTTATATGGCACAATAAGACCAGATGAATTTACAAATAAATAGGCTTCTGATATATTACTTTAGAAATAGGATCTTTCAGTTAAAGCTAAAAGTACAGAATTAACACCAATAGAAGATGTTAAAGAAGCTAAGTATAATCTTAGAGAAAAAACTTTTATTGATGACTACTTTGGAAGTAGTATTGCTTCTGAATATATGTTAGAAATGTTTACTAAGGATTTCATAAGGAATACCTTAGTAGACATTGCTAGCGATGATGTTTCGGCACCTACTAATATTGGAAAAATTAACGATAATTTAGAAGCATATTAGCAAAGATTATATTAGGATTTAAAAAGATATATAGAGGATGATCCTAATATACATACAGTGTTAATGCCAGACAAACTTATAAATGAAGATGGTACTAATAACTTTAAAGCAATTTTTAAACAATTAGAACCAATATTTGGAAAAGATAACATTTCACCAGAAACTATATCTAGAAAATATCTTAGTAAGGAAGAATCAGATTAGAGAGATTTTAAGGCATTAACTGATTATTTTATTTTAAAACACTTTGATCAATTAATTCTTAGAGATTTTAAAGATTTTTTAAGTATAGGTGAAATATTCTACGGTAAACCTGTTAGTCATGAAAAGATTAAAACATTAAAATATACATTTAACAAAGATCATGATTACTAGAATTCGGTTAGTTGGTAGACAGATGAGCGTTCTACACCTAAAGATGTAATGTCACATCATTTGTAGTACTTAATGCGCACTATTCCGTATATAGATTAGTTTGGAAAGCAACATGGTTATTTAGATACAGATGTTATTATTTACAGTTTAAAAGCTGTTAAAGACATTTATCTAAAAGGTAAATTGGAAAAAGACCAACCATTTACAACATTTCTAGGTTTAAAAGATTTAGCGAAAAAAAGTGGAAATAATGAAATTATATATACAAAAGAAGAAGAAAAATGGGTAGAATCTTTAGGAAATAATGTATATATAAGTGATGTAATAAATAGTTTAAGGGATAATCCACAATTAGGTTATAGTGTTTTATTTAAATTACTCAAGTCTGATTATTTTAAGGGCAATAATAGTTAGGTATTTAATGTAGATATATTTAATATCTTTGATAGTCTTTATAATTATGTATTTAAAGATAACAGATTATTAAATTCTACACCAGACTTATATTAGGAATTAATACATTTTTTAGACTTTACTACTAATTTAGAAAATACTCAATATTTTTCAAATAATGAAGGAGAGTGGAGTATACGAACCATGAATCCTATGAATATTGAGCTTAATAAATATATACTACAAAACTCTATTAATAGTGCTCATATTGCTGGTTAGATAGATTATCTTTTAAGTAAATATGATATTACTTATAAGACTGAAGAAAATGGATTATAGTTAAAGAATAGTGAGAAATATGTGTAGATGTAGTTTAAAGCAAAAGACGCATCTTATAAAGATATTACATATACAGTTCGTTATTATCCAGGTAATTCAGGAAACTAGAGAGTTAAAATTTTTAAATCTTATGATGGAAGGTTTAATAAGGAATTAAACTTTATAAATGGAGTAACTAGAGTTGATTATGATAACTTTAAAGAATTTATAAGAGATGCAATACAAATAAATTTAGCTAACAATAAAGATTTGGATACATAGATTCTTAGAAGTGTAAATGATAACTATGGTCAAGCTCTAGAAAATTTATTAGGAATAAGTGCATCTGTATTGGGAAATGCTTCTATATTCCGTAAGGAAAGTGGCCTTATAAAACCACAATTAGATGTATATGCTAGACGATGGGGACTTCATAATGGAAATAATAAAGATGTTTAGTTTAGCAATAAACTTGGAGCATATGATATTATAGGTAAATCAGAATCTCATTTAATTACTTGGCTAGCAACAAATCAAGGTATAGCAAGACGTTAGATGACTAAATCAACTACACAGACCGCAGAAAAAACTACTATTAGCGCAAATTCGTTAACATGTCTTTCTTCAGAACGTAGAAATCAATATAGACATTATAGTGATGACTCGGCAGTAAAGTTAGAAATGTTATCTGATATTCTTGGTTGGGGAAATAGTAGAGAGGCTGATTTAGGTGTAGGAGGAAAACAATCTCATAACTTTAACTTTAATGAATTACTCTATAGTAATTTTGCTATAGACTTTTTAACTGGATATAAAAATACAAACAATATATATGTATCTAGATTTAAAGAGGCGGTTAATTCTGATAAAGGTAATTCTCCAGTAATTGAGGTTGCTAGAGATTTATTATTTAATTCATAGGGTATACCAGTATCTGCTAAGACTTTTCAAGATCTTCATAAAGAAACGTTTTCCAAGATATATTTAAAGTCTTGGGAAAATATGTATAATGACTTTGAAAAGTTAAATTAGTTTGCGAAATCAAACGGCATATACGAAAAACTAGGATTTGTAGAACCAATAAGAATTGACGTAGAAAATAATTTTTAGAACTTTAACTAGAGTGCTAAAAGTATAAAATTAACAGGTAATGAGTTACTTCATAAAATAACTCTAGCATATAATGAGTTTAATTTTAATGACCCAATTGCTATCATAGAAAATGTACATAAACGTGGTAGTGGTGATATAGAATTAAATAGAGCATTTATTGATAACTTAATGCGCTTTAATTCTATTGAAACAATTAATGGACTAGAATTAAATGATTCATTAGAAGTTCTTAAACCTTTAAGAAATAAATTAAAAGCTGCTGATAAAACATAGTATTGGGAATCATAGTAGAATTTGGATAATTACTTTAAGCTTAATGAATTACGTTTAGTAGATGATTTATTAACAGAAGGTGCAAAATTAAATATAGGAACTGACTAGGAAGCTACTGATGGCTGGAGAAAAATATTAAATTCTTATAGAGATTGGAAAGATGATAATAATAATATGGTTCTGGCTAAGTTAGTACTTAGGGTAAAAGATTCTAATTCAAATAATAAAACTGAATTAAATATAACTGATATTACAGATCTTATTGGTTTTTATTAGGTAGTAGAAAAAAATGGAGTAAGAAAACATATTACTCCTGATGATCCAAGTTTTAACTTTGCTGGAAAATTAGAACATGATTATTATGAAGTAGATGATGTATGGGTACATCCAGTTTTAAGAGCTTGGACAGCAGCTGATGGATTATACACAGGAAAATCTTAGACAGCTAATGTTGGTTTAACAGTGTATAGTGATCCAAAAAGAGCAAAAAATACTTTATATGAAGAAGAAGGTGCTGTAGGTGATTATGTAAAACGTAACGTTATTAATACAGCAACTATGAAATAGTTTACTTTAAATAGTCTAAATGGAATAACTGAAAATTTAAAGGTTGCTGTTATAGAAGATTTAAAAGCTGAACTTACTAATATGGTAACTGACTTTGCTAAATATAAAGTTTGGGATGGTGCAACCTTTACTAATGCCTTTTAGCACTATTTGGAAAATAACTCATTATCTGGTTCTATTACAGGTTTTACTAAAAAACCTATAATGCATCATTATTTTGATAAATATGCTGCTGGATACCTACAAAAAACTGCAAGTTTTGCTATAAATAATGAAAAAATGCGTGACTCTGTATTATTTAGGGCAATGCATTATAAAACATCCAATATAGAATGGAGAAGCTAGGATAACTAGTATATAGCACATAGAGTCGACATTACTAAGGATTATAGAGGAAATAACATATCATATGAAGATTGTTATTATAAAAGTGATGGTAGATACTACAAAATAAAAAGTATTTAGAAAGTTGACTATATAAAAAACAACAAAGATAAAAAAATAGCAGTAAAAGACCTTGATAATTATGAAGTAATAGTACAGGAAGTAACTGATAAAGGTGAGGAAATTAAAGGTAGAAAAGCTAAAGAACTTTATTACAATATAAATAGTAATTATACATTATGGTAGGTATTAGGAGGTTATAATTCAGTTTCAATGAATAATGAGACTGGAAAATTAGAGTATTCTGAAAAATCTATTGAAAAAGTAGCTGAAGTTTCTAATATAATAGGTGATATAAAAGAAGGTTATAATATTGATGATGTAATAACGTAGTAGTCTATATATTAGTTTATGAAACATTCTAATATACATTATATAGCTACTGAAGGTGCTGTTAAAAAGGGAGCTGCTAACATTAATAAATATAATAAAAATGAAAACTCTATATTAAATACAGAAGCTCTTAACTTCTTTAGTGTAAGTGCAAGAAACTTCGGTATTTAGTTAGATCCTACACACGAAGCCGACAATGCGGAAGTATCATTAATGACACAGGTTATTAGCGGTTTGGCTGATAGAGGTTTTACTAGTGAAGCTGTTAATGAGGTTTACTCTGCATTAGGAAGACTTGCTAGAGAGGCAGTAAGAGAAGATTTGGAAAATTATAAAAAAGTTTTAGGTAATGACAAAAACTTAGAAAGTAAAGTAGCTAATGAAATAGCTTCTACATTTATAAATGAATTAGGTAATGCTAATCATTTAATTGAAAGTATTGCTTAGAAAATATATAAAATGAAATTTGAGGATGATAAATCTGGTATAATTCCGTGGAGTGATCCATCAATCTTCAAACTAATTTCCAGTTCTATTACTTCTTCACTTAATAAAATGGCCATTAGAGTAAAATCATTTGGCTCACTGTCTGTACTTAATCCGTCACATGGAACTATTCAACTATTTAACAATAAAAAATTATCAGAGTATTCATCAGCACTTAAACTATATTAGGAAGGTGTTAAATTAAATGAAAGTTCTGAATATATAACAAATCATAAATTATATTTAGGACATTGGTATATGTATGAACAGAAGGATGGGTAGCAGAAAAGAGTTTTAATGAACTTGGATAATTACTACAAACTAACTTCTGATCTTGATAATGGCGAAATTAAATGGTTTAAAGAAATACTCTTAGGTGATGAAATAGAAATAACAGGTGATGAAAGAAATAAACCATAGTTTGGACTATTTAAGTTATATCTTAATGAAGGAGATAAAGAACCCTTAATTACATATATAGATGGAAATTTAAAAGATCCTTCTAAATAGTTGACAGTAGATCCTAAAAAATATCATAAAATAGTTAAAGTAGAAATACTAGGTAGAGATTTAGATACATTTAATGTATTTATAAATAATGGTGAAAATACATTATATGATTTAAAACCAGTAAAAGAAAGATATGATTTAAGGAAGAGCTTTGAAAATAAAGAAATTGATGCTGATACTTATAAAAGTGAATCACATAGACTTTTAAGAGATATTTAGAGAGAATTTAATCTTGTTAAAGAAGAAAGTGAAAAGAGCGAGAATGATAAGATTGAAGTAGAATTTACTAACGGAAAGAAAAAAATTAGTAACTATGAAACTAGTGCTTATGGAGTTCTTGTTCCAATGATTTATAAATCTAAATTTGGTTTGAAAAATTCTGATAACTTATCTGACATTGTTAATGATGAAGAGTTTTTCTTTAAGAGATTATTAGAGAATTATGCTGATTTAAATTTAGAAAATAAACGAGTTTCTAAAAGTAATTATGATGTAGTTATAAAGAATCTTAATAATCATAATATATATCTACAAACTAAATAGAGTAATATAGAAAATAATAATAAATAGTTACAAGAAATAGAGGTAGATATAAGGCAAGCACCTAACGGTAAGTTCTACAGATATGATTTATATGGCAATAAAATGTATGAAGTTTCTTCTAAACTAGATAAAGTTTATATTGACCATAGTAATGCAAATATGGGAGAAGTTATTGTTACTGATGATGCTGGTATAAGATTCTATATTGATAGATATGCACGAGAACCTCTGGATATTTAGATAAATAAAAAGAATAAAGAAAAAGAATTTAAAAAACAAATTAATAATATATTAAAAGAGACTAAACTATATAAATCATTAAAGAAAGGTAATAAAAAATATTTAACATACGATAATTTATCAGCTGATGATGTTGACTTTATAAATAATTATCTCACAAATGGTATGAAAGATTCTGGTATGGGTGACGCAATACACACTATGCCTAGATTTAAAAAGTTATGGGAGAAAAGTTAGAAAATACGTACATCATTCTTTTAGTCTTGTAACTTCTTAGCAGCTCGTATTCCAGCGCAATCAATGCAATCATTTATGAAAATGAAAGTAGAAGGTTTTACAAATGTTGGAGTAAATGACTGTTATATTAGTGACATGCAAGTTTGGTTACAAGGTTCAGACTTTGATGTTGATAAAGTAACTTTGATGGGAATGTCTTTAACTAATTCAGGCCTTTTAAAACCTTGGAGTAAGTATATAAGATTCCAAGATGAAATGGAATATGCTATAACTTCTAGAATAAAGTTTCCAACTGGTTTAGAAACAAAAGTAGTTACTACTGATTCTGTTGAGCATCATAAATATGAAAAATTATTTAGAAACGGAGAATTAAGCATAGAACGTCCCGAATCACCAAAATTTAAAACATTTAAAAATCCAGATGGAACTGTTAGTCTTGAGGAAGAACAAAAGGCTTATAAATAGTACAATTTAGAGATGGATGAGTACTATAATAAACTAAGACTAATGGTAGAAATGTTTAACAAATATAGTAATACATTAGAAGGTGCTGAAGATAATGTACGAAATAATATTTAGAAAGCTGTTAATGATAATAACCTACAAGAACTTAGAGATATTGACTAGGTATTAATGAACTTAGTTCAATATAGAGCTACAGAAATTTCTGGAGACATTTCAAACTTAATAGCTAGTTAGAATCCAATTGATGTTGTAGCATAGCCTTTAAAAGATAGAGCCGATAAATCTAACTTTGGAAGAAAGGATATGTATAATAGATATGGAAATTCAGTAGTTAAAGATAAGTAGTTATTAAATAATCAGACTGGAAAAACAGGTATTGAAGTTACAGCAGCTTCTGGTATTAAAACATTCTTTGCTTTAACATAGTTTTTTAATAATTCTTTAAAGAATAACTTATCATTAGAACTATTAAATAATCTAAAATTTAATGTTAAAATTAGAGGTAAAGAGTATCATACAATTTCTAACCTAAATGAAATAAGATTACCAGACGCTATAAGAAGAGATCCAAAACAAGCTGAACTAGTAAAAGCAGCTGATTAGTTTAATGAGTACATTAGGGAATCCGATCCTGTTGATGCAGATGCAGTAATTTCCGCAATAATGACTTTAGCAACTGACAATGCTAAAGAGTTAAAACTTGGCAAATTAAATGCAAGTGCTGAAATATTAGGTTTATATCTATACGGAGTTACAATAGGTGTACCATTTGATACACTTGCTGACATCTTTACTTCTAATACCGCAGATGTATTAAATAAAAGGATGCACGGAAATATCTTTACTGACGAAGGAGATATTAGCTTGGCTAGAGCAATTACTTGGTTATAGACAGGTCCAAGTCAACCAATGGAAAAAGTTGGAAGTGGAGATAATGTAGAGTATATTCCTCATGAAGACATTCAATAGTTTTTAAAGTGTTCTTACTATAATAAAACTTCTGATGGGTACGAAAAATCTATAGTATAGATTATAAAAAATATAAAAGAAAACATATCTAAGGACACACCAATTAATGATGATATGAGTTCTGGATAGAAATCTTTACAAATAATTAGACGAAAAGCTTTATTTGCTGATTAGATAAAGTATTTGCTAAACCAAGCTCAAATGATTAATTCTACTAATTGGAAAGTAAATAGATATAAAAATGAAGTAATTGATTATATCAAATCTATGTACAAAATATATGGAGATGGAAATTTTGAAAGAAATGACTTATCTGATATTAAGCAATTACTTGACGGTTCTAGAGAGATTGGAACTTTAAGATCTTTAATTCTTAATAAAGGTGTGCCAGTATTATTAGAAGATAAATTAAGCTTCTATGATAACTTTTCTACAATTATTCAAAATACATTACCTAAAAAAACTACAGTAGATTTAGTTGAAGACTAGAGATTAATAGACTTTTATAATGTAAATAATACATTTAAAATAGATTTTGAATAGTATTGTACGGACTAGAAATATAAACAAAAGGTAATAGATGCCTATGAAGTAAATAAACATACATTAAACCCATTTAGAGTAGTAGAAGGTTTACCACACTATAAAGAGTATCTAAATGTAGCCGCAGCGGATTCAATGCGACTCAGTTTATCATCTGTATTTAGAGCTATACGTAGCAATAGTAACTTTGTATTTGATACTTATGGAGTCTACGGAGGCAAAGATGTTAAACGTAGATACTATAAGAGGATGGAAGATTTCTTTACTAGAAAATTACAGGATAGTTTCTTAAGAGGAATTACAATTAGATTAGACGATAATACCTTAATAAAACAAGGTAATAGTTATGTTAAATCAAAGGGTAATCCAATAGTAACATTAGGAACCGTAGAAGGTAATGTTGCATTTAAAAACTGGGTAGAGTCTACTTTATTATTGTAGTTATAGGCAAAAGACGGATATAATGTAAAAGATAATACATTTGTAAACGATTTAATGCCTAAGTTATATACTAGAACAATGTCTGGTAATAGAATTAAAGGTTTGTCTTTACCACAGGACATGATACCAAAGACTGAATTGGAAAAGAAAACATTTGATAGATATCAACTAGACTTTCTAGCATTAACTGGACAACGTTTGTTAACTGATTCTAAGTATTCAATAGCAGACATAATGTACTTATATAATTTAGTAACATACGGTAATTCTAGAAATGTAGTAGCTCTTACTGGTATTACTGATATTCTATATAAGCATCCAGGAACTGTTGCTACTAAATATAGGGATTATATTGCTAAATTTGATAGTAATAATACTATACACGTAGTTAAAAATTTTGGAGATGCTTAGATAAAGGACGGTGATTTAGTTATTAATTAGGATGAATTACTAAGGCAAGTAGCTCCAGAATCTTTTGAAATTAAACGTAAAGCAGATTTTAGAGGTCCTTATGTACGCCTTCTTAATACATAGAATGGAATTAGAGAACTTTGGAAGATAAGAGAAGAAGTCGTTGCTTAGGATGAAGCAAAATTATAGGCAAGAATAGACAAATTTAGAAGTAAAAACTCTGATCTTGAAGGAATTGAAGAACTTGAAGAAGTTAATG
>ODAI010249828.1_pt1 | contig 10077 bp, 7 predicted proteins | sample 1539321 | NCBI WGS metagenome assembly ODAI01 (sample SAMN02144231, study PRJEB22623) | gut metagenome | biome: sheep rumen | host: Ovis aries | place: New Zealand | reverse complement strand
CATACAAAAAACACCCAAAAACCGTAGTTTTCAGGTGTTTTCCGCCCCTGCCAAGAATCGAAGCGACGGGATTCGAACCCACGACCTCTGCGTCCCGAACGCAGCGCTCTACCAAGCTGAGCCACGCTTCGATAAGAAATATATGCAATAATTTCTTTTAGCATATATATTCTATAAGAGAAACGGTGGATTGTCAAGAAGATTTTTTGGGAGTATACTCTTGATACGGTTTTGCGGTTCCTGTACAGGTCTCCTGAAGGGCCCGGACAGGACTGTTTTACGGACACTGCAGATACAGGTGCCCCTGCGGGGGAGGGAGGCTGAAGGAAAGATGCTGCGCCTGATTCCGACAGCGGGGCCGGGGGATCCGGCGCTCGAGGTATATACAAAGCTGTCCGAGGTACAGCTCAAAAGGCTCTACGAGCCGGACGGGGGTCTCTTTATCGCGGAGAGTCCCAAGGTCGTTCTGCGCGCCCTGGACGCCGGCTGTCAGCCGGTGTCGCTCCTGGTGGAGGACAGGCATGTCCGCGGAGAGGCGGCCGGGGTGCTGGCGAGGTGTGAGGAGACCGCCGGGGAGATCCCGGTCTACACCGGCAGCTACCGGGACCTGGTCCGCCTGACCGGCTACGCGCTCACCAGGGGCGTCCTGTGCGCCATGAGAAGGCCTCCCCTGCGGTCTGCCGATGAGGTCCTGGCGGGCGCGCGCCGGATCGCGGTCCTTGAAAATGTGATGAATCCAGCCAATGTCGGGGCTATTTTCCGCAACGCCGCCGCCCTGGGCATGGACGCCGTCCTGCTGACGGACGGCTGCAGCGACCCCCTCTATCGCAGGACCCTGCGGGTCAGCATGGGGACTTCCCTGCAGATCCCCTGGGCCTGGGCCGGAAGGAGCCTGGAGGACTGGAAACAGAGCGGGCTCGCCATGCTCCGGGACAGAGGCTTTCGGACCATCGCCATGGCCCTGCGGGAGGACGCCGTGCAGCTGGACAGGCTTTGTCTGGGAGAGCGGGAAAAGGCCGCGGTGATCCTGGGCGCCGAGGGGGACGGCCTCATGCCGGAGACCATAGGGGGAGCGGACAGCGTCGTGGTGATCCCCATGATGCGGGGCGTGGATTCTCTCAATGTGGCCGCGGCCAGCGCGGTCGTCTTCTATGAGCTGGGGAAAAAATAAGGAATGCCGTCTGAAACGTGTATGACAGGCCCGGCCGGAGGCCGGATACGAAAATGGAAATGGAGGAAATCCTTTGCAGACACAGCCGATGAATTTTTTTGATGTGGTATATAAGATCCTGGCGGAGGGCTATCCGCCCTCGGAATATCAGGGAATTGGGATCCTGGCAGCCATTCTGGCATCCATGATCCTCAGCATCTATATCTATTTCTGCTACCGCCTGATCGGCCGCAGGACCTTTTATTCCCTGAGTTTTAACCTCTCCCTGCTGGGGGCGGGCCCGGTGACGGCGGCCCTGATCCTGCTCATGTCCCAGAATGCGATCGCGGCAATCGGTGTTGTCGGCGCCCTCTCGATCATACGTCTGCGAGGGGCCGTCAAGGAGCCCATGGACCAGGCCTTTATCCTCTGGTCGGTGGCCTGCGGGATCTTTATAGCGGCCGGTATGTGGCGCGTGGGGATCATCGTCTCGATCATCCTCACGGCGGGCGTGATCGTGATCGACCTGCTGCCCCTGGGGCGGGCGCCGCTCATCCTCTCGATCTACGGCAGAGAGGGCGGGAAGGCTGACCTCTACAGGGCCTGCGCGGATGTGATCTCCAGAAACTGCACCAACGTGAAGGTCATCTCGGCGGGCAGGATCGGGAAAAAGAAGAACCTGGTCCTCAGAGTCCGGACCAGCCAGCGCATTCGGCTGACAAATGAACTGGCCGGGCTCCCGGAGGTGGACGGCGTCACGATCGCAGAGCAGAGCGGAGAGGTCTCCTTCTGAGAAACCTGAGTTGAACGGCGTTCAGGTGCAAACAAAGCTCCGCATAGTTTCATGCGGAGCTTTGTTCAATGCAAAGATTTGTAATCTCTGAACGCTGTAATGATCATCTGGGCAGGCGGAAATAGTAGAGCGACAGGGTGCGGATCGTTTTGCCGTCTTCGCTGCTTTCCGCCTCCATCAGCTCTCCGAGGGATTTGTCGGCCGCTTCGGCCAGGACCGGGATCCGCTGGCCCTCGGACAGCCCGTTTGAGAAGCGGTAGCGGAGGATCCGGGTCCCGTCAGCGTAGCGGGTCACGGAGCAGACGGACTTGTCGGTCCCGAATACGGCGGCCAGGTCGTTGAGGGGGCTGCCGGTCCCTTCCTTGAAGGCGGTCAGCAGGGAGACGCCGCTGTCCGCATGGACGGAAATGCCGCAGACTGTGCCGGCAGAGGGCAGGCAGTCTTCTTTGGTGAAGTTGGCCAGGCAGAGACGGACCTTTTTCTGCGCCTGACCGGAGCCGGCGGATGCCTCCTTTTCCCCTGCGGGGACAGCGTCAAAGAATTCATAGGAATAGGCCGGGATGACCACGTCTGTCTCCTCCCCGCTGCCGGAATCCGGCAGGACAAGCTCCCAGCCGGCGTGGGTAAACTGGGCCATGCTGCAGGGGAGCTGGAAGGATGTGCTGTCCAGGGTGAAGCTGTAATAGTAATCGACGGTCTCGGCAGTGAAAAGGTCGCTGCCGGTCCCTTCCAGGACCTGGGACCGGACGCGGGGCTCCTCATCCGGATCCGCCGGAGGGAGGGCGGGGGCTTCCGCCGCCGCTGTCAGGCCCGTAGAGGCCGGATCGGCAGTCTCATCGCTGTCGGGCGTGTACATGGTGCCCGTGCCGGAACAGCCGGACAGGGAGAGAGAGGCGGCCAGAAGGACGGCCAGGCAGATGCCGGCCCCTGGTGAGCGGCGGGATCTTCCGGAAAAGAAGGCAGTGGATTTTTTATAATTTTTATTGGTCATAGAGTATATCCCCGTGGATGTGTGCGCGTTTTTTGATGACGGACCCGCGCGGACCCGCTCCGGATCCGGAGGCGGTCTGCGCCGTAACCAATTAGCCATTATAACATATCATGGGAAAAGGGGACACTGGAAACTTGAAACAGACCGGGGCTGCAGCAGGACGAAAACGCAGAAAAGACCGCCCCGGTTCTTATAGAAGCGGGAGGCTTCCCGCCATGGTAAAGGACAGGAATATGAGTGGAACAGAACAGGACATGACGACAGACCGGGTGCAGAAAAAGATCGCGGAGATGATCGCCGCGGAGCTGGGGGTCAGGCTCTGGCAGGTCGAGGCCGCCGTCGGCCTGATCGATGAAGGGAATACCATCCCTTTTATAGCCAGATACCGCAAGGAGGCGACGGGGACGCTGGACGATGAGCAGCTGCGCTCGCTGGACGAGAGGCTGACCTACCTGCGGAACCTGGAGGAAAAGAAGGAGAAGGTGCTGGAGAGCATCGAGGCCCAGGGGAAGCTGACCGACGAGCTCAGAAGCCGGATCGAAGAGGCGCAGACCCAGGTGGCCGTCGATGATCTCTACCGCCCCTTCCGGCCCAAACGCAGGACCAGGGCGGGCATCGCCCGGGAGAAGGGCCTGGAGGGACTCGCCGACTGGCTGGTCTCTGCGGACGCGGACCGGCCGGCCCTGGAGGAGGCGGAAAAATATGTCTCTGAGCAAAAGGAGGTCGCCAGCGCCGGGGAGGCCCTGCAGGGGGCGCAGGATATCCTCGCGGAGAGGATCTCCGACCAGGCCGATTACAGGACCTGGATCAGGGAGCGCACAGCCGGGGACGCCTTTATCGTGACGGCCCGGAAGGAGACCTCCGCAAAAACCGCGGAGGACCGCAGCGATGTCTATGAGATGTATTTTGAATACGAGGAGCAGGCGGCAAAGATCCCGGGCCACCGGGTGCTGGCCATCAACCGCGGGGAGAAGGAGGGCTATCTGACCGTCAAGGTGGACGCCCCCAGGGAAAAGATCCTCCAGTACCTGCAGCGGAAGGTGATCCGCCGCAGGAAGGGCCAGACCAATCCCTACACGGCCCCTGTCCTGGAGGAGGTCTGCGCGGACAGCTACGACCGCCTGATCGGCCCCGCGATCGAGAGGGAGATCAGAAACGCACTCACAGAGAAGGCGGAGGACGGCGCGATCCTTGTCTTCAAGCAGAATCTCGAGCAGCTCCTCATGCAGCAGCCCATCGCCGGCCGTGTGGTCCTGGGCTGGGATCCGGCCTTCCGCACAGGCTGCAAGCTGGCCGTGGTCGATGCGACCGGAAAGGTGCTGGACACTGCGGTGATCTATCCCACGGCCCCCCAGCACAAGGTCCGGGAGGCGGAGGCCGTCCTGCAGGGACTGATCAGGAAATACGGGATCTCCCTGATCTCTGTGGGCAACGGGACCGCGTCCCGGGAGTCGGAGCAGGTCATCACGGATTTCTTTAAAAAGACCGGCAAGCCCCTTCAGTATGTGATCGTCAATGAGGCCGGAGCCTCGGTCTACTCCGCCAGTAAGCTCGCCACCGAGGAGTTCCCGCAGTTTGATGTGGGGCAGCGGAGCGCGGCCTCGATCGCCCGCCGGCTCCAGGACCCCCTCGCCGAGCTGGTCAAGATCGACCCCAAGGCGATCGGCGTCGGCCAGTACCAGCATGATATGAACCAGAAAAAGCTGGACGGCGCCCTCTCCGGAGTGGTGGAAAAATGCGTGAACGCGGTCGGCGTGGACCTGAACACGGCCTCCGCCCCGCTCCTGTCCCATATCGCCGGGATCAGTGCCTCCATCGCCAGAAACATCGTCAGCTGGAGGGAGGAGAACGGACGCTTTGAGGAGCGCAGCCAGCTCCTCAAGGTCAAGGGCCTGGGGCCCAGGGCCTACGAACAGTGCGCGGGCTTTCTGAGGATCCGGGACGGCAGAAATCCCCTGGACAACACGGCGGTCCACCCGGAGAGCTACGAGGCCGTGAAGACCCTGGCCGGCCTTCTCCAGGTCCCCATGGAGCAGGCGGAGCTGCAGAAGATCCGGTCCATGGTGCCGGATACAGCCGCGGCGGCAAAGAGACTGGGGATCGGTGAGATCACCCTCAGGGATGTCCTGGCGGAGCTGGAAAAGCCCGGCCGCGACCCCAGACAGGATATGCCCGCCCCGGTCCTGCGCAGCGATGTGCTGTCCATGGAGGACCTGACTCCCGGCATGAAGCTCAAGGGAACGGTCCGCAATATCGTGGACTTCGGGGCCTTCGTCGACATCGGCGTCCACCAGGACGGACTTGTCCATGTCTCAAAGCTGAGCCGGAGATTTGTCCGCCACCCCCTGGAGGTGGTGAGCGTCGGCGATATCGTCGAGGTGACCGTGCTCTCCGTGGACCTGAAAAAGAAGCGGATCTCTCTCTCCATGACAGGGGAATAAAATCCGCAGGGGGAGCGGCCCCGCAGACCCCGGGACCCGGATCGGACGGAAGAGGCAAAGAAAAGCCGCAGGGGGAGCGGCCCCCGCAGACCCCGGGGCCCGGATCGGTCAGAACGCAAAAAAAAGGAACCCTTCGCGGCGGCGCCTGCCTGAGGCCGCTGCGAAGGGTTTTCTAAAGGGGAGTATGAAAAGTATTGAACCACCGGCCGACCTGATGATCTCATAAACAGGGGCCTGCAGTGAGTAGAAGCCCGGGGACCCGCACAGGATGTTTATCAAGGAGGGAGTGTCGGCCTCCTGTGCTGATCTGTTCTTATCATAAGGGGGAAATGTGTAGAGAGTGTGTAGTTTCTATTCACAACCGGTTAATTCCGGTGTGAAGGCTTTCGGTTGACGGATGTTTTTCCTTGGTTCATAATGAAAAAAAGGGGGATTTTATCATGAATCTGACTGTTTTACTGATCGCTGTATATCTGCCGCTTCTGCCGGTCCTGTTTCTGGTGATCCGGTCCGGAGCCTTTGGAAAGGGGGGCTTCGGCACCTTTCTCAAGCTGTTCTTTCTGGGAGTCGCCGTGGCGGTTCCTGCCTTTCTGATGGAGGCCGGCGGAATGATGGCGGCCACCATCCTGCTGAGGATCCTGTTTCCGCAGGCCCAGGGAGGCGGCCTCCTGGTGGTTTCCGCGATCCTCAGATATGTCCTGGCCGCGGCCCTGATCGAGGAGGCCTGGAAGCATTTCATTCTCAGGACGACGACCTGGAAGCAGATGACCATGGAGTCGATCGGAGACGGGACGGCTGCCTCCGCCGCTGTGGGCGCCGGCTTTTCCGCGGTGATGTATGCCGCCTGGCAGGTCGCCTATCACTTTATCCCCACCGATATGGAGGCGGTGCGGAATGCCATGCCGGACTTTTTGAGCGCGGGCGCCGTCGTGGCCTTTATCTACGCCCTGCTCTTCGTCCCCGCCCATTTCGGCTATTCCGGCTTCATGGGGATGCTCTATGGAGTCGCCAAGGGGGCTGACCAGAAAAACCATGCGGGGAGGGCCGGCTTTATGCTGACCATGAGCTTCCTGCTCCCCACCCTCCTGCACAGTCTCTGTGAGGGACTGGTCGGATACGGGATGTCCTCGGGGAAGACCCTGTGGATGATCCCGGGCTTTGCCGCCGAGGCCGTTCTGGCCGTGATCATCGGGATCGTTCTGAGCGGCGCCCATGACAACGCGGCTGTCGCGAATGCCGCGGCCCAGCAGGCCGCCGGCCAGGCGGGCGCGGAGGCGGCCGGGAGCGAAACGGGAGAAAGCACAGATGCGGACGGCCAGCCCATGCTGACGATGGAGGATCCGGACGGCGGCTTTGGGGCCCCGGATGCGGATCAGGCCGGTGCGGACGGCGGCTTTGGGGCCCCGGATGCGGATCAGGCCAGTGCGGACGGCGGCTTTGGGGCCCCGGATGCGGACCAGGCCGGCGCGGACGGCGGCTTTGGGGCCCCGGATGCGGACCAGGCCGGCGCGGCCGGCGGCTTCGGCGCCCCGGATGCGGATCCCGCAGGTCAGGATCCCGGAGCTTCTTCTGCCGGCAGCAATCCGGCTGCTGACCCCGGATCCTCTTCCCCGGATCCCTTTGATCCGGCGGGCGATGACAGCTCTGACCACCCCATGCTCAAGTGGTGACGGCTCTGACAGGACCACATTCAAATGAAGACAGCCCTGCCGGTTTGGATCAACGGGGCAAGGGCTGGCAGATGGTCAGACTCTCTGCTCAGGTGGTGACATGCTGACAGCGCTGACCGCATAAAATACGATAAAAAAGCCCTGCGGACTTCCGGTTCATTCGGGAAGCCCGCAGGGTCTTTTTTCTGTAAAGCCGGATCTTCTCTGAAAATGATCAGAGGAAATATGATCCCGGACCTGATCAGAGGAGGCCGGCCATCCGCTTCAGAACGGTCTCATCCACCGGGAAGGGGCACTGGGCCAGCTTGGCGGGGCTTGCCAGGGTCGCGGCGACGGACTGCTGCAGGACGGATTCGGGGGCCTGGTCCCGCCCGCAGGTCGCCTGGTAATAGGCCTCAAAGGAATCGATGTCGTCGAAGCCGGCTGTCCGGAGCAGGTAGGACGCGTCCTCCGGGGCGGCCTCGCGAAGGTAGCCTGCCAGGAAGTAACCGCAGGCCTTGCCGTGGGGCATGCCCAGTTCATAGGTCAGGGGATAGCTGAGGCCGTGGGGGAGGGTCGTGCCTGTGTGGGCGATGGCCATTCCGGCGAACATGGAGGCGACCAGCATGTCTGTACAGTTTTCGAGGGTCAGGGCATCGCCGGACAAAATGGCCTCCCGGCTCCGGCTCCAGACCCTGAGTCCCGCATCCACACACATGCGGCTGCAGTCGGTCGATTTGGTGTTCAGCCAGCTCTCATACATGTGGGAGAGGGCGTCGATGGTTGTGTCGGTGATGACCCTGCGGGGGGCGGACAGCAGATATTTTCCATCCAGGAGAGCCAGCTCCGGAAAGATCTTGTGGGGGATGGAGCCCTTGGTGCGGATCGAATGCCTGGTGAGGACAGAGACGGCGGTCACCTCCGACCCGGTCCCGCAGGTCGTGGGGATGCAGACGACGGGCAGGGCGTCCGTGACGGCGTTTTTGTCATAGAGATACTCGACGCCGGCGTCCTTCTGGCGGATCATCAGGGCAATGGCCTTCGCGGCATCCATGGGAGACCCGCCGCCTATGCCGATGACAAAATCCGCTCCCTCGGCCAGGCCCAGGTCACGTCCCTTCATGACCGTCTCCACGGAAGGGTTTTCCTCCACTTCGTTGAAAACGGCCCACTCAGCTCCCTGCTCCGCCAGGGCGGCCTGGACATCGTCCATGGAACCGTTTTTGAACGCGCTGCTCTTTCCGGTCACGATCAGGGCCTTGCGCCCGAAAGAGGCGAGCTCCTGCGCGTGGGCGCGGACGCAGTCCTTCTCACAGTAAACTTTTACCGGCATATAAAAATTCATGATATTTCCCTCCTGATGCTTGCGTTACAGTTCAGACCCTGCTGGAACCCGAGTGTTTTTGAGCGGTCTTCAGCGAAAAAACGAGTTGTTTTGTCTGCAGGCCGGGCCCGGCAGAAATGATCATATCTATTCTAACAGAGTCGCCGGCAAAGGTATATCCCTTTCCCGGCGCTGCTTTTTTCCGGAAATAAGTGAATCTTATTCACAATAAGTCTTTAAAAGATGAATGACTTTCTGTATAATATCCATCTTGGATGTTTAATATAAAAAAACATGCAGTATTCAACCATATTGTGTGCGATTTTATACATGTATTTCATAATTGTACATGTTCAAATCATTCCCGTTTACTTTATAATTTGTAACGTATATAGGTTTGACAATCGTTTTAGACGTTATTCAGTACAGTTCTTTGGAAGAATATGCACAGCAGCCTGTGTTTGAAGAACGTGCCAGGAGGGAATCAGATGACTGCTGGAGATGCAAACGCGAGACTTGAGGGAGCTTTTTTACAGCTGATCGAAGAGAAGCCTTTCTCTAAGATTACTGTAAATGACATTGTGGAAAGAGCAGGAGTGCACAGAAATACCTTTTATTACCATTACCAGAGCATCCCGGCCATGCTGGGCGAGATCTGCCGGAAAATGGTCACGCAGATGTTTGTGGTCTACAAGGATGTCAATTCTCCTGCGGACTGTATTCTGCCGCTGGTGCGTTACACGAAAGAACACAGGACGGCGATCCTGCACATCTATGATTCCGAGGTGAGATCTGTTCTGATGGAGTATGTGCGCCAGATCGGGAGGTTCGCGATCGAGCGCTATATTGATAATATCACTGACAGGACCGGGATCAGCCGCCATGACAAGGAGCTTATGGTCCGCTTTTATACAGCCGGTGTGGTCGGCGTCTGGACGGACTGGGTAGAAGATGGCATGGAGACGGACTCCTCGGAGGATTTTATCCGGATCGGCAATATCCTGGAAAAGACGACCATGGAGGCCTACCATCTGCAAGGGTGATCCGGAGCGGATTGCTGTCTGAAAAAATGATCCGGGCAGAGCGCCGGAAAGGTACATACAGAATACATAGAATATATAATATATATGTAGAAAAGTGCTGGAAAATACAAACCGGCTGCGGCAGACGCGGGGTCTGCTGCAGCCGGTTTTCTGTGCCCCGGAGCGCAGGCCGGCCGGTCATCCCGTCATCCCGGTTGTTTTCATCAGGATTATTTATGGTAGAATTTCTTTCTTTCGTAGCGGGCCTCGCAGGTCTGGTTGACGCCCAGCTTTTTGAAGACGCCCTCGTCGATCTGTGAGAGGATGACGGAGGAGTGGGCCTCCAGGCCGGACAGGAGGGGAAGGGCGTCGAGGGCCTTCTTGGCGTTTTCGTCCTCAACGGCCGCAATGGCGAGGATCAGGAGGATCTCGTTGAGGTGGAGCAGGGGGCTCCGCTCTCCCAGATGATCGACCATGAGGTTCTGGCTGGCCTCGATCATGACCGGCGAGAGGAGCTTGACGGTCTCGGGGATATGGGCCAGGTACTTGAGGGCGTTGAGCAGCAGGGCGCTGGAGGCCCCCAGCAGGCTGGTGGTCCTGCCGGTCAGGATGGTCCCGTCGGGCATCTGCATGGCGGCGGCCGGACCTCCGGTCTCCTCCTGGCGGACATTGGCCGCCATGATCACGGGGCGGTCACTGACGGAAAT
>ODAI014678150.1_pt1 | contig 10078 bp, 9 predicted proteins | sample 1539321 | NCBI WGS metagenome assembly ODAI01 (sample SAMN02144231, study PRJEB22623) | gut metagenome | biome: sheep rumen | host: Ovis aries | place: New Zealand | reverse complement strand
TTCCAAGCACAAGATGGACTCCGAGCAGTACTCCATTTCGGAGGAGACGGCGGCGGCGGTCAACGGTGCGCATGCGCGGGGCAACAAGGTCTTCGCGGTGGGTGTCACGGTGGTGCGTGCGCTGGAGACGTATGTGACCACCAAGAAGGAGATCCGTGCTTTCGAAGGCTGGACCAACAAGTTCATCTTCCCGCCGTACCAGTTCTCGATTCCCGACGCTTTCGTCACCAATTTCCATCTGCCCTACAGTACGATGCTGATGACGGCCGCCGCCTTCGGTGGCTACAAGAACATCATGGATGCCTACAAGGTCGCCATCGAAGAAGGTTATCAGTTCGGTACCTATGGCGATGCCATGTTAATCATCTGATTTTACTTCCAGTTTCAGGGTATATGGCTTTCAGACCGTCTCGCTAAAGCGAGCCCCCTCCCACCGCCAAGGCGGCGGGCCCCTCCCTCTAATAGCCGAGGGTGGCTAAGGTCTTCAAGCCATATACCCTGAAACTGCAGAAAAAAGTTAATTTTTGTTCAAAGGCAGAAATTGCTTTTCTGTCAGCGGTAAGTGGGGCGGGCTCCGTATCTTCGTGGAAAAAAGAAGATGGAGCCCGACCTTTCTGTTTATTATTGTGCGCTGAGCAAAGTTTTCGCGTACCGATGTGCCGCCGGCCGGCGGCTGCTCGAACATTTTGGCGGCCCGGCCGCCGTTTTCGCCGCCCGTCGCAAGGAACTGCTTTCCGTACTGCCCGGCGCCGCCGCCTATGTGGATCACTTGCTGGACCCCGGCCTGCTGGCCTGGGCGGAGCGCGAGGCCGCCTGGGCCCGGCAGGCCGGAATCCGGCTGCTGGGCCTCGGCGCGCCGGGCTATCCCCGCCGGCTGGCCGCTTGCGACGATGCCCCGATCCTGTTATATTGTAAAGGTACGGCCGACCTCGATGCCCCGCGCTCGCTGGCGGTCGTCGGGACGCGCAAGTGCAGCTGGCACGGCCGCAATGCCTGCCGCAAGTTGATCGGCGCCCTCGCCGCCCTCGACCCGAAGCCGACGATCGTCAGCGGACTGGCGCTCGGGATCGACGGCTGTGCCCACGGCGCCGCGCTGGAAAGCGGCCTGCCGACCGTGGCCGTGCTTCCCTGCGGACTGGATGAAATCTATCCGCGGCAACATGGCGAACTGGCCGGCCGGATTGCAGAAAATGGCGCCCTCGTGTCGGATTTCGCACGCGGGACTGCGCCGGTCGCTTTCACTTTTTTACGGCGCAACCGGATCATCGCCGCCCTCGCCGACGCGACGCTGCTGGCCGAATCCTACCGCAAGGGCGGCGGCCTGATCACGATGTCACTGGCCGCTTCCTACAACCGCGATTGCTTCGCCGTGCCGGGCCGGTTGTCGGATGCTTCGTTTGAAGGGTGCAACCGTCTGATAGCCAAACAGGAAGCGGTGCTTGTCGCCGATGAGGACACGATCCCTGACACCTTGGGATGGCCGCTGCCCGCCCTGCGGCAGACCCCGAAAAGCCCATACCGTCCGGAGGATTCGCCCCAGCGGAAACAGGTCCTGCAACTGTTGCAGGAACATGCCCCGCTCACGCCGGAAGACCTCTCCGTGCGGATGGGAATCCCGGCCCGCGAAGCGACCGTATTGCTGCTTTCCCTGGAAATGGAGGGCCGTATCGTAGCCGACGGTAACAATTTTTTCTTATCTTTGTAAGAATGTTGACCGATACCCATTGTCACCTGTACGATGAAGCGTTCCGGCCCGATTTCGAATCGGTGCTTGCGCGCGCCCGGGAAGCCGGCGTTACCGCCTGTGTAATGCCCGGAATCGACCGATCCTGCCACCAGGCCCTGCTTGCAGTGGCCGACGCGCTCCCGGATTTCGCCTTTCCCTGCATCGGCCTGCATCCGACCTCGGTCGCGGAGAACTGGCAGGAAGAACTCGATTTCGTGAAAGAACACCTGGGCGACCGCCGCTGGTATGCCGTAGGCGAGATCGGCCTGGATGCGTACTGGTCGAAAGATTTCATCAAGGAGCAGATGCGCGTGCTGGAAGAGCAGGTGTCGATGGCGGCTGCAGCCGGGCTGCCGGTGATCATCCACCTGCGCGAGGCCACCGAAGATTTCTTCCGGGTGCTGGAAGACCTTCGGGGCGTGGACTTCCGGGGCGTGATGCATGCGTATTCCGGCAGTTACGAGGTTTACCGGCGGCTGCTCGGCTATGCGGACTTCAAGTTCGGCATCGGCGGGGTGGTGACCTATAAAAATGCCGGTATCGCCGCGGCGCTGGAGAAGATGTCGCTGGACGACATCGTCCTGGAAACCGACTGCCCGTGGCTGACGCCCGTTCCGTACCGCGGCAAGCGGAACGAACCGGCCTATGTCCGGCTGGTCGCCGAAAAAGTAGCACAGATCAAGGGACTTCCGCTCGAGGAGGTGGCTGCTGTCACCACCCGCTCGGCGCAGCGTCTCTTTAATTTATAAGCCAGATGGAAAGAAAGATACTTCTCATCTACACGGGCGGCACGATCGGGATGAAGCAAGATCCGGAGACCCTGCTGCTCAAACCTTTTGATTTTCATCAGATTACCCGGGAAGTCCCCGAGCTCAAAAAGTTCGGCTATGTGATCGATTCCCTTTCTTTCGATCCCGTGATCGACTCTTCCGACGTAAAACCCGCCTTCTGGGTGAAACTCGCGGGCATCATCAAGGCCAATTATGCTTTCTACGACGGCTTCGTGGTCCTGCACGGCACCGACACGATGGCCTTCTCCGCCTCGGCGATGAGTTTCATGCTCGAGAATCTGGAGAAACCGGTCGTCTTCACGGGCAGCCAGCTGCCGATCGGGATGCTGCGGACCGACGGGAAGGAGAATCTCATCTCGTCGATCGAGCTGGCCGCCGCCCAGGACGCGGAGGGGAACCCGCGCATCAGCGAAGTCTGCATCTATTTCGACAGCCGCCTGTTCCGGGGCAACCGGACCACCAAGTACAACGCCGAGGATTTCCGGGCCTTCCGTTCGGCCAACTATCCGCCGCTGGCCGAGGTCGGCATCCATATCAAGTTCAACGAAAGCGCACTCTACCGGCCGGCGCAGCGGGGCAGGGAACTGGTCCTGCATACGGATCTGGATACCCATGTGGCTGTCCTGAAGATATTTCCGGGTATCGGCGAGCCGCTTGTCCGCGCCGTCCTTTCGACGGAAGGGCTGCGGGCCGTGGTGCTGGAAACCTATGGTTCGGGCAATTCGCCTTCGGATCCGTGGTTCCTCGACGCCCTGCGCGGCTTTACGCAGGCGGGCGGGATCATCGTCAACGTCACCCAGTGCCAGGCGGGCACCGTCGACATGGGCGCCTACGCCAACGGCGACATCCTCCGGCAGGCGGGATTGGTTTGCGGAAGGGATATGACGACCGAAGCGGCCTTGACAAAATTATTTGTACTTTTGGGTCAATACGCTGACAATAAGATCGTTGCTGAAAAATTGGAAATCGGCGTCAGTGGAGAAATTTCTGAGAAATAGTGATACTTTCCGAAAAAATTGTTAAATTGCAAAGAATTTTGTGGCGGGATTACCGCCGAAAGAGAAACTATAACTATTTAAATACAGTGTTTAATAATTAATCAAAAAACCTATGAAAAAAATTTTCATGTTTTTGGCAGTGATCGGTCTTCTGACCATTTCTGCTGAGTACCAGAAGACTTTTGCGCAGGACAATCAGGCTGCCGAGCAGACTGAGGCCGTGGCTCAAGCTCAGGACGACGTGGTCGACCCGTTCGCCGCAGCTCCGGATGACAAGCCGATCCACCAGCAGCTCAAGAAGCTGTTCATCGACGGTGGTGCAACCTTCATGTCCCTCGTGCTGTTGTGCCTCATCCTCGGTCTGGCCATCGCCATTTCGAAGATCATTACCCTGAGCATTGCCCAGAACAACAACACCAAACTGCTGAACAAGATCGAGGACTGCCTCAAGAACGAAGGTGTTGACAAAGCTTACGAGCTCTGCCGCAACACGCCGGGTCCGGTGGCCCGCATCTTCACCCAGGGTCTGCTCCGCGTCCGCGACGGCCAGGGCATCGAGAAGGCTGAGAAATCGGTCATCGAATACGGCTCCGTCGAAATGGGCAAACTCGAGAAGGGTCTTTCCTGGATCGGTCTGTTCATCGGTATCGCTCCGCAGTTGGGCTTCATGGGTACCGTCCTTGGTCTGATCCAGGCCTTCGACGCCATCGAGGTCGCCGGCGATATCAGCCCGGCACTGGTCGCTGGTGGTATGAAGGTCGCTCTGATCACCACCGTCGGCGGTCTGGTCGTCGCCATCATCCTTCAGCTCTTCTACAACTACATCATTTCCAAGATCGACACGATCGTCGTCAACATGGAAGACTCTTCCATCTCGCTCGTCGACATGCTGGTCAAGTACAGCAAATAATCATAGTAACAACCTTCATTCACTGAATTTGTTATGAAAGAAGCTAACGAAAAGAGAGAGAACAGGCCCTGGAAGATTCTGGAGTTGGTCCTTTTCGTGGTGTCGCTGGTGTTCTTCGGCATCGTCTTCGCGCAGAACCCGAAGTCGGTCGATGCATCTTCGCTCAACCCGTTCCTGTACTGGATCTACGCTCTGGTCGTCTTCGCGCTCTGCGTTACGCTGTTCTTCCCCCTGGTGGGCGCGTTCAAGAGCAAGAAGAAACTTCTGCGTCTGATTATCCTGATCCTGGCCGTTGTCGTGATCGTCGGCGGTGCATGGATGCTCGCTCCCGGTACGCCGATCGAGACCAATGCGGTTACCAAACCCAACGACTTCAAACTGGCCGATACGGTGCTCTACATTTCGTATCTGTCGGTGGTCGTTGCAATTTGCGCGCTGATCTGGAGCGCCATCCGTAACGCTGTCAAAAAATAAGTAATTAGGTATGGCTAAGAAAAAGGTTCCTGAAATCAACGGCTCATCTATGGCGGATATTGCGTTCATCGCGCTGATATTCTTCTTGATGGTGACCACGATGGACAAGGAGGAGGGTATCTCCCGCCTTCTGCCGCCCATCCCTCCGGAAGATCAGAAGATGGAGGACTTGAAGGTCAATCGTCGGAATATCATCCAGGTGAAGATCAATTCCAACGACAGATTGTTGGCCGGCAGTCAACCGATGGAGGTCAGCCAGCTGAAAGATAAGATCAAAGAATTCATGACCAACCCTTACGATGACCCGAACCTGCCTGAAAAGGAAATCCAGGATATTCCGGGTCTCGGACCCACCCCTGTTTCCAAGGGTGTCATTTCCCTGCAGAACGACCGCGGTACGACGTACCAGGCCTACATCACCGTGCAGAACGAGCTGATCAAGGCCATCAACGAACTCCGCGACGACTTCTCGATGAAGACCTTCGGCAAGAAGTATTCGAAACTTGACGAAGACAAGCAGGAAATGGTCCGCAAGGCAGTGCCTCAGAAGATTTCCGAGGCCGAGCCTAAGGATGTCAAAAAGAAATAGGAGGATTCAGCATGGCTAAATTCATCAAAGAAAACAAAGGTGAGCTTCCGCAGATGAATACTTCGTCCCTCCCGGACATCGTGTTCATCATCCTGATGTTCTTCATGGTCTGTACCTCGATGCGCCAGACGGAAACGAAAGTGCGCGTCCGTACCCCGCAGGCGTCCGAGATTGCCAAGCTCGATCGCAAGGACCTGGCTACCTATATTTATATCGGTACGCCTTCCCTGCAGTACCAGAAAGAATACGGTACGGATTCCCGTATCCAGCTGAATGACGTCATTTGCAAGGACAACAACGACTTGAGCTCGATCCGCGATTTCATCGCCGCCGAGCGTGAGAAGATGTCCGAGGCCGACCGCCCGTTCATGCAGGTCAATATCAAGGCTGACCAGGATACCCGCATGGGTATCATCACCGACGTGAAGCAGGAGCTTCGCCGGTGCTCCGCCCTGAAGATCATGTATGGTGCGCGAAAAGGCGGCATCACGAAGTGACGAACACTTTTTACGAGGAAAGGGTGGCTTCGTCCACCCTTTCTTTTATCCTGTTAACAAGATGAAGAAGATTTTTTATCTGATGGCAGCATCCGCCCTGCTTTCCCTGGCGGTTTCCTGCGGACGGCAGGAGAAAGACGCGAAATACGTTTTTTATTTCATCGGTGACGGCATGGGATTCACCCACGTTGCGGCAGCCGAGGCCTATCTGGCCCAGGAACGTGGCGTGATCGGGATGGATCCGCTCTGCTTTACGCAGTTCCCGGTGCTCGGCGAGGCGACGACGTTCTCGGCCAGCAACATCATCACCGATTCGTCGGCGGCCGGTACCGCCCTTTCCACGGGCGAGAAGACCAAAAACGGGATGCTCTGTGTCCTGCCCGACTCCACCACACAGTTGAAAAGTATTGCCTATACCATACACGAAGCCGGTTACAGTGTCGGCGTGATGTCCACCACACCGGTCAACCACGCGACGCCGGCGTCCTTCTTCGGACACAATATCAAGCGCGGAAACTATTACGCGATCGGCCAGGAGATCCCGGCCTCCGGCTTTGAGTTCTTTGCCGGCGGCGGACTGCTCCATCCGATGGGGAAGGACAGTTGCGAGACCAAATCGCTCTATGAGATCGTAGCGGAAGGCGGCTACACGATTGCCAACGGCTATGCCGATTTCCAGACCAAGAAGGATGCCGACAAGATCCTGCTGGTCCAGGCGGAAGGCTCCGACAAGATCTGCCCCTACGCGCTCGGCCGCCCCGAAGGCGCCCTGACGCTCTCGCAGATTGTGGAGTCCGCCATTACGGTGCTCGAACGCAATCCGAAGGGATTCTTCATGATGGCCGAAGGCGGCCTGATCGACTGGACGGCCCACAGCCAGGACCTGGCCGGTACCATCTTCGAGACGCTGGACTTCGACCAGGCTATCCAGGTGGCGTATGCCTTTTACCAGAAACATCCCGATGAAACGCTGATTGTCGTGACGGCCGACCATGAGACCGGCGGCATCGCGCTGGGCCGGAAAGGCTACAATTATGACCTGACGGTCATCGACAAGATCACGCGTGCCTCTGCATCTACGGATGTCGAGAAATATATGAACGACCAGCAGTCCATCGACAGCGTGAATGAAGAAGCGCGCATCGGCTGGACGACGCTTTCGCACGCCGGCGGCCCTGTTCCGGTCTGGGCCATCGGTGCCGGATCCGCGCAGTTCGCCGGCCGGCAGGACAACACCGACATTCCTAAGAAAATCTGTGCAGCGATGGGCATTACCTTCGCAACCCGCCAATAATGAGACGTTATTTTTCCATCCTGACCCTGGCACTTCTTGCCGCCGTTACCGCCTTTTCGCAGGAGCTTCCCAAGCGCGAATTCCGTGGCGCCTGGCTCCACATCGTAGGCAACCAGCAGATCAAGACCCTTTCGCGTGAGCAGATCCAGCAGTGGTTCACCGCCACGCTCGACGAGCTCCAGGCCCAGGGCTGCAATGCCGTGATCTTCCAGGTCCGGCCGCAGGCCGATGCCTTCTATGCATCATCGATCGAACCGTGGACCCGCTTCCTCACCGGTGAGCAGGGCGTCGCGCCCGATCCGTTCTGGGATCCGCTGCAGTTCATGGTCGAACAGTGCCATGCCCGCGGGATGGAACTGCACGCCTGGCTCAATCCCTATCGCGTGACTTCCACCGATCAGGAGCAACTCTGCCCCGAGCACCTGTATTTCCGGAAACCGGAAATCTTCAAACGCTACGGAAAGCAGCTGTATTTCGATCCCGGCGAGCCCGAATCGATCGCCCATACGGTGAAGGTCATCGCCGACATCGTGTCGCGTTACGATGTGGACGCCATCCATTTTGACGATTATTTCTATCCCTATCCCGTCGCCTTCGAAGAATTCCACGACGATGCTTCCTTCGTGAAGTATGCCGCCGCACAGGGCTTTGAATACTGGCAGAAAGGGGATTGGCGCCGCCACAATGTGGAGACGCTCATCCATGCGGTGAACGATACCATCAAGGCCATCAAGCCCTGGGTCCGCTTCGGTATCTCGCCCTTCGGCATCCACCGCAACAAGAAAGACACCCCCGACGGCAGCGGCAGCCAGACCAACGGCCTGTCCAATTACGAGCAACTGTTCGCCGACGTGCCGGCCTGGGCCGAAAAGGGATACATCGACTATATCGTCCCGCAGCTGTACTGGCGCATCGGGCACCCGGCTGCCGACTACGACGAGCTGATCCACTGGTGGAATGACAAGAATTACAAAGGTCAGCTCTACATCGGCCAGAGCATCGGCACCTTCAGCGAACCGGATCTCGAGAATCCGGCCGTCACCCAGACCGCGCGCAAATTCCAGCTGGTCCGGGACCTGCCGAACGTGGACGGCAATGTGTGGTGGCCCGGCTGGTCGCTGGCACCGCAGGCGCAGCCCCGCCGCGACGGCCCGCAGCGCCCGCCGCGGACCGATCGCAAGCCTTTCGCCCTGCAGGATTCCCTGAAGCGCGTCTATCAGAAAGACCTGGCCCTGATACCGGCCTATACCGACCTGGATGCCGTCGCACCGGAGCCGGTGGCTTCCATCAAGGCTTCAGGCCGCGGTATTTCCTGGCAGGCGGTCCAGACCGATGACGTGCTGCAGCAGCCGCATTTCTATGTGGTCTATCGCTTCGACGCCGGGCAGACCCCCGACATCTCGCAGAGCAGCCATATTGTCAAGATCACCCGCGACACGCAGTACAAACCCGCCGAAAAGCGGAATGGTAAACACCGCTATGTGGTCACGGTCGTGGACAAGTGCTGGAACGAGAGCGAAGCATCCAAAGAAATCAAATGGTAACAGAATAAGAATGAAAAGAATCAAGGATTATTTGAGCGGACAGCCCCAGAACGATGTTGTTGTGAAGGGCTGGGTCCGCACCAAACGGGGAAACAAGAACGTGGCCTTCATCGCCCTGAACGATGGATCGACCATCAACAATATCCAGGTTGTCTGCGACCTTGCCAAATTTGACGAGGCCCTGATGAAACAGATCACCACGGGCGCCTGCCTCTGCGTCCGCGGCGACCTCGTGCCGTCGATGGGCAGCGGCCAGGCCGTGGAGGTCCAGGCCCGCGAGATCGAAATTTACGGCACGGCCGATCCGGAGAGCTACCCGCTCCAGAAAAAGGGACACAGCATGGAATTCCTGCGCGAGATCGCCCACCTGCGTCCGCGCACCAATACCTTCGGTGCGGTGCTCCGCATCCGCCACGCGATGGCATTCGCCATTCATAAATTCTTCAACGACAAGGGATTTTATTACCTTCATACCCCGCTGATCACGGCCAGTGACTGCGAAGGCGCCGGTGAAATGTTCCAGGTGACGACCCTCGACCTGGACAATCTCCCGCGGACGGAAGAGGGCAAGATCGATTACAGCCAGGATTTCTTCGGCCGCCAGACTTCGCTCACCGTGAGCGGCCAGCTGGAAGGTGAGCTCGGCGCCACGGCGCTGGGCAGCATCTACACCTTCGGCCCGACTTTCCGCGCCGAGAACTCCAATACGCCGCGCCATCTGGCCGAATTCTGGATGGTGGAACCCGAAATGGCTTTCTATGATCTGGACGACCTGACAGCTCTCGAGGAGGAATTCATCAAATACCTGGTGAAATGGGCCCTCGACCACTGCACCGACGACCTCGAATTCCTCAACAATATGATTGACAAAGGTCTTATCGAACGTCTGAAAAGCGTCATCAACACCGACTTCGTCCGCCTTCCCTACACCGAGGGCATCCGCATACTGGAAGAGGCTGTGAAGAATGGACACAAGTTCGAATTCCCCGTCAGCTGGGGCGTCGACCTGGCCAGCGAACACGAACGTTTCCTCGTCGAGGAACACTTCAAGAAACCGGTCATCATGATCGACTATCCCAAGGAAATCAAGGCTTTCTATATGAAACAGAACGCCGACGGCAAGACGGTGCAGGGCACCGACGTCCTCTTCCCGCAGATTGGCGAAATCATCGGCGGTTCGGTGCGCGAAGAAAACTACGACAAGCTGATGGCTGCCATTGATGAACGCCACATCCCGATGAAGGACATGTGGTGG
>ODAI014201284.1_pt1 | contig 10078 bp, 8 predicted proteins | sample 1539321 | NCBI WGS metagenome assembly ODAI01 (sample SAMN02144231, study PRJEB22623) | gut metagenome | biome: sheep rumen | host: Ovis aries | place: New Zealand | reverse complement strand
TGACGTGGAGCATGTTGACCAGCCTCAGGGTATCGGTATGCCTCACACGCAGCGGATACCCTACGTCGTATAAGTCAATACGCTGACCTGTGCTGCTCCAGCAGGGGGTGCGTTCGGGCAACAGATGCCGGATATAGGGTAAGTACGGCACTGACCCGGTGCAGGAAGCTTTTACGACATTGGCGAGGAGCGATACGCGCGTATGCGCGTGCGGGACCGTTATGTCCCCGCAGGACATCCAGAAAGGAGGGCACAGCCCGATGAGAGTCTACGTGATCGGCCTAAACGGCCTCGGGCTGATGCCCACGACACCGCGGAAGGCCAGGCTCCTGCTGCACGCAGGCAGGGCAGAGGTCGTCCGCAGGACACCGTTCACCATCCGTCTTCTCTATAAGACAGGATGCCATACACAACAAACAACCCTCGGCGTTGACACCGGGAGCCAGCATATAGGCGTGGCTGTCATAGCTGAAGGCTCCGTCATCACAAAGGAAGAGTTCGCCCTGCGGTCCTCCATGGCCAAGAGGTCCCTGATGGAGACACGCAGGGAATACCGCCGGGGACGGCGTTACCGCAAGACGAGGTACCGCCATCCGAAGTTCAGGCCGCATACCAGGCGGGCCTATACCGGACAGGTGCTGCGGCGGAACGGGCACGAGACCCACTGGAAGAAGATCCCCGCTGTTTTCACTTCCGCACGGCCGGAAGGGTGGCTCCCCCCGTCCATCGAGTCAAAGGTCGACCATCATATCCGTATCATCAGGCGGCACATGGAAGCGCTGCCGTGCGGCACACGGCTTACGATCGAGACAGCCCGTTTTGATGTGGCGCGGATCAAGGACCCGTCAATACACGGGGAGCTGTACCAGCGCGGCAGGCTGTACGATGAAGAGAACGTCAGGGCGTATGTATTCGCCAGGGAACGGTATACCTGCCGGGTGTGCGGGAAGAAAGCCGGGTCCCGCAGGGATGACGGTTCCGTGGTAAAACTGGAAGCCCACCATATCGACTTTAAGTCAAGAGGGGCAACAGACAACCCGGACCGGATGATAACGGTCTGTACCGCCTGCCATACGGGCAGGGCCCACCAACCGGGCGGGATCCTGTATCAATTGATGGCCGAAGGCAAGACAGTCTCCCGCGGATACCGGGACGAGACGTTCATGAACATACTCAGGCGGAGGCTGTTTACGGCGTTCCCCTGTGCGCGGTCCACCTATGGGAACATCACCAATGCGGACAGGAAGGTCCTGGGGCTGCCCAAGACACACGCCAATGATGCGGTCGCGATCGCAAACGGGCCGGGACGGATCAGCGGGGAAGAGGAGACCGTATACTATCAGCAGGTCCGTTCCCGGAAGCGTTCGCTCTATGAAGCCAACCCGCGGAAGGGAAGGAAAGCGCCCAACCGCGGCGCTGTCCGAAACGCCAAGAACACGAAGAGCATCACCCGCGGCGGACAGGAATACTTCGTGTTTGACAGGGTGTCATGTCTCGGGCAGACCGGATGGATCACCGGTTTTGCGGGGACGTCATGCCGGGTGGTCGATGCCTGGGGCCGCTATATCCAGTACCCGGGCAAGGCTTACACACAGGTCAATACGAAAGACATCAGGGTGATCGCGCATAACCATAACTGGCTGTGCGGAGCAAGAGTATCGATCGGAAGGGGCTGAAAGGAAGCGTGCTATTCCGAAATTCCTCCCGCCACCTAAGCAAAGCTTTGAGGCGGGGGAATCCTTTCTGCACGCTTGTTGAACAGGGCTCATTGCCCGGCGCCATCGTGTGCCGGGCATTTTTTGTTCCAAAAGAATTTCTTTTTCTGACATATCATGTATTGGCAGGATGGCATACCCATACTGACTTTTGGAAAGGAGGAAAATCCAATGAAAATTTCGGACGTTAAGATCAGACTGACTCAGAAGGCGGACAGCCCCGTCAGGGCGTTTGCTTCTTTCTTAATCGACGAGGCTTTTGCTATCCATGACGTGCGTGTTCTTGAGTCTGCCAACGGCCTCTTCATCGCTATGCCGGATAGAAAGAGAGCGGATGGTCAGTACATCGATATCGCGCACCCGATCAGCAAAGAGGTCAGAGAGCAGGTTACTGAAGCGATTCTTTCGGCCTACAAGGCAGAGTTAAGTGCTGCCGATGCTGAAGAGGACGCCGCAGAAGATCTTGCGCTGTGAACGCGGAGTAGTCTATCTGATTCTGAGAGGCTTGTGACAGGATGAGAAGCGGCATTCGGCTCGTTCCCGTGCCGAAAAACGGGAAACCGCAGACACAAGCGGTCAAAGGTGTTCGTCAAACAAAAGACGTTAAAATTTGTTTCCTCTTGCAGACAAACCTGCATAGAGGTGCCTTCGGGTCTCAACGAAAAATCAATTATTTCTGTTGCAATCATTCGTCTCTATACCTTTCAAAAATAAGAAATCCGGTCATTTGACCGGATTTTCTTTGTTGTGTAAAAGGTTATTTAAGGACCAGCAGGTAACGAATCGTCGACTGAGCATCATCGTAGACAATGATCTCATCATTTCTGAGCGACCGTCCTGCGTGGGCAAATACAGCATCGTATTTGCTGCCGTATTTGTTCTTCAGTACTCTGGCGTCCAGAGAACTGTTGGCATCCCATAGATCCATCTGGTTTGCGTAAGCGACCCCGAAAATACTGAGGATTCGCTCATCGGATGCCACGCCGCCTCGCCAATAGCCGCCGTTCACGTAGCCGAGGCTTTTTTCGGCTTTGTTGGCAAAATACGAGCCTTTCCCGAACATCCCGTACAGGGCGTACTTTTTGATGTTGAGGCCCAGGGACCAGATCGAGAAGAAGTTCTCGCGCCTGGATCCGTGGAAATACAGGTATTCTTTTGCCTTGTGGGCTGTTTTCCAGTCCTGGTAACGTCTCTCTGTCGCCTTATTGCTGACCCGGAACGCTTCTTTCAGCTGGTCTTTGTTACGGCCCAGCATGTTTTCGATCATTGTCAGTTCTTCAGCATCCGTGACCGGCTCCGCCGTCAGGCCGAGCTGTTCAAGGATCGTCTTGCTTCTGCTGCCGGCGGCAGGCAAGACTGTTTCCTGCACCCTGACCTTCGCGGCCATGTTGTTTAGGATGTTCTGCTCCCGCGTGATGATCTTCGGCATGTCCGAGATCGTCGAGGCCATGAAAGCCCTGACAGACGACATCCTTCTCGGGATCACCGTTGCCAGATCCTCCAGAAGCTCGTTGAAATCCCATACCGTATCGGCGCGCTGCATGCGGGCAATTACTGCTTGTGCCTGGTCAATCATCTGCTGCGTGACTTGTTCAGAACCGACCTGATACGACTCGCGGACGTTCTCGCTGCTCCAGCGGCGCAGCTTTTCCACAAAGCGGGCGACAGCCGGGATAGCGATCGCGGCTTCTTCCGGGCGGGCTGTTTCCGTCTTGGCTTCCGTATGCAGGCCTGTGACGTCGCGGTAGCCCTTCTTCAGCTTTTCCTGGTATTTTTTCTCCCAAGCGCTCATGGCATAGCGTGCAGTCTGTGCGGAGGCTCCGACGCGGCCGTAGGTGGCCGTGAACGTGCCGTCCTCGTTGTCCTGCATCTTGTAGTATTTGTTATTGTTGGTGGCGCCCTTCACGCACACCAGGTAAACATACTTCCCCATCATCGTCCTCCTTCTTTCCCGTCACCGCATTCCTTTTTCGCGAGCCGTTCCAGGGCTTCGACAGCCGCTTTCGACAGCCTGTGTCCGCGCAGCTTCTCAAGGGCGACCTCCTGCCGTACCGACAGGGCATTCTGGTATCTTTCCCGGTTAGTCAGCGACCTGACAAAACGGCCCCATTTGTCCGGCGTTCCCGGTGTGTACCAGTCCGACCCGATCTGGACCCGGCCGTCCCTTGCAACGCGGGAGACTTTTCGAACTGTTCCGCTTCCGTTCGTGTCTGCCAGGAATACATAATCGCCGGCTCGAAAACCGTCCGGCTTGTCACGTTTTGTTTCATTCATTTTTGCCATCATTTTCTCCTTATCTAAGCAGCTCTGTTTATCAGGTGTCTTTCCTGATATGTCAGAAACCAGCGGGGATAGATATCCACGCGATGGTGCGGTAGAGGGCGCTCCGGCAGACAAAGGGCGTGTGAAAAAACGATCGTTTTTCACACGCCTTTTTTTGTATCCTTGATATAGTGTAATTAAAGAAAAATCCTGCAAGGAAGCTCGTACCGTCCCGATGTGGGGCGTCAGCGGTTGATATCTTCGCTGATGTTTTGTGTGCCTGGCTTTGTTTTAATGTTTGCGGGGTTCTTTCTTTCTGTGTCGATTTTATTAGATCCGGGCAGACCGCCGCGTCCGATGACACGGTGTTCCTCAGGGCTGGTCATACGCTGTGCTGTTTCCGCAATTTCTTCTGCATCCGCCTGTCGGATCTTGCTGAAAGGTGTCTCGCAGACAACCTCGTCGCAAAGGAGCGTCCCTTTTTCGTTGTGTGTCCATGTGCGACCGTAGAGTTGTACCTTTTTCCCGATTGGAAGATTGAAAGCTTCCTGATTAAGCCGCAATGCGGGACGCACATCACGTTCCTCAGTGCTGATGTTGCTATCGGTATCACGGGTGTGGCCGTCTGAATCAACGCAAACCGCCTGGAAACGACCGTCTGAATCAATGTAAGCCTCATGAGAACTTCGGTGGTCTGGTGTGCGTAACCACCAGTGGTCTTTCATCGTCTCATTCGTTGTCTCATACTTTAACGCTCCGTGCAGGATATCGTGCTCCTCGGAGTTGAGGCGTGCGTATTCTGGCAGCGGAGCAATATTGACTCCCTGTTCGGTGCAGACCATATAATCAGCCGCACTGGATGTTCCGAGTGTCAAAATATTTCTGTCTCCGTTCGGGGATGTGACGAGATAACCTTCCTGGCCGACTTCAAGTGTCTGTTTTCCCCATTTTGTGTCGATTGAGAAAGGTGCCTCAATCTTTTCGGCTTTTCTGATCTCCGGTGCCGGATAAAAAACGCCGTCTTTTTCAACATAAGAGTGCTCTCCTAATGGCCACGCACCTTTTCCTGTTGCTGTTGGCGCATTTTTGTCATATCCGATAATAGAACCGATCGGTGATGTGTTGTAACCCTCTGCAGCAAGACAAATGATTTTGTCGCCTTCGATACGAATCGTATCCCGAAGAAATTCAGGGATATCGTTTTCGGACGCGATCCTTACCGCGTCCTTTGGCTTCTGGATTTTTTGAATATACATTGTTTTTTCCTTTCTTGTTTGATTGCCGGTTCGGATATGAGTTATTCCCTCGATACGAAGCGGGTGTAATTGTCTGTACTACAAGTATGATATGTCAGAATACAGATTGGATAGGAGAGAGCAGCAGAGGAGTGCGTTTTGGCAATAAAAAAGACCTTGAAAATGATTTCAAGATCTTTGTCCTTTGCTACGTCCATATATGTTTGTATCTTATAGAACAGATTGGCCGGTCAATCTAGGTCATTCCTGTGTTTGTCCTTTTCATCATCCCTGTCTTTTAAGTAAAAGGATGTTGTCGTGGGCGACTTGTGGTTCAGCTGCAGCTGGACCAGGCGCAGGTCTCTTGTCGCCTCGAGGCTTCGCGTGGCATAGCTTGACCGGAGAGAATGTACATGGAGGCCGGATACTTCCGGCACAGCGGCTTTTCCGTATTTTTTAACCAGATTTTGGACGCTGCGCACAGACAGCCGTGAGCCCTTGTATTTCCCAATCGTAACGAGGAACAGGGCTTTTTCCTCGTTGTCCGGGGCGAGGAGCGGACGGCAGATAAGATAGTTTCGCAGGGCGTCGGCGGCCTGATCGCTGAAGTATACAGTATCCTCGCGGCTTCCTTTCCGCATCACGTGGACGAAGCGTTTCTCCAGGTTCACGTCGTCTACGTTAAGCCCAACCAGCTCTGATACACGAAGACCCGTCCGCATAAACAGGAGATAGATAGCGGCGTCCCTTGCGGCGCTTACTTCATCCCTGTGTGTGAGCTGCATGCGTGTCAGATTCTCTCCGGTCTCGATTGTGCTCAGCATAGCCTGTTCCTGGTCCTTTGTTAACGCGATGGGAACGTGTGTTTCTCTGCGGGCGCGCTCGACATCAAGGAAGATGTTTTTGTCCACGGCCTTTATCTTTACCAGGTATTGCCATAAGGCTGAAAGCGCCGAGAGATAGTTGCTGACGGTCGTTTCCTTGACGGACGTTTTGCCTGAAGCGCCGCCGCGGCGCAGGAAATGTGTGAATCTTGTTACGTCATCAAGGGTCAGTTCGGCAAGATCCGCAGTTGTGATGTCGCATACGTGGAATCCCGCATAACGTATATCGTTTGTGACCAGATATTCCAGAAACGTCCGGATGCGCTGGAAATACGCCGTCAGCGTCAGGCTGTTGGTACGGCGTTCTTTATAGTAGAGGAAATCCTCGCAGAACGGGGGCAGATTATCAAGCATCTCGTTGATCATTTCCTGTTGTTTTTTCTCTTGTTCATCGCGGTAGGATAACGATTTCATAAAAACTCCTTTCACGAGCCGGCAGAAAAGTCGCCTTCATGAAAAGATTCTATTGTTTTTGAAAAATTTTGTCAATAGCCGAGTTGATTGACCTCCTTTTCGTTTTTCTCTATCTGATATGTCAGAAAGTTTTTGAAAAGTTCTGCTATAGACAGGCGTTTTTGTGGTTTTGGCGAGCCGCAGGAAAGCTCCGAAAACAAAAACAGGCAGAGACCCTACAGTCCTGCCTGTCGTCTGTCTTCTGTATCGCATCCTGCTTTCCGAATACCGGCCCGTCAGCGGATAAGGTCGTCGCTCAGCGTCTGCATCGTGCGGTCCGGTCCGGCTGCTTGCCGTCTCGGCCTTGTGTCGATCCTATTCGATCCCGGTCTTTCTGGTCCGCGTCCCGGGACAGCGTCTACCTGTACACCAGGCGCGGCTTTCTCTGTGCGGGATACGTCGGCGTCCGCCAGAATGGCGCCTGGGAAGGTGTTGGTACTGAGGTCTGTGCCGGACAGATCTGCCCCGGTAAGGTTCGCTCCCTTCGTGTCCAGGCCGGACGTGATGACGTGCTGCATCCGGGCGTTTTCCAGGTGTGCGTCTTTGAGCGACACATCCGTCAGTTCTGCCCCGCGCAGGTCGGAGCCCCTCAGGTCCGCACGGTCTGCCGATACCGCGATGAGGGTGCTTTCAGTCAGGTCGGCGCCGGTCAGACAGGCATCCTGCATACGTGTATGATCGATCTTGGCGTATGTCATCTTTGCGTTTTCCATCTGTACCGCATCCATGAGTGCGCTGGTAAAAAGCGCATGTTCCATGCCTGTGTTCCGGCAGTCAACACCAGTCAGATCAGCCCCGCTGAAATCGGCATACGGAGCTATGAGCCCGTTCAGACAGGCTGCTTCGCTGTCGACGATCCGATCCCGCTTTGCAAAGTCCGCCCCGACAAAACGAGCGCCGGCGGCCCGAGCGTCAGTTAAGTCTACGCCGTCCATATTGGCACAGGAGCAGTTTGCCTGATCAAGACAGGCGTTTTTCATGTTGGAATGGCTGAAGAGGGCGTTGCTGCAGTCCGCATTGTCCAGTATAGCGCCTTCGCAGTTGGCAGACAGAAGGATCGCTCTTTTCAGTTTCGCATTAGAAAAGGACGTATGGCGACAGATGGTATTCTGCATATGTGCGCCGTCCAGTGTTGCCATATCCATCTTGGCTTTCTCAAGGTTCGCATTGTCAAGATCAGCGCCGTGCAGGTCTGTCCCGCGCATAACGGTCTGGCTGAGATCCGCACCGGTTAGCCTGGCTTCCGACAGGCTTGCCGTCGAAAAGACAGAGCTGGGCAGGTAAGCACCAGACATCTGTGCCCTGGAAAAATCGGCATCCTCAAACGTTGAATCATTCATAAACGCCTGGTGCATATAGGCGCCGCTGAAATTAATACCGGATGCCTCGGCGTTGCGGAACTGGACTCTGGTCATGTCTGCCAATCTGAAGGACGTCATTCCGGACGCCTTGGTCCGAGAAAGACAGGCTTCCCGCAGACGGGCACTTGTGAAACATGTGTCGTGCAGCCGGCACCCGAACAGGTTCGCCTCAGTCAGGTCTGCATTCGAAAAATCAACATTGGAGAGCTCCCCGCAGCCCGACAGGTCCGCCTTCCGCAGGGACGCATCTGCAAAAGAGGTGTCCTGTAATCTGACATTCACCAGTTTCGCCCCAGACAGATCCACCCCGGACATGTCTGCCCCCGTCAGATCAACGGACTCCAGGACGGCATTTTTGAAATTGGCGTGCCGTAACGACACCCCGCGAAAACTGACGTCCTTGACATAGGTATCCGCAAAATCAGTGACGGAGACCTGCCTGGACGAATAATCAACATGTTCAATCGTACGCATAAGATTCCTCCTTTCTTTGCGTGTGACATATAAGGTCTGACAAAGCAAGCGGCGTCTGCCGGTCTGGCCGTTGCTTCTTTTCTTGATATGTCATATCTAGTTTTGTATGGGGAAAGAAGAAACATGACCGCCTGTCCGGGAGATGACGACCTGCCTGGTCTTGCCCTGCGCTACTTCCGATGAAAACGGACAGGTCATAAAATTTTGGGTCAGGAAGCTTGCGTCGCTTCAATGTGAAAGCTGTCCCGCAAAACGGATATCGTTTACGGACAGGTATTCCAGAAAGGTCCGTATGTGTTGCAGATAAGCTACCAGCGTCAGTCTGTTGGTGCGGCGTTCCTTATAACGTTCCTTATAATAAAGGAAGTCCCGGCAGAACGCGGGGAGGCCCGCCAGCATAAGTTCGATCGTTGCCTGTCTTTGTTTTTCCTGTTCTTCGCGGTATGAATAGTCTGGTATCGGTTTTATTTCCCTTCCCCGACGACATATAAAGCCGCCTTCGGGAAAAATGATATGATTTTTTGAAAAATTCGTCAAAAGTATTCGCTTAATTTGTATTATGCGAATAGACATGGCGACCGCACTCTTTCGGTGGCGGGGCTTGATCTGTGATGCGGAATACTTGCAATCTATGCGTATTTTTTGCATATTTTGACAGTATGCATTTTTTTGAGAATATATCTCGGAATGTATTTGTCGTGCGTCAAATACATTAATGATGGTGTCGCCTGCATATACCCGGGACTCCGAAACGTTTCTGTCTCTTTTGAACAACAAAAGACTCCGACACATAAGCGTCGGAGTCTTTTCGCCGTATATGATCAAGCTTAATCGCAAGCGTTATCGGTTGTATCCAAGAGTCCCAATCCCCCGCGGACAGTCTCTTCAATTTCCGCAAGAATGTCCGGATGTTCTTCCAGGAAGATACGGGCGGAATCCCGTCCCTGGGCGATCTTCTCTCCGTTCATAGAGTACCAGGAACCGCTCTTCTCGATGATCTCGAGCTGTACCGCCTGGTCCAGAACTTCGCCGGCATGGTTGACGCCTTTGCCGAACAGGATATCGAATTCCGCTTCTTTAAACGGCGGGGCAACCTTGTTTTTCACAACCTTGACGCGGGCACGGCTTCCGATGCTGTTCCCGTTCTGTTTGATCGTGTCTTTCCTGCGAATATCGAGGCGGACAGACGCATAAAATTTAAGCGCTCTCCCGCCGGTCGTTGTTTCCGGGTTCCCGAACATGACCCCGATCTTCTCGCGCAGCTGGTTGATGAAGATCACGATACACTGGGTGCGGTTGACGGCTGATGCAAGCTTCCGGAGGGCCTGGCTCATGAGACGTGCCTGAAGCCCCACGTGCGAATCGCCCATCTCCCCGTCGATCTCGGCCTGCGGGGTCAGCGCCGCGACAGAGTCCACGACAATGATGTCGACTGCTCCGGAACGGACCATTGTCTCTGTGATCTCAAGAGCCTGTTCGCCGGAATCCGGCTGCGAGATGTACATATTGTCGATGTCTACGCCGATGTTGCGGGCATAGACCGGATCCAGGGCATGTTCCGCATCGATGTAGCCGGCAATACCGCCGCGCTTCTGGACTTCTGCTACAGCATGCAGGGCGAGGGTCGTCTTACCGGACGCTTCCGGCCCATAGATCTCGATGATACGGCCGCGCGGGTATCCGCCGATACCGAG
>ODAI013371680.1_pt1 | contig 10078 bp, 12 predicted proteins | sample 1539321 | NCBI WGS metagenome assembly ODAI01 (sample SAMN02144231, study PRJEB22623) | gut metagenome | biome: sheep rumen | host: Ovis aries | place: New Zealand | reverse complement strand
GAGACTCCTGCAGTTTCTGACAAGGAAAATGTTGTTTTCAACGCAAATTCCTATACCTGGGATATGACAGGCGGAAATGTCACCCTTACTTATAACGGCGGAACTTTGGATCTTAGCACCATCGATTTTACCGCAACCGATCCCGAGTCTGAAGCATACAAGAATATGATGGCTGCATATGACAGGATCGCTACGGCGTACGGATATGAAGGATCCACCCAGGATTTCCTCAATCTCTATGTAGGCGATGCAACTGCAACTCCTTCAACCGCCATCTCCATGAAGGATCTCATTGCAAACAGCAAAAATCCCGCAAGCGGAACCAAGAGCCTTGTTGACCTTGACGCAGACGGAGCTCTTGGAGATGCATCAGGAAGCTTTGACTTTACTGCAGACGGAAGAAATCTCGTAAACGGACTTGTTCTTAAGTTCGATACCGACACCGGTATTTTTAACTCCATCGGCGGTAATATCAAGGGAGATTCCACCATCTACCTTTCCAAGATTATTACAGATCCCACCAGGAACGTTTCCAATTTCTCGGATATCGCTCTTAACTGGTCCGGAATCTCAATGTTCAACAACAACGGAACTTCCACCGTTTCCGCAACCTACGGTGATAAGGACAGCATCGGAACAGGACGTAAGCTTGGTGACATGATCGGCGTTTCCATCCAGAGAGACGGAATGATCTATGCAAGCTATGACAATGGTATGACCAAGCTTCTCGGACAGATTGCAACCGCTAACTTCCCCAATGCTTCAGGTCTTGAGAAGCACGGAGATAACCTTTACCAGTCAACAATGAACTCAGGTACATTTGACGGAATCGGTGTTGACGTAACATCCACCGGCGGATACATGTCAACGGGTGTTCTCGAAATGAGTAACGTTGACCTCTCCAGCGAGTTTACCGAAATGATAACCACACAGCGTGGATTCCAGGCTAACTCAAGGATCATCACCGTATCCGATACTCTTCTCGAAGAGCTCACCAATCTTAAGAGATAATTAGTCGTAATTGAATAAAACGGGCAGGCGAAAACGTCTGCCCGAATTTTAGTTAAATGAAAAAACACACCACAATATCTTGTGTTTGTGATATAATAAAACTTGCTGTTTGTTGCGTCTTGGAGGGGAGGTATTCATATGATCGAAGTTACCAGATTAAACGGTACAAAATTGCTCATCAATCCCCATCTTCTCGAGCTTGTTGAAGAGACCCCCGATACAGTACTGACGCTGACAACAGGGCGTAAAATTATAGTAAAAGAAAGTAGACAAGACATTAATAATTTAGTAAAATCTTATAGAAAAGGTATCATGGCTGACGACTGACGTGAGCCGAATTTTTGTTGAGGTGATTTACCGTTGGACATAGCTTCACTTGTAGGATTCATAATGTGTCTCGGCATGCTCGTATTCGGAATTATTTCCGCTGCGGGCATTGCCGGTTTTGGCAGTTATATTGACGTGCCTTCGGCCATCATTACATTCGGAGGTGCGTTTGCGGCTGTTATGACATCATACAGTATGGCGGATTACCTTGCCGGACTTAAGAGCATCAAGCTGATATTTAAAGCACCCAGTGTTGATACCCCGGACCTTATCAAGAAGATCATCGAACTTTCCAATGTTGCACGTAAGGAAGGTCTTCTTTCTCTCGAGGAATCGGCATCTGATATGGATGAGCCCTTTTTGAAAAAGGGCATTCTTCTGGTTGTTGACGGTACCGATCCCGATCTTGTAAGGGGCATTCTTGAGACGGAGATGGATTGTATCGACGGAAGACATAAAAATATCGCAAGCTTCTGGGAGACGCTTGGATCAATGGGACCTGCATGGGGAATGATCGGAACCCTTGTCGGTCTTGTTAACATGCTCAATAACATGTCCGATGCATCATCCATAGGACCTTCCATGGCGGTTGCTCTTATTACCACACTTTACGGGTCGCTTCTTGCAAACTGGATATGCGCCCCTACGGCGGCAAAGCTTAAGGCGGACAATTCGGTTGAGATGATGCAGAAGCAGGTTATGATCGAGGGGCTTTTGTCAATACAGGCAGGTGAAAACCCCAGAGTTATAGAGGAAAAGCTTAAATCCTTCCTGAATCCCAAAGACAGGGAATCCGCGTCAACGGGTGAAGGAGAAGGTGAATGATAATTTAAAACAGGTTTTGAAATATGGGAAAGAAGAAAGAAGAAGCCCCTCCACCGGGGTCCCCGGCGTGGATGGCGACTTTCTCCGATCTGATGAATCTGTTGCTTTGTTTCTTCGTTTTGCTTTTCTCAATGTCAACCATTGACGAAGCAAAGCTGAATGAGATCATAGCATCCATGAGTTCTTCGTTCAGTGTTTTTTCGGGCGGAGCCACATCTATCGGAGAAGGAATACTCATCTCGAACGGGGTCAGTCAGCTTAATGAACTGGCTGAGTATATAAATTCAACAGGTGCTGCAGCTGATTCGGCTTCTGATGTTGAAGAGGTTCAGCAATATGATACCAATTCCGGAGGCAAGACTGATTCATCCGAACAAAATGCACAGGAGCAGAGTCTTCAGCAGGCTTCTGAGCAGGTAGAAGAAGCAAACTTAAGGTCCAATGAGGAACTTGCGGAGATCATCGGAGAAGCGGTTTCCGAGAGTCAACTTTCCGACCAGATCGATGTATCTTTTACGTCGCAGTATGTAATGCTGACAATGAAGGGATCCATTCTTTTCGATCCCGGATCCGCAACACTTTCTGCAGACTGTAAGCCTGTACTTGACAGGGTTGCAACCATCCTTGAAAGATATGCAAAGGGTGAGATAGAAATAGACGGACACACGGACAATGTTCCCATGAACAGTGCAAAGTTCCCTTCGAATGAGGAGCTTTCGAGCGCCAGAGCACTTGCGGTTTTTTATTATCTCGTTGAGACAAGCAGTCTTAACCCTTCGCTTATAAAACACTCAGGTTACGGCGAGAGAATGCCCATTGCTGATAATTCCACTGATGCAGGCAGAGCCCGTAACAGACGTGTAGAGATCAGGATCTACAACAATAATTAAGATTTAAGGTGCGTAACATAAAATGAAAAAGAATCTGCTTTCAATCCTTATACTTGCTCTGCTGATCGTAAATCTTGCACTTACGGTGATAACCATGATGAGCGTCACGGGAACCAATAAAAAGACCGCTGCACTGGTGGATACCATTGCCACGGTTCTCAATCTGGAACTTGTTACAGACGAAGATGATCCTGCGGCAGAGATATCACTTGCCGATACCGTTATCTACAACATTGCCGATTCCATGACTATTCCCATTAAACCCGGTGATGACGGCAAGCAGGTTTACATGGTATGTAATATCGCTCTTTCGCTTAATACCAAGGATGAAGATTACAAACAGTACAGTGCTGAGACCATCGGTACTTATGAGCCTTATATCAAACAGGCCATCGAAGGCGTAGCCATGAATTACGATCAGGCATATATCACGAGTAACCGTGATGAATTCAAAAAAGAAGTTCTTTCTGCCGTACAGCAATGGCTCGGATCAAAGGTTGTATACGATATTTCCATCTCGGATGTAAAGTTCGGATAATCCGACCCGGAGGATGACCTAAGTGGGTGAGGTTCTTTCCCAAAACGAAATAGATGCACTGCTGAATCAGCTTTCCTCAGGAGAACTGGACGTTGAATCCATTTCAAATGCCGAAGAAAAACCTGTCAAGGATTATGATTTCAGCAGACCTACCAAGTTTTCAAAAGAGCATCTCCGTACTCTTGAGATAATCTTTGAGCATTATGGCAGACTTGTTTCCACTAACCTTCCGGTAATTCTCAGAAAGAATGCCCAGGTTACGGTTGCCAGCTCGGAAACGGTCACATTCTCCGAATTCACCAACGCTCTTTCGAATCCCAGTGTTCTCGGAGTTGTAAGTTTTGATCCTTTGGGAGGAAGCATAATAATAGATCTTGCGACAAATATTGCTTTTGCCATGATCGACAGGATGCTTGGAGGAGAGGGCAGACCCCTTGATAAGACAAGGGAGTTTTCTGACATAGAGCTTACAATTTTACAGAAGGTTCTTATTATGCTGACCCAGCTTTTAAGAGACCCCTGGAAGAATGTTCTTGAAGTATCTCCGATGCTTCAGAGGGTAGAGACGAATCCCCAGTTTGCACAGATCATAGCCCCCGGGGAGATGATCGCGGTGGTAACTTTAAATATCAAGATCGGGGATGTAGAAGGCTTTATGAATATGTGTCTTCCTTTCATCACTCTTGAAGATGTTATGGACAGACTAAATACAAAATATTGGTTCTCCACAATGCAGGAGAGCAGGGATGATGAAGCTCAGGAAAATATCGAGGCCATGCTAAGGAGGGTTGAGATTCCCGTTAAGGCAGTTCTCGGAACCAGCAGGATAACAGTCAACGATTTCATGAATCTCCAGGTCGGGGACTGCATAAGGCTTGATGCCAAGGTTGATTCCGATATGAATATATTTGTTGGAAATATAAAAAAATTCACCGCATTACCCGGAGCAAATGATGATCAGTATGCAGTAAGGGTTACGTCGGTGATCAGAGAGGAGGAGTAACAGATGGATGGAATGCTGTCACAGGACGAGATAAATGCTCTCCTTAGCGGTATGGATCTGTCTGGGGATGAAGCTCCGGATCTGAGCGGTATCGATTTACCTCCGGCGGAAGAAAAACCGCCAACCGATCCTTATCTGGTCGATACTCAGCCGGTCACCGGTGGCGACGAGCTTCTTTCGGATGTTGAGAGAGACGCCATAGGCGAAGTTGCCAACATCAGTATGGGTTCATCCGCAACCACGCTTTATTCACTGGTAAACAGAAAGGTTAATATCACCACCCCCGTTGTTACGCTTTGCACATGGAGTGATCTTCTTGCTGATTTTGAAAGACCCTGCGTGTTCATTCGTATCAAATATACCAAGGGTCTTGATGGTACCGATATTCTCGTTCTGAAAGAGAATGATGTTAAGGTCATCACTGATCTCATGATGGGCGGTGACGGAACAAATACGGACGGTGAACTCGGTGAGCTTCATCTTTCCGCAATTTCCGAAGCAATGAACCAGATGATGGGAGCATCGGCAACATCGCTTTCTACCATGCTTGAAACGATGATCGATATTTCTCCGCCCGAGAGTTCTCTTCTTGATCTTAAGAATTTTGAGAACGGAGCAGAGATAGCACCCTTCCTCGGAGGTACTTTCTGCAGGATTCAGTTCAGAATGCAGATAGGCGATGATCTTGTTGATTCCACCATAATGCAGCTTTATCCCATAGAGTTTGCAAAGAAGATCGTTGAGACTTTCATGGGATCGCAATTGGGAACAGGACCTGAACCTGAACCGGAACCCGCACCCGCGCCGGCTCCGACCCCTATGGCTCCACAGACTCCGCCAACTTCTCCCATGCCCGGAGCCGGAATGCCTCAGGGAGATCCTTCCCAGATGGGATACGGTCAGCCGATGCCCGGTATGCCGATGCAGGGAATGCCGATGCAGGGAATGCCGATGCAGGGAATGCCGATGCAGGGAATGCCCATGCAGGGAATGCCGATGCAGGGAATGCCCATGCAGGGAATGCCAATGATGGGATATGGCCAGCCTATGAACATACAGCCTGCGTCCTTCCAGAGCTTCAGCGGAGATCTCAGCAATGTTCAGGGCGGAGAGAATATAGGGCTGATCATGGACGTGCCTCTTGAGGTTACGGTAGAGCTGGGAAGAACGGTCAAGTCCATTTCGGATATACTCAACTTCGCACCCGGTACGATCATAGAATTAGACAGGATCGCAGGTGAACCCATAGATGTTCTGGTCAACGGAAAATTTGTCGCAAAGGGCGAAGTTGTTGTTATAGAAGAGAACTTTGGTATAAGAGTAACAGAAATAATCAAGCAATAAGCCATTTTGGTAAACAAAATTTTTGGAGGTTTTAATTATGGCAAAAAATATCCTGATCTGTGATGACGCTGCTTTCATGAGAATGATGATCAAAGATATTCTCAGCAAGAACGGTTACAACGTTGCCGGAGAAGCAGAAAACGGTGCCAAAGCTGTCGAGAAGTACAAGGAGGTTAATCCCGATCTTGTTCTTATGGACATTACCATGCCTGAGATGGATGGTATTCAGGCACTTAAGGCTATCAAGGCTGCCGATGCCGGAGCAAAGGTCATCATGTGTTCTGCTATGGGACAGCAGGCAATGGTTATCGAGTCCATTCAGGCCGGTGCCAAGGATTTTATTGTTAAGCCTTTCCAGGCAGACAGAGTTCTTGAGGCGGTTAAGAAGGTTATAGGATGATGTCATGATACTTTCTGTGACTTCCCGGACATCTGAGATCGCTCAGTTTTTTACATTACTTGTAGTTTTCATTTTTGTGCTTTTTCTTTGTGCCGTAGTGGCAAAATGGATGGGTAATGTTCAGAAAGACCAGGGGAGTTCTGCAAATGCCGAGGTTATTGATACTATCCGGATCGCCCAGGGTAAATGGGTGCAGATAATACGGGTTGGTTCAAAGTACAAGGTTATTGCGGTCTGCAAAGACACGGTAACCTATCTCGGTGATGTTGATGAGGGGGATATCATTCAGAAAGCACCGGATGAAAAGTCATTTAGTTTTTCGTCCGTTCTTTCAAAGGCTTTTGCCGATAAAAAAAATGAAATTCCGGAGAAGGATTCATAGTGATGCTTAAGGCCGCCGGAAAAAAGATCATAAGACTTTTAATTTTTGTGAGTATGCTTCTGCTTTTTGTCATGTCATATAAAAGCAGGGCATATGCTCTTAATACGGAGAATCTCGGGCATGATACCGGAGAGACGGATATAAGCACCGTCATCGATGATCCCGGTACTTATACGGATCCCGAGGATCTCGATACTCTTAATACTTTTAACAGACTTACCATTACATACAATGACGGTAACGGTTCATTGAATTCCTCTCTGAGGATTCTCATAACCCTTACACTTATTGCCATTGCACCGCTCCTTTTAATGGTGATGACCGCTTTTACCAGGATCATCATCGTTTTGCATTTTACAAGGGCGGCTTTAAATACCCAGACCGCACCGCCTAACCAGGTTCTTATAGCTTTGGCGCTCATTCTTACATTTTTTGTAATGCAGCCAACTATTGAGGAGATCAATGTTAACGCAGTCGTTCCGTTTGAAGCGGGAACCATCGACCAGGACGAGTTTCTGGTAAATGTCATGACTCCTTTGAGAGCGTTCATGGAACCTCAGACACAGGTTAAGGACGTGCGGCTTTTTTATGAGATAGCAGGACTTGAATGGGACGGAACTCTTGAATCGATCCCCAATTCAATCCTTATCCCGGCTTTTATGGTTTCCGAACTCAGAATAGCCTTCTGGATAGGCTTTATGATATATATTCCTTTTATTGTCATAGATATGGTTGTGGCATCTGTGCTTATGAGTATGGGTATGATGATGCTTCCGCCGACTACTATTTCAATGCCTTTTAAGATTCTTTTGTTCATACTTGCAGACGGCTGGTCACTTATTATAGGTCAGCTTGTCCGAACGTTTTATTAGCGATTTAGCAGGAGAGAAAAATGACACCAGAAGCTGCAACCGAAATGATAAGGGGCGGACTTTATATTATCATAAAGTGCGCACTTCCGGTACTTCTTGTATCAATGGTTATCGGTCTTGCTGTAAGTATTTTTCAGACCATTACTTCGATTCAGGAACAGACGCTTACTTTTGTCCCCAAGGTTATCGGAATTTTTCTGACTCTTATGCTCCTTGGCAACTGGATCATCAACAATATTGTCGGATTTACCACTAATCTTTGGAGCGACTTTGTTTATTACGTTCATAAGTGACAAAGACTTATGCTGAGTTATTCTTTTTCAATTTATGACCTTGAATTGTTTTTGCTTATTCTTGTCAGGGTTTCGTGTTTTGTTTTCATATGTCCTTTTTTCAGTATGAACAATACACCCAGGAGAGTGAGAGCGGCACTCAGTATCTTTGTATCGGCACTTATGTATGCGTCAGTCACACCGGCTGAGACCGTGAATTTTGATTCGGAGATCGGATATGCCATCATAATCATCAAAGAAGCCATAGCCGGATTGCTGATAGGATTGTCGGCGAATATATGTACAACCATCTTTAATTTTTCCGGAACTGTTGCTGATATGGAAACCGGACTGTCAATGGTTCAGGTAATGGATCCTTCTTCAAGACAACAGATAAGTATCACCGGCGGTTTGTATAATTATGTTTTTTCGCTGATCCTCATTGCCAGCGGAATGTACAGATATCTTCTTGTTGCACTTGCGGATACTTTTACTCTTATTCCTGTAGGCGGTGTGAATTTCAACATCACAGGGCTTAAGGAAACCGTTGTTGTATTTTTGATGGATTATCTCCTTATCGGATTCAGGATAATTCTTCCGATATTTGCGACAATGATGATGCTTAATGCGATTCTTGGTGTAATGGCTAAGGTTTCGCCTCAGATGAACATGTTTGCCATAGGCATCCAGCTTAAAGTGCTGACGGGACTTACTATCTTGTTTTTGACAGTATATCTTATGCCTAAGGGTGCTGACATGGTTTTTACCGAGATGAAGAAGATAATGGTTTCCATTGTTTCGAATATGATGTAGGTAGTGTTTTATGCTGGAATATAATCTGCAGTTTTTTGCCGATAATGATGATAAGACTGAAGAGCCTACAGCCAAAAAGCTGAATGATGCCAGAAGTGAAGGCCAGGTTGCCAAAAGCAGGGAGATAAGTAACTGTCTCGGGCTTTTTGTTTTTTTTCTCGTACTGAAGCTTCTGACAGGCTATATAGGCAACAGACTGCTTGGCTTTTTTGATACATTTTACAAAAGGATACCCAATGTGACGGTTTATCCGGGCGGGTATATGCCTTTTCGTGAGATGTCTGTTGTTTTTAAGACCGGTGTTGTCGGTATTCTGCTTACAATCTTACCGGTTTTGCTTATAGGGTATGCGGTATCGTTTATCGCAGATCTTGCACAGGTTAAGTGGAAACCCACATTAAAACCTCTTAAGCCCAAGCTGTCGAAACTCAATCCCATCAAGGGAGTGCAAAGGCTTTTTTCGCTGAATTCGGTCATTGAACTGATCAAGTCCATCGTAAAGCTTATCCTGGTGGGAGCCATAGTTTACTCGTTCGTCAAAGATAATATCTTTATCGTTTTTACGTTGTATGAGATGCCCCTGATTCAGGCTGTCAAGTTTATGGGTAACACCATAATAAACCTGGGCATAAAGGTTTCAGCGGTATATATAATCATAGCCGCAGCGGATTATATGTATCAGAAGTGGAAGTTCCACAAGGACATGAAGATGTCCAAACAGGAAGTAAAGGACGAGTATAAAAATTCAGAAGGAGATCCTCAGATCAAAGGAAAGATCAGGCAGAAGATGATGGAAGTATCCCGCAGACGTATGATGCAGGCACTTCCGAAAGCGGATGTCGTAATAACGAACCCCACGCACTACGCAGTTGCCATCAAGTACGAACCCTCTGAAAGGGAAGCTCCTTATGTTATCGCCAAGGGAGAGGGGTACCTTGCACAGAAGATAAAAGAAGTTGCCAGGGAAAACGGAGTGGAACTGGTGGAAAACAAGCCTGTTGCCAGGGCGCTTTATCATAATGTTGATATAGGAGAGTCCATCCCCCCTGAATTGTATCAGGCCGTTGCTGAGATCCTGGCTTTTGTATATCACTTACAGGGTAAGATATAAATTAACAGATGCCTAAAGCTTTAGGAAAATTTGATATATTTGTGGCACTTTACCTTGCCATAGCCATAATCCTGTTCATCATCCCGATTCCGTCATGGCTTTTGGATGTGTTGCTTGCTTTTAACATATCTTTGGCAATGACCATAATGTTCGGAGCGCTGTTTTGTAAGGAAGTGCTCGATATGAGCTTTTTCCCGACACTGCTTCTTTTTACGACGCTCTTCAGGATATCCATGAACACGTCCTCCACAAGGCTGATCCTACGTGACGGATATGCCGGTAACGTTGTT
>ODAI011434649.1_pt1 | contig 10078 bp, 9 predicted proteins | sample 1539321 | NCBI WGS metagenome assembly ODAI01 (sample SAMN02144231, study PRJEB22623) | gut metagenome | biome: sheep rumen | host: Ovis aries | place: New Zealand | reverse complement strand
TCGCGACCTCCACCTTGGCAAGGAGGCGCACTACCAACTGTACTCCTATCGCATCTAAAATTGCCGGTGAACCAGATGTACCAACTGTGATGGGAATCCCTGAATGATCTCATCAGAGCGATAGACGAGGCTCGAACTCGCGACCTCCACCTTGGCAAGGTGGCGTACTACCAACTGTACTACTATCGCATTTTCCGACCGCCGCTACCGCAACGGACAATAGTTAATATACCGCAACAGCAGGCGGATGTCAACAAATTTTTTCAGCAAAATATATTCGGAAATTTCAGAAATTTCTCAGGGTTTTCAGAAAACGAAGGAGGCAGGGGACAGTTCCTTGTCTCCTGTATCTCCTTCGTGATCAGCTGCCGCCTCTGTCCGGTCTCCTGATCATTGCAGACTTGTATCATATTTCGCGTATTTTTTAAGTGACCGGAAAGCAAAGATATCCAGAACAATGATATAAACAAAAAACAGCAGTAAAGCTATCGTACTTCCGTCCGTCACGATGAAATCGTAAATGCCATGAAGCACCATGGGGATCAGGATACAGCTGCAGAGCATTCTGTTCCTGATCTTATAGCGAAGGGAGGGAACCCGGATCCGGCTGTCACTCCAGCGTTCCGCTGCTTTGGCGATCCCGTAATAATGTCCCATAAAAACACCTGCGATGCAGTGCATGGGGATGGCGGTCCAGGAACGCATTCCGGCTGTTGACAGTCTGAGGGCGTTTTCGCTCATTAATACGTATAAAACATTCTCCAACGCAGCAAAGCCCAGGGCAGCTGTGACACCATAGACTACACCGTCGAATACATAATTAAAGTCCTTGTTCCGCCAGGTGGGAATCCTCATGGCAAGGAACTTGACCAGTTCTTCCGCACCTCCCACAACAATCACATAGAAGAGAAAGTTGTAAATCCTGGAACCTGCCGCGGAATTAATAAACTCTTGCGGTAAAATCAACTCGAGCACAATCGCGCCCGCCATCTCAAGTATGCCGGCGGGGATTGTCGAGAGCATGCCTAATACAAAAATGATCAACAGGAGCTTGGGGGGTTCCTTTTCGATCTTATCGTTCTGATACACTCTCCACAAGAGAAAGAAGGGAGGAATAAGCGTTAACGCAAGCAATACCGTCATAGTATGATCCTTTCTACCGGCATACTTTTTTCCGGGATTAAGTTCAAAATTGTGAGATTCGAAGATGGGGTGCAAATGCGCAGGGGCTTTGCTCTGCAAAGCCCCTGCAGGAGATAGACTGCCGCATCCCGCACGCAGGCATGTCCGCCGCGCCTCCGCTTAAATCTCTGCTTTTTCTGTTTTCTTTATCGCAGCTGCCTGAACAGCAGTTTTCTATCGCAGTTTTTATTCTTCGTAAGCGATCACGGCACCGTCCAGGTTCTCTTTGATGTAGTTCTTGACGACATCGGACTTGAGCGCGTCTACAAGGGCCTTGATCTTGGGAAGCTCCTCATTGCCCGCCTTGACAGCGATGACGTTGACATACTGCTGAATAGCTTCGGAATCACCCTTTTCCAGGGCAAGAGCATCGGTGTCGGCCTTGAAGCCTGCCGCCAGGGCATAGTTGCCGTTGAGGACGACAAAGGACATCTCATCTTTATAACGGGAAACCTGTGCGGCCTCTACCTCGTTGAGCTGAACGTCCACAGTCTTGGACTCGATATCATTGACAGTCGCAGTGATTCCTGCGCCTTCCTTCAGCTTGATGATACCGCTGGCCTCGAGCAGGAGAAGGGCACGGGCCTCATTGGTGGGATCGTTGGGGATCGCGATGGTGTCGCCGTCCGCGATCTCGTCCAGGGAAGTCTTTGTGCCGGGATAAATGCCGAAAGGCTCATAGTGGATCCTGCCTGCGACTACAAGGTCGGTCCCATGGTTGGCGTTGAAGTCTTCAAGATAGTTGATATGCTGGAAATAGTTGGCATCAATCTCGCCGCTGTCAACGACATTGTTAGGCTGTACATAATCCTCAAATTCGATGACTTCAAGCTCGTAGCCCTGCTCCTCCAGGATGGGCTTGACCTGCGCGAGGATTTCCGCATGAGGAGTGGGACTGGCGGCCACTGTGATATGCTTGTCCTCTTCGCCTGCATCCGCTGTACCGGCAGCTGCATCAGATGCGCCCGCACCCGCTGCGCCTTCTGTCTGGGCCGGTGCAGAAGAGGATGCGGAGGATGAACCGCCGCATGCCGTCATCAATCCCGCTGCCAGAACACCTGCCAGTAACGCTGCCATTACTTTTCTTTTCATAACTTTTACCTCCGTGAATAACTGCAATTCACGCTCTGCTTCCCGGTCTCTGTGTACAACCTGTAAGGCCTCCGTCAGATGCCGCAATCCCGGCGTCTTATTGCCGGGCTCTGCATACATCCTGCAATGCCCTGTGACACAGTTACAGGCTCAGAGCGATGATCTATATGATCAACGGCGCTTTATACTCTGCGCCGGTCGATCCGGTTGGATAAAAACATACCCGCATACTGGAAAATCTGCTGCAGGATCACGAGCAGAATGACGGTCACGATCATGATATCGGCCTGATAACGGTGATAGCCGTAGCGGATCGCGATGTCACCCAGTCCTCCGCCGCCGACGGCGCCCGCCATTGCGGAGTATCCCAGGATCGTGCCGAAACAGATCGTCACACCTACGAGCAGAGAGACTCTGGCCTCTACAAGGAGCACCTTTGTAATGATCGTAAAGGCATCCGCACCCATGGATTCCGCCGCCTCGATCACACCGGGATCCACTTCCATGAGCGAGGATTCCACCATACGCGCGATAAAGGGCGCGGCGGAGATGACCAGGGGAACGATCGTCGCGGTCGATCCGTAACTCTTGCCCACGATCAGCTTTGTCAGCGGGATGATCAGAATGAGCAGGATCAGGAAGGGAATGCTTCGCATGATATTGGTGATGAAATCCATCACCCGGTAAAACGGCGCGTTGGGCCGGATTCCTTCCTTATTGGTGACTGCCAGAGCGATCCCCCAGGGCAGTCCGAGCACATATCCGAACAGGGTGGACAGGACCACCATATACAGAGTCTGTCCGATTCCCAGAATAATCATATCAATAACTTCTTTTGTAAACATCGTCATACCTCCTGCCGCATGCAGCTCTCTCTCAACCGCTGCCGCAGCTTACACATCTTCCACCGCAAGGCCTCTGTCGAGCAGATATTGGATCATATTCTCCTGTACCTGCACATCATCCGGGAGCCCCAGGATCATATCGCCGCGGGCTACGCCCGCCACATCCTTGGTGTCGGCGCGCAGTATATTGACCGGAATCCCGAACCGCAGGACCATGTTTCCGATGACGGGCTCAAAAGAAGAATTTTTCGTATAGACAATACGGATGCGGCGTTTCTCGTGCAGAAGATCCATCTCTTTTCCGAAGACAGAATCCTCTCCCTGCTGTGCCGCAGGGGAGTTCTTTCCGAAGTCCGTCTCCTCATCCGCCAGTTCGTCAGGGTCTCTGCCCTCGATGACCATACGGCGGGCCGCTTTGGACTTGGGATGCGTGAAGACTTCCTCGACTGTCCCGTTTTCGACAAGGTGACCCTTTTCTATGATCGCCACACGATTGCAGATCTCCCGTACAACAGACATCTGGTGTGTGATTATGATGATCGTAATACCGGTCTCCTCATTGATCTTTTTGAGAAGAGCCAGGATCGATGCTGTTGTCTGGGGGTCCAGGGCACTGGTCGCCTCGTCGCACAAAAGGATCCCCGGCTTGCTGGCAAGAGCGCGCGCAATGGCGACACGCTGTTTCTGGCCGCCGGAAAGCTGGGCGGGGAAAGCTCTTTCCTTCTCCGACAGATCTACGGTTTTCAGGAGCTCTCTGGCTCTCTGCACAGCCTGGTCTTTTTTCATCCCCTGGATCAGCAGCGGAAAACAGATATTGTCGATGACCGACTTCTGCATCAGAAGGTTGAACCCCTGAAAGATCATTCCGATATTGCTGCGGAGTCTTCGAAGATCCCTGGGCGAAAGATCACGCAGATCCTGTCCCTCGATCAGGACGCGCCCCTCTGTCGGCACCTCCAGATAATTGAGACAGCGCACCAGCGTACTCTTGCCGGCGCCCGACATACCGATGATCCCGTAAATATCACCTCTCTCCACCTGCAGATTTATGTCCGAGAGCGCTTCCACTTCACTGTCGCGGGTCCGGAAAACCTTCCGCAGGCCCTGTACTTCTACCATATAGTTCATTTTTGCCACCTCTATAAAACCGGCTGACTCATGACTGATGTCACAAGATGTCACAAGCATGCGCCGGCTGTTTCTTCAAAATCAGAAGCCGGAATCAGGAATCAGAAAAAAGGACGTTTGGGCAGATATTTCAGCTTTACATCGACAGCGCCGTCCTCTCCGATCGTCATGACCACATAGCTCTTGCGCCACCCCTCCTGGCGGGGTTTTGCAATGCTGCCGGGATTGATCACCAGAACACCGTCTTCTTTGCCGTAATCCGGCATATGGATATGTCCGTAAACAGCGATATCTGCCCCCACGGCCTTTGCCCGTTCCACAAGACGTTTTGTTCCACTGTACACACCCAGCCGGTGCCCGTGCGTCACATAGATGGTATGTCCCGGGACCTCAATGCAGAGCTCGTCCTCCAGCGAATCGGACCAGTCCATATTGCCGGCGACCGCGCGGATCTCATATTCCCGCCTGTCGCCCAGAATCCGCTCCAGATCGCCCTCCACGTCTCCTGCATGGATCAGCATGTCGATCGGAGCTTCCCGCCCGATCGCCCTGCGCACAAGATCGTGGTTTCCGTGCGAATCACTTATAATAAGTATTTTCATAGATCACTATATATCCTTTCGGAGTTGTCCAGAACAATCCTATCATTTGAATCGTCAACTTACAAGTTGCGCAGACAGTGTTTTTGATTTTTGATTTTCGTTTTTTTGGCGTAAATTTGGTTTGAAAAAAATATTCTCTTTTCTGTGTAACGTGATACAATAGCAGAATGTTAAGAGCATATTCCTATTCCCGGGAGAATCCTTGTCCCCGGGAAAGTCCTTATATAATGAAAGGGAAGCATTATGAAAAGACCCAATAAGCTTCATGCAGCCGCCTCTGTCGCGGCATGCAAACTGACACGTCTGATTCTGCGGAAGACCGGCCGGGGGGGAACCGCCATTCCCGGGATCGTGGGACTGAAGGTTTCTAAAAATATACTGGCTGCCGTCTCGCAGGGGATGAAGATCGTCGTCGTCACCGGGACCAACGGCAAGACCACAACCTGCAACATGATCGAGCACGCGCTCACTTCCGCGGGACACGACTGCCTGCTGAACAAATCCGGCGCCAATCTCATGCACGGTATCGCCTCCGATCTCATCTGCAGCGCCGACTGGAAGGGAAAAGCCCGTCACGAATACGCTGTTCTCGAATGCGACGAGGCTGCGCTCAAGCAGATCGTACCCTATATCCGGCCCAGGGCGATCGTCGTGACCAATCTGTTCAGCGACCAGGTCGACCGCTACGGAGGTGTGCAGAACACCCTCAGGGAAATCCGCACAGGTGTCGAACGCAGCCCCAAATCCGTCCTGGTGCTCAATGCGGAAGATCCTCTCTCCGCCTCCCTCGCCATCGATGTCCCCAATAAAGTTGTCTGGTACGGCCTCGACAAGACAGTCGGCACCCAGGGCAATGTCGATCTTTCCGATGCCGGAAAATGCCCCAAATGCGGAGGCGAATACACTTACGATTACCATATTTATGCAGATCTGGGCGGTTTCCGCTGCCCCGAATGCGGCCATAAGCGCCAGGATCCCGACGTTGCTGTCACTTCCATCACACAGAAGACCTCCGATGGTTCCGTCGTGCGCATGCGCCCCGGAAAAAAGGCAGCTGAACAGGATGTCCGTATCGCCCTTCCGGCCGTCTATAACATTTACAATGCCGCCGCTTCCGTGGCAGCGATCCTTGCCCTGAAGCTTCCCGCCCGGGAGGCGGTCGACGCCCTGTCCTCCGCCCGCGCTTCTTTCGGGCGCCTTGAAACTTTCGAGCTCAACGGCAACCGCCTGCAGATGATCCTGGTCAAAAACCCCGCGGGCTGCAACCAGGCCTTCTCCTACATCACAGGGCTCGGCGAGGATTTCAGCGCTGTCCTGTGCCTCAACAACCGCACCGGCGACGGTCATGATATCTCCTGGATCGAGACCACAGATTACGAGAAACTCGTCTCCGATCCCCACCTGAAGAAAATCTATGCCGGCGGAGACTGTGCGGAAGAACTCTGCAGCCGCCTGAAAAAAGCCGGTGCCGACGACCGGATCCTCGAGTCCTTCACCGACTACAGCACCCTTGTCGAGAAGCTGAAGACGGAGCCCAATCCGGTCTTCCTCCTCCCCAACTACACCTCCATGATGGAACTTCGAGACGCTCTGAGCCCCGAGACCGGCGCAAAGGATTTCTGGGAGTAATCGATTGCAAAAACAGGGAAGAGGCGGCAATATGAACTGCTGTGCAGTTCATATGCGTCCTCTGCCATCCCGCGGGCTGCCGTTCGCTGTCAGGCGGAAGATCCTCTTACGGCTGCCTTCGATAAAACCCAAAACCGGGCAGGAAATCATCCCTGCCCGGTCTTTTTATTCTCAAATCATCAAATTCTTTATGTCCTTTATGATCAGATTCCCTTTATCAGGTCCTTTTTTCAAAGTCTTCTTTTTTCACAGCGTTTTTCCGTCGGATTCTCCTGTCAAAAGAATCTGTCCTGTATCCTCCGGAATATGAGATCAGAAAGGTCTGGTTCGTGCGCCCTTTTCCGCACGCATCATTGGAAGGGTATGAGATCAAGGGAACCGGAAGCATACGATGCGCGCATCTCGGAAGCATCCTCGTAGGAGATGGGCTGGTAGTCATCCGCTGCAAATACCTCTTCCCCTTCTGCGGCACCTTCCACATCAAGCACATATTCATCTGTATCATTGATCAGGAACCAGGGTTCCTCTGCGTCCATGCTCTCATCCATGATCAGGGCATCCTTTAAGACGAGCTCTCCGTCCTGCAGAGCAAAATAATCGATCTCCCACTGGCCGTCCTGGGTCGATTCTCTGCGGATCGTATTATCTTCGCAGATGTAGAAGAAATTTTCCTCGTCACTCGAAGCGAGCATGGCCGGAATACCGTCTTCCATATAGTAGATCTCAAAGACAGCGCCCTCCCCGTAATACTGGGGATCTGTAGGTCCGATCAGGAGCTCACAGACTCCGTTTTCGTCGAGGTCTCTGTATGTGTATCCGAGGTCCTCCGGACGGGGAAGGTCTGCCGCCATAACATTCATCCCGCTGTAGACGTAGTCCTCCTCTCCCCAGTCCTCAAGGGCTGCATCCCTGTACAGCTCCACGACCTCATTGTATTCCTGGGGATATTCCGCCGACCCGCCGGGAACAACGGGAACAGCTTCCGCATCGTATTCCTCCTTCTTTTTCTCGCGGATCTCCTTTCGTTTTGCCTCATAGGCGACGATAAAATCCACGTTGGCCTGCTCATAGCGGTTGAAGAGTTCGGAAGTAAAGTCATCCGGATTGATCGTGCCCACGTACCAGGCCTGCCTGTTGAAATAATCCTGGATCGACTTGGTGGCAAACTTGCGTCCCCGGCGCGCATAGAACTCGTTGCGCGCCAGCATCAGCTCATTGTCGTCCATCCAGCTGATGTCCGCTTCGGAAATATAATATGTGTCACTGTCGGGAAGCAGGTATTTGCTGTTCATCGACTGTCCGTCGCGCTCCCTTGTGGACCTGGCGGACAAGACGACGTCACCGCAGGAGGCCGAAATGCCTTCTTTATCTGCTGCAAAGGCAGGGACCGCCAGAGAACCTGCCGCCACCATCACAGCTGCTGCCGCGGCTGTCAGTCTGATATTTATTTTTTTCATCACTATTTCCTCCATAAAATTCTGATATTTTTCCGCACAGGAACCGCAGTCGGATCCTGTACCCTCGCATTTAATATTTTTCACAGATCGGAGTCATCAATATTTACGATCAAGTCCGTTTTTTGAACTGTTTTGCTTTTGGACTTGACGTATTGCTCCTCTCTGAATAATAAGACGGAACTGCGGTCTTCAAGGTTACATTTTTTTAAAAATTTTGACGGGGCAGGGCCGTGTTATGAAAAGAGGCAGCCCCCGGATCACAGGTCCGGCTGCTGCCATTTAATACATTTCATAACCTTACACAAGTAGTATCATTAAAACAATTAGTAGCTTTAAACAGTATCTTTAAACAGAATCTTTAATATAGAATAAAGAGCAATAACCGTCATTCCCGTCACGATTTTTCGAGGTCTCCCAGGAGGCTCTCCGTATATCGGATCTCCTTTACCAGAGAATCTTTCTGCCTGTTCAGTTCTTCCATGTGGGTCATCTGCGTCTCCAGCGAGGGATCATTAAGATGCAGAAAACCGCCCGAGACTACGAACGGAAGCTTCTGCTTCTTCTCTCCGCTTTCATACCGCACAGTGATCACTGCATCCTGCTGTTTTATGACAGTGCCGTGTCCATATTGTGTGTGTTCGACATCTGTGCCCTCCAGCTGCGGAATTTCAAAGCCGCTCAGCAAGGCCTCCACGGCATTCAGTCTGCTCTGAAGTGAATCCTTTTGAGCATTCAGTTTTTCGGACCGTTCCCTCTTTTCCTCTTCTTTCTGACGCTGTGTAAATGTTTTCTTCTTTTCTGTCCCTGCTCTCGCTGCCATTCTCTCACCTTCCTGCTGCCACGCTCTCTCCGCAACGTCTGAGAAGAGCATCCGTCGGCAGCTCTGAAAAAAGCCCTACAGTTAGGATTAATTATACCACTAATTATCTGATAATATAATCGAATATATGATTATTTTTATTATTTGCATAATTAAAGATAATTAAGGCGCCGCGCTATAACTGTACAGACATTGCAGAAAATCAGCACAGCAATAAAGAAGGCAGAAGAAAAGCGGAAAAGGCGGAAAAATCAGTAATCCTTTTCCATGCCGCACATGCTGCAGACTTTTACACCTTTGAGACCGCCTTTGAAGAAGCCGCCGCAGTACTGGCAGCGTCCCTGTCTTCTCCAGACCGGCCTGCGGCTGCGCAGATATTCCGCATCCTTGGCCTCCGCCTCCTTGCGGCGGATAAATTCCGTGACGGCGGGCAGTTCGGGGCAGGCGGAAAATGCCGCCTTGTCAATCTCCTGGAGACTTGCGGGCAGTGCGATATCGGAAAGTGAAATACAGCTCTGGAAGGCATTCTTGCGGATGACCAGAAGACGGGTGGACAGACGCACCCTCTCCAGATGCTCACAGCCGCTGAAGGCACCCTCACGGATCTCCGTGACACTGTCGGGGAGCTCGACACTTACTATGCGTGCATTGTGGAAAGCCTCCGCGCCGATATTGATGACCCCGTCCGGAATGCGCACATATTCGCTCTGACCGATATATCGGACCAGTGTGGATCCGTCCAGAAGGAAATCGCCCTCCTGCCTGCCGGCCTGTCCCATCGCAGCGGCCCCTCCCGGCACCGCTCCGGGGATTATACTGCTCATGGCAGCGGCGCCGGCCTTGATCTCGGACTGCATCTGAGCGGTCTTCCGCACCGCTGTTCCATAGAGCTGTACATGGAAACGGCCTGTTCCGTCGGACATGGGGACTGCTGTCTGACGCAGTCCAATCACCGCATCCGCCTGCAGCAGAGCCGCGCTCTTGCGAATCTCCCGAAGGGCATGCAGAAATCCCTGGTCGGGATCGGATTGTTCCCGTCCGGACCCGCAGACGGGACCGATGATTTCATATCCTGAATGAAGATCAAGAGTTGTCACTGTCATATTCATCATATCTGTCATTTTTACGCTCCTTTATCTGTAAATCCTCCGGCGGCAGGGCTGCGGACAGCGCCTGATGAAGAAGTTACAGTACACGCCCTGTCGAGGGCGTGTACATGTAACGTCGCGTTCGACGATTCCAATACGCTTCGCGTGCGTCGAACGCCGTAAAACTCCGGTTTTTGTACGCTTCGGCGTACAAAAACACGTCGAGTTTCAGGTG
>ODAI014618188.1_pt1 | contig 10079 bp, 5 predicted proteins | sample 1539321 | NCBI WGS metagenome assembly ODAI01 (sample SAMN02144231, study PRJEB22623) | gut metagenome | biome: sheep rumen | host: Ovis aries | place: New Zealand | reverse complement strand
GAAATAACTCTATAAATTAGTATCGTTGTTATATTATATGACTTTGTCCAAAATTATATGAAAAATTATTTTTTATTTATAATTAAATTACTAAAAATAATCTCTATTAAATAAACAAAAATCATTGCAAATTATGTATTATTATAGTAAACTATCATTAAAAGGAGGCAAAGATTGAAAAATAATTACAATTCTTTTCCAACTAAATTTGTGTCTAAAAAAAGGAATGATAGTAAATATGAAATTAATTTCGTGGAATGTAAATGGAATAAGAGCTTGCGTAAATAAAGGTTTCAAAGATTTTTTCAAAAACGTAAATGCAGATATTTTTTGTATTCAAGAAACCAAGTGCCAAAAAGATCAAATAGATTTAGAATTTGAAGGATATTATAACTTTTGGAATAGTGCAGAAAAAAAAGGATATTCTGGAACTGCTATATTTTCAAAAATAAAACCAATTAAAGTAACATATGGTATTGGAATTGAAGAACATGACAAAGAAGGAAGAATTATAACATTAGAATTTGACAATTTCTTTTTAGTAAATAATTACACTCCTAATTCCAAAAGAGAATTAGAACGATTAGATTACAGGCAAGTTTGGGAAAATGAAATAAGAGCTTATCTACTAAAACTTAACAAAACAAAGCCAGTTATAATGTGTGGAGATTTAAATGTAGCTCACAACGACATAGATTTAAAAAATCCTAAAACAAATCATAAAAATGCTGGTTTCACAGATGAAGAAAGAAGCAAAATGACAGAACTTTTAAATTCAGGTTTTACAGATAGCTTTAGGTTCCTATATCCTGATAAAAAAGACTGTTATTCTTGGTGGTCATATATGGGACATGCACGTGAAAAGAATATTGGCTGGAGAATAGATTATTTCATAGTTTCTAATGATATAAATAAAAAAATTAAAGATGCTAAAATCCATTCTGATATTTATGGTAGTGATCACTGTCCAGTTGAACTTGATATTGATTGTTAGTTTTTTAAAAAATCTTGAAATTTTGGTAATAATATGCTAATATAATAGTATATTAATAAAATAAAGATGGGAGGAATAAATTATGTGGATTGCTTTAATAATTATAGTTTTACTTATAGTATTTGTAGTTTCTCTATACAATGGACTAGTTTCTCTTAAAATGAAAGTTCAAAATGCATGGAGCCAAATAGATGTACAATTGCAAAGAAGATTTGATTTAATTCCAAACTTTGTAGAAACTGTAAAAGGATATATGACTCATGAACAAGACACTCTTGCTAAAGTTACAGAACTACGTACTTCTTGGGCAAATGCTACATCTGTAAAAGATAAAGCTGATTTAGATGGTGAATTATCTTCAGCATTAAAAACAATAATGGCAGTTTCTGAAAACTATCCAGAATTAAAAGCAAATCAAAATTTCATGCAATTATCAGAAGAACTACGTAATACAGAAAATAAAATTGCTTTTTCTAGACAATTTTATAATGACACAGTTACAATGTATAACACAAAATTACAAGTATTTCCATCAAACATAATTGCTGGAATGTTCAACTTTACACCAGCAGATTTATTCAAAACAGATAGTGATGAAGCTAGAAAAAATGTAAAAGTTGATTTTGGAAATAATAATAACTAGAATAAATCAGAATGAATAAAGTTTTGATTATTCAATTATTAGCATTTAATGTAACATAAAAAGCGCTTAGAAGTTTATCTTAACTTCTGAACGCTTTTTTTTATGTTTTCTACCAAATATTCAACCTCTTCTTTAGAATTATTGTCTCCAAATGTAACCCTTAATGCAGACTTAGATATTTCACTATCTAATCCTATAGCTGTTAATACATGTGATGGTACCGCTTCTCCAGAATTACATGCAGAACCTGCAGAGCAACATATTCCTTTTTTATCAAGCTCTAGGAGCAAAGCTGTAGAATCTACTCCCAAGAAAGAAATATTAGAATTACCTGGCAATCTACTTTCCATACTTCCATTTATTTTAACATTGTTTATATTATTCAATACAAGCAAATGATAATAATCTCTAAGCCTTTTTATATACTCTATATGATACCTTAAATTTGTTCTTGCAAGTTCACATGCTTTACCTAAGCCAACTATCCCTGCTAAATTTTCAGTACCAGCTCTTTTATTTTTTTCCTGATGTCCACCATTCATAAATTTTTCAAATTCAATACCATTTCTTACATATAATGCACCTATCCCTTTTGGAGCATTGATTTTATGGCCAGACATAGAAAGCATATCAATTCCGAGTTCTTCAACATCTATCGGAACATTTCCAACCGCCTGAACTGCATCTGTGTGCAAAACAATATTGTTTTGTTTTGCAATCTTTGCAATTTGTTTTATAGGCTGAATTGAGCCTATTTCGTTATTTGCAAACATTATACTAATAAGAATAGTATTTTTTGTTATCGAATTTTCTAATTCTTGTAAATTAATAATACCATCTTTATCTACATTTAAATATGTAATTTTAAAGCCGTTTTTTTCAAGCATTTTGCATGATTCTAATATGGCATTATGTTCAATTTTACTAGTTATAATATGATTTCCCTTATCTTTATATCCATATGCTATTCCTTTTAAAGCTGTATTATCACTTTCTGTTCCACAACCTGTAAAATATATTTCATTTCTATTAGCATTTATTAGATTTGCAACTTGGGTTCTCGCTCTTTCTACTGCCCTTTTCGCACTTCTTCCTATAGAATATAATGAAGAAGGATTTCCATATTCTTCTGTTAAATATGGCATCATTTCATTTAAAACTTCTGGTTTTATTTTAGTAGTAGCTGCATTATCAAAATAAAAAGTCAAAATAGCATCACCTCTTATTTATTGTATGCTAAATTGACTTTATTTATACTTATTCTTTATAATATACATCTTCGATAGAAACTTGAACCTTTTCAAAAGATTTAATTTTTTCTGGCCAATCTTTTTCTAAATCTTTATTTACTATATCTGAATTTTCTTCAATTTCATTTCCTTCATTGTCTAAAAATATCTTATCTTTTTTATTATAAAGTATTATATAATCGTTTTTATTTATTAAGTTTGCATTATCCATTTCTGCTGTAAGTTTTATACTTGAAGAATATATTTTAATTTCTTCGTTTTTTCTGTTAATTGCTTGTACAGCATCTTTATTTTTAATTTTTTGTATTAAATCGTTTTCGAAATCTACTAATGTTTTTCCATTTGCATTTATAATTCCATATTTTTCTTCATCATTTTCTGCTATAAAATAATCTTTGTAGATGTATTCTATATATTTATAGTTTGTACTTACAAGTTCTGTCCCATTTTTATTTTCAATACCATAGTATTCGTTGTCATTATTAATTATAGTTGTAACTCTATAATTTTCATTTTCAGTTTTATATATGGTTTTGTTAAAGCTTAAGTCTTGCTTGTTTCCTTGGACATCATATACATCATTGCTATTTGAATTTTTAGCATATAAATACACGCCTTTATCTTCAATCTCTGAATATTTTGGATTTACTTTTATTTCTCCTCTTAAATTTGCAATTCCAAATTGTCCATTTTTCTCTAAAATAATTCCACCATTATCTGTATAAGATATTGATTGATATTCTGGTTTAATTAATTGTTTATTCTCTTTATATAGACCATATTGTCCATTTTTTGAAGCTATTAAGTAAATATCCTTTTCTTTTGTAATTCTTAAAATATTATTATATTCAACATTTAGAATATTCTTTCCTTTATAGTCTATATAACCATATCTGTATCCATTATTTGTAGTATTTGAAACTATAAATCCAGCTTCTACATATTTGTTCTTTTCTGAATAATAATTGTCTGTTGCTATTTTATCATATTTTGTATCAACAATTGTTGCTCCATTAATATTTATTATTCCATATTTATTTTCTTTTTTAACAAGCATTTTTCCTTCTGTTGCCTGTAAATTTTCTATAGAATCATATAAGTTTTTTGTAATTTGCTTCCCATCAAAGCTAATAAGTCCATATTTGCCATCTTGTTCGTATTTTAGAGCTGTTTTTTCATAGCATAATATACTAGCTATATTTTTTAGTTTTATAGGCTCTACTTTTGTATATTCGTCAAATATTGTTTCATTTTTTGAATTTAACACTACACTTTTTTCGTCATTATAACAAATAAAAATATCTTTTTCAGGATTTGGAATTATAATATTGCTATATTTTGCTTCTATTACAATACTTCCTTGTCTATCTATTATTCCAAATTTTTCATCTTTTAAATATTTTACATAGTTGTACTTTTCTATATTCGTAATTTCATAATCAAATTTTGGCGTATTTATTTTATTTCTTATAAAAAATACTGCTAATGCAACAATTATTGCAACTGCTATTGTTATAAATACTTTCTTCATAAATATTCACATCTCCTTTATTACTTTATTATTTTACTATATTTTTAATAAAATATCAAGTAATAGAGAAAAAAGAACCTATAAATAAATTACTATTCAAACTAATATTTTTATAAGCCCGCGCAAGTGGTTATATATAAATTTTTCGGGTGGTCGCCTTTTACGATGAACCGGAAAAATTTATATATACCACGTTATGCAGGGCAAAATCATTATAAGTTTGAATAGTAATTAAATTATTTACTCTATTTTATTTTTTTCTTTATTATTACAATTCCAGCTGATAATAGTACTAATGTTACTATACCTGCTATTGCATAATATACTCCTAATTGTTTATTTTCTCCAGTTGGTGGAGTAATAGATGTTACAACTTTTACTCTACCATTTGTATGAACTTCTGAAGGAGCAATCTTTAGTTTTTCTTCTTCTGTATTTCCTGTTTCTGTAGCATGTTTAATTCCTGTAATTTCTGCCTCATTTATTATTTCCATATCTTTATCTTCTCTAGATAAAATTCTCTCTGCTACTATTGTTACTTTGTCTGTTGTTTTTCTTGAATTATCATTTAGTTTATTTGTAAATAGAACATCATCCCATTTGTTAAGTTTTAATACTTGAACATTTCTATCATCTAATTTCATACTCTTTATCTCTGTACTTACTCTATCTTTATCAGATTTTTCTGGTAAGTATTTTAAAGTTTCATCTAAATAATCTGTAACTTCATTTACTTTTAATGTAATTTCATGAGCACCATTTTTGTCTCCATATAGATAGTAATTATCTTCATAGTAATTAACATCAGAAACATTTGTAACTCTTATTTCATAGTCTAACTCTAATTTAGAACTATAAATTATGTCCTCAAGTACTTCTGCTCTTACATAAATACTTCCGCCATTTTGTTGATTATCTAAATCACTTACTCCTTGCATTTTTGCATTCTCTGGATTTCCATCAAATACTACATTGTTTTGAGAGTTAGTTAAAGTAACATATGTAATAACTTTTTCAACTTTTGCCTGTTGTATTGGTTGTTCTATTATACCGAAATTAATACCATTTATCTCATTTTTATATTCTTCTTTTTGTACATTATCTTCAACTTCAACATCTTCTGTTTCTTTATCATCCTTGTTATTTTCAATACCTAAATACATCTTGGCTGTTCCTGCATCAATTATAACTTTCTCATTTTCTTTTGTATTTTCTTTTGAATCATCAATAATATTGTTTTCTTTATCGTTATTTAAAGCTTTTCGTTCGTTTAAGCTATCAATTGCTACAGAGTAATTTTCACCTTCTAATTTTCTGTACCAAGTATATGTGTTTTCATTTGAATTTTCTAGCGCATTTTTTGCTACTTGTGATGTAACTATTGTAGATTTGTAATCTTTTGCATATACTGTTTTTTCTTGTCCATCTGTGTTTCTAATTTTACTTTCTACATCAACAGATATCTTGTTTCCATTAGAATCTGTATATTCTTGTGTTCCATCTCCATAAGTATATCTTAAAATATAGTATCCTGGTACAACTCCTTTCAAAGTATAGTTACCATTTTCATCTGTATCTACTATAGCCGTTTTTGATACTTCTTTTAAAGGCGCTGAATCTTGAACGTCTACCGTATATAGATTTGAAACTGATAATTTTGTTACATCTGCAATTTCATCTTTTGTAGCGTCTAGTAATTCTACTTTAACGCCTTTCACAGCACTTTCTCCTTGTTCGTTTGTACCATTTCCAAGCTTTTCACCATTATCTGTTACAACTTTATCTTCAAATACTTTACCATTTATTGTTCTATCTTTACCTAAAGTAAATATCAAATATGGTGCTTGGGCTTTTCTTTCATCATCTTCTGTATAGTGAGTTTGTCCTTTTAATATGTTATTATCCCAAGAATAATCATTTCTTGTATATTTATGATAAGCAGTTGCAGCAGCTTCTGTTGGGAATCCTTCCGCTATACCATCTGGATGGTTTAATATATCTAATATAGCATCATGATTTACACTAAAGTTAATATATGCTGTTATTTTATTTTCAGGTACAATACCTAAAGTTTGATCATATATTGTATTTAAATAATTTTCTTTTATTGTAGCAGTTTGTTTTTTATTTCCATTTGAATCTGTTGTTACTTGTCCTGCTGTCCAATTGTCATCTTCTAAAGTATATCTATTAACATCAAAGTCATTTACCAATTGTTTTAAATACATTGTTTCTTCTTTATATGTTGATTCTAGATTCATATTTTCTGTATTTTTTACATCTATTCTATATTTAACTTCTGCTTTTAATTCTTCTGTATTCTTAGTTTTATCATAAGCTATATCTGTTGGATAGAATGAATGTCTATATGCTGTAATATCATTTTTATTTTGATACGTTACCTGAGGAGCATATATTCTGCTTTCTCCTCTTTCTCCTCCATATACATATGTATATGTAAAGCCTTTCATAGTTATTTTTACAGTAGCTATATTTTCTCTTATATCATATTCTGGTTTTGGAACTTCTTTAATTCCTAAATTGATATTTTCAAGTGTTCTTGCATTTGCATTAAATGTTCCACATTTTTCTAAGCCGTATTGACTTTCTTTTGTAGCATCATTCGTTCCTGTATATGTTGTTGCAATTCCTTCAAAATCTCTATCATATTCTGGCATATTTTGAACAATTGCTTTTGAACCATTTGTACTTGTCGCACCAAATGCAACTGGTATGTATTTTTTATAATTAGTTCCATTATAATTAAACTCAATATAATGATTCTTTAATGAATATCTACTTATTAAATCTTTGAACACATAACTTCCATCATTTCCAGTTGTTGTTGTTGCAACCTCTGTTGGTGGATTTCCTTTTTTCATTAAACGTACAGTTACTCCAGAAATTCTTTCTTCATTTGTATCCCATAGATTATTTGTATCTGTAAGTTTAGATTCTGGAACTAAATCCTTCCATACATAACCAGAAATTGATATTATTTGAATATTCGATATTCCTAAAACTTGTTCCCATGAATATCCATTTGAAGTATTTTTTCCAATTTTCGCTTCAAATCCTGTATCAACGCATTTCAATGTCTTATTATATCCTTTTTGCAACTCTAATTTATATTTTTCTATTGGATTTGCTGTTGGTGATTTAGTTTCATATACATGATATACTCCATTTTTCAAACCACTAATTTTTAATACATTTTTTCCTTTGTATGAATTAGATGAACCATCATATTTTATATATTGTACATAGCCTGTTTTGTTATTATTATCCATTGTATACTCTGTAGCCTGATTTATATCTTCTACATAGCTATAAGGTGCAGTATTTCCTTGTTGCCATCCAGAACCATTTTTATATATCTTAAATCCAGCACCATTTAGCTGTTCTTGTGTTTCTGTATCTGATTTAGTTATATATAATGATCCTGTAGATTTTATTTTTAGTGTTGTAGAAGCATACTTTCTATAACTGCTTGGTTTTACTGCTAATAGTTCTTGGCTTGTCTCTTCATAGCAATGTAAAAACCACATTTCAACTCTGTATATTATGTCTGTTTCTACATTTACAGTTATACTATCAACTATTCTGTTTGTTGTATTTTTTATATAAAATTCCTGGTTTTGTGTTATATTATTGGCACTAACACTATTTGTTCCATTTTTGTTTAAATAGAATGAAATTCCATTTGATATTTCATTACCATAATTATCTTTCACACTTATTGATGTTATGTGAATTCTATTGCTATTAAAATTAACCTTAAATGGTCCTAAGATTTCTCCATTTTGTGTATTATTATATTCTTTTATACTACTTCCATCAAAACTAACTGTAGGAGTTGGAATGTCACCAGCATTAGCATAATTTCTAGCTTTTACTGTTTCTTCAAAATTTGCACGCTTCTGTCTTTCTTCATAAGGATCACTTAAATCCTCAACCGTCCATCTATCACTAAATAACTGATTTCCAACGTTGCTCATCCATGTATCTCCATATCCCCATAGTGCAACTTGTGAAGCAGTTCTTATACCTTCACTATTAGTAAATCCTTTCGCATATTCTCCATTTCCAAAAATATAACCTAAAGCCATATTACAAGAACTATAAACACTATATCCTGCTGCTCCTTTATCTCTATCTCCATTATTATAATACCTAGTAGCCCAATACCCATCTAATACTATATATGCGCGAACTTTATATGTTGATTTCACACAACTAAGTGCACGTTGAAAGCAATAACTATAAGGATGACCTTCTAGTGAATCATCAGTTCCTTCACCATTATATGATAATGTTATAGTATCTCCTAAATGTTCTTTTTCTCCACTAAATAAATCTGATATTTTGCTCAATGCTCTTGCTTCACAAGATTTGGTATTTACTATAAATATAAAAAATATCAATGCCAAAAAGAATATAATTATATTTTTTATTTTATTTACTTTCATTTTTTACCTCCTTTCTGCTTTAGTTATGATTTTTCTTGTTATATATGCTATTTCCAGTGCCATACAAATAATAATTACTATAAATAAAGTATAAATTAAATTTTCACCTGTTTTAACACTTATTATTACATCTGCCGAACTTATTTCGTCACTTGCATATTCTTTTCCTTCTTTGTTATAAATAGATTCTATTTTTGCTTTATTATTAATTAATCCAGTATTAGTTGCAGTCATCTTCTTTGTTAATATTAGTTTTAATTCTTTTGTTTCTCCTGCTTTTATTGGTGTATTTAATAAGCTAGAATTATATAGATAATTGTTTTTCTTATACCAGTCTTTATTCATTGTAGAAGTAAAGGTTAATGAAGAAGGTAAATAATCAATTATATTTTTCACATACATTTCGGTACTGCCTAAATTCATTACTTCTATATTGTATTCTATTACTATATTGCTGCCACTTAAGCTCTTTGAAGCAATTTCTGCTTTTGCTAATTCTGTATTATCAAATTCATATTTTTTTGTTCCTTCTTTATTTATAACAGTAATACTACTTACAGATTTTTTTAATTGTAGTTTTCCATTTTGAGCTTCTACTAATCCTAAATCTATATTTAAATTATTAGATTCGATATTTAATGTATCTGTAATTGCTACATTTTTCTCCATTCCATCAATTATTCTACTGGCCATTATAGCATCTGAATTTTTTTCCTCACTTACTCCTTGTTTTCTGTATTCTGTTGCAATATATTTTGTATTGTCAAATTCAAATACAATTATATATTGACCTTTTTCTAAATTATTTATATTATATACACCATTTTCATTCGTTGTAGAAGCACTATTTGTTATAATACTATTTGTCTTAACATCCATAGCATATACTTTTATACCTTGTAATACATTCTCATTTTGTTCTCTTGATCCATTTTTATTTGTATCTTCCCATACAATTCCTGAAACTGTATATTTATTTAGATTATTGTTATTATTGCTACCATCTTTGTCAGAACTATCGCCTTGATTATTATTGCCTTGACCATTATTGTCTTTACCATTATTATCTTCTTCTTTGTTATTATCATCTGATTTATTATCTACCGGAACATTATTTAATTTGAATACTGTTTGTTCTGTTTCTGTTATATTTATAATATCAGAAACAAAGGCTTTATTTATTATATTCAAT
>ODAI013726090.1_pt1 | contig 10079 bp, 3 predicted proteins | sample 1539321 | NCBI WGS metagenome assembly ODAI01 (sample SAMN02144231, study PRJEB22623) | gut metagenome | biome: sheep rumen | host: Ovis aries | place: New Zealand | reverse complement strand
TGGACACAGGTCTCGAGTGCCGCATGGAGCAGCTCGGCAGTCGTTGAGTACGGTGGCGCCGGACAGGTGAACGGCGTCAGCGCTCCCGCAACAGACAATCTTGGCAACGGCGGTTATACGCTCGGTGTCTCCGTGGGATGGAGTGGCGCAGTTACTTACAAGTCTGCAAGTGCAACCTTCCCTGCCGGTGTCTATACCCTGAAGGTGAATGCATACAATGCTCTTGAGGGTGTTACGCAGTTCAAGTCATTGTTCGGCTTCGTTCCCGCAGAAGGCTCTGCAACCCTTTCCACTAAGACTGCCTTCGCCTATGCAACTTGGGAGACCGATCAGGTGACCTTCACGCTCAACGATGCCACTGAGGGCTTCATTCAGGTCGGTGGCCAGGCCATCAGCGGTGGCTCTGGCAGCAATGCAAAGGTCTTCTTCGACAATATTACCATTGGTTACAAGAGTTTCCTCGCAGGTGCCAAGGAAGAATACGACGAGGCTGTCGCTGCTGCAGAGCAAGCAAAGACTGACAGCCCCAACGTCACGGGTGAAGAGCTAACCGCTCTCAATGCAGAACTGGCCAAAGCTGAGCCTACAACGGTTGACGGATATAACACTGCAACTGCAGCTATTCAAGCAGCTACAGCTGCTTTCGTAGCTGCCGCTCCTTCCTACGACGTTCTTGTCGCTGAAATCGCATACGCCAAGACTATCGGTGTTGCCACAGAGACTGCTGAGGCTGCACTGAATGACGAGTCAACGGCTGCAAATGTTGTTGCAGCCACAGAGGCCCTGAAGGTACTTGAGTACACCACGATCACTGGTGCCTATGCCAACGACGTTACCACCCTGCTCGGCACTTGGGACAAGGGTAGCTACGACACCACCTCTGGTCAGGGCTATGCAGGAAGCGAGACATACTTCGACAAATGGAATGGCTCTGCGACAGACCTGACTTCTTCTGCTACCGTTACCCTCCCCGCAGGTAAGTATGTCGTGAAGGTTGCCGGTCGCGGCGTGTCTACGACCACGATGAGTCTGAGTGTAAAGGTTGGCGAGGCCGATGCTGTCAGCACTCCGTTCTTGATGAATGGCGACACAGGTAAGGGTATTGACACCGACGGCGTCACCAATTTCAGCATAGAGGGCTCCTACAGCAACAGTAATATAGGCCGCGGTTGGCAATATCGCTATATCGCCTTCACTACTGACGGAACTGCTGATGTAACCATTGCCATTAACGGACAACTGAATGCCAACACCTGGCAGAGCTTCTACGCTCCCGTACTCCTCTGCGACGACGACACCTATGCTCCAATTGCCGTAGATGCCAACAAGGCCGAATTGCAAGCCGCCATTGATAATGCTCCTGTTGCTGCAACTGTCAACGTCGGTGATGCAACATTCCAGTTGCCCACCGCTGGCGTGACCACTTATTCTCAGGCCCTGACAGCTGCTCAGGAGGCTTGTGATGCAACCGATGCAACAGTTGCTTCTCTTGAAGCTGCCAAGGCTACACTTGAGGCTGCTATTGCTGACTACCAGGCTCTTGAGCTCAACGCTCCCGCTGACGGCCAGCTCTTCAACGTTGTCCTGACTTTTGCTGGTTGGACTTACGACCAAAAGGCTATGACCTTCATCGCAAATGGTCGTACAGACGCAGGTAACTACAACATCCAGTATAAGGAAGCTGCCAATACGAACCTGGCTCAGGCTTTCACCTTCACCAAGGTCGAGGGCAACAAGTACAAGATGTCGCAGATTGATGCCGACGGCGTTGTCCGTTACATCTCCACGGGTGTATTTTACCGCGGCAACACTGTCCAGATCCGCACCGTAACCGAGGCTGAAAAGGCTCTCCTCGTTGAGGTTATCCCGACGGCTACCGAAGGTGTTTACAACCTGCGTAACACCGAGGCCAATAACTATATCGGTTCTCAGGACGCTGGCGTCTACACCGTGAACTCGCACATCGACTTCGCCCTCGTTGAGACCACCAAGCCCTCTATCACTGTCAACACCACCGCTGCCGGTTGGGGCACTGTGATGCTTCCCTTCGCAGTGGCTTCTCTGCCCACCGGCGTTAAGGCTTATACCTGCGCTGAGGCCAACGGCCAGACCCTGACCCTCGTTGAGGCTACAGCTCTCGAAGCCAACAAGCCTTACATCATCGAAGGCGCTTGGAACGAGACCCTCAGCGGTGACGCTCAGGGTACTGCTCTGACCTACAACGAAGGCTTGCTCACAGGTGTATATGCCGAACAGGCTGTGCCCGTAGGTGCTTACGTACTCCAGAACCAGGCCACCAACGGCATCGGCTTCTACGAGGTCGGCGAGGGCAGCACAGGCAAGCTCAAAGCCAACCGTGCATACCTCAACGCTCCCGAGTCTGCTTCAGGCATCAAGGCCTTCTTCTTCGGCGAGGGCGGTGAGGATGCCATCCATAGCGTCTTCAGCGGCATTGCCGCCGGCGAGGTCTACGATCTCTCAGGCCGCAAGGTAGCCTCTATGCACAAAGGCGGCGTCTACGTCGTAGGCAGCAAGAAAATAGTAGTGAGATAAGTAAACAGTTAGCTAACCCGATTTTAGATTTACCACAATGGATAAGAAAGTATATTTATCTCCCACGCTCAGCATCGTCCGTGTCCAGAGCGCCAACATCATCGCCCTTTCCATGAAAGGCCAAGCCGACGACAGCGAGTACCTCATCAAAGGCAATGCCTCCGAAGACATCTGGGGCTCCAGCGAGAACTTCTGGGAAGGTAGCGACAAAGACTAATGTTCATGCGTGGCTCACATGCCACGCACACTCCTTAGCGTCCGCTTGGCGGCGCAGTATAAAGGCAGCGATGCCGCGGCAAACATCCTTTGCCGTGGCATCGCTTTTTTCATGGCATAAAAGCACAAACTAAACGTGCAGACACTCCATAGGCGCATCGGCCAATTCTCTTAGGCGTGTTGGCCAATTCTCTTAGGTGCATCGACCGATTCTCTTAGGTGTGTTGGGCAATTCTCTTAGGTGTGTTGGGCAAGGCTTCACTGGGACTGAGCCGTACACCCCGTAAAAACTGCGGTTAAATCATCACACGAACTACGAATTAATCGAGAAATCAAGTTACACAGGTTGATATAATAGGAACTACGAATTAGACAAATTAGACGAATTTTCGTGTCCCATGGTTGCTTTAATTATCATCGAATTTCACGAATTGCCGGGCGAAACCGCTTCGCGATGTTTCGAATGTTGTCGATTGTTGAGAAGATTGTCGGCGATTGCTAAGCAGATTGTCGTCGATTGACGTTTATTGGCGACTTATATATCATTGTAATTGATGTTTCAGAAGTCTGTTGACGGCCAGCAATGCAGCGCCCCGACGGGGCAACAAGCCAATAGCCCAGGGCATCGCCCTGGGTTAGCATCGGTAAGGGAATACGCGCCCTGTAAGGGCAAAAGCATTCCAAAGTTCAACGCTTTCGCCCATGCTTTTACCGCTTTATTCTGAAGCGCCATGCTTTAAATAAATCAATAAATTGCACCATTAACAAAGTTTAACAGCTAAGTTAAACTGCTGTTTTAAACATTATTACTAATTTTGCCCCGATTGGGCACTATTCTCTAATCTTGCACACTTAATCACATGCAATAGCTGATAACTAACTGATTTTGATTTAACAATCGAAACAAGGGCCATCAATGATAATGAATGACATCATTCACAACGATAAACAAATCCAAAAAAATAATAACTAACTAATTTAACAACAAAACAAAATGAAGAAACTAAAACTCTTCTTGGCCGCCATGGCGGCTATGGTCGGGCTGACGTCTGTACAAGCGCAAACAACGCTAACAGGTGTCTCCGAAATCACGAGTGGTGAACAGTACTACATCGTGAATGATGCTACGGGGCTTTTCCTTACCCCTGGTAATGATTACGGAACACGTGCGACACTGGACCAATCATCCTGTGGACCAGCTACTGTTACCTCTGAAAATGACGGCTATACAATTAAGTGGTCTCTTGGTAATGGTCTCTTTGTGAATGCTGATGATGGAAGTTCTCTTTACTGTGATATGAATAATCAGGGTAATAACTTCTGGACAATTACTTCTAATGGTGATAATACGTTTTCGCTGCAGTTGGCTACTAACCAAGCTCGTTATAATGCAAGTTCGTATTTGACAGCTGCAAGTAGTGCCATCTTTGCAAATGTACAATACAACGCATCTAATGAAAACCTCCGTAAGTGGCGTTTCATTTCAGCCAGTGCTTTGCGTTCTTCCATGTCCTCCAGTACTTCAAAAATGGATGTATCCATACTCGTGCATGGTGCTCAGTGCATGATTAGTGGTATTAATCTAGGTGATTACAAGAAAATGTATCCTTGGACAACAACAGGGAACGACTGGAAAGGTCAGAATAATGCAAATCCTACAGGCTTTACAAAACCTTGGTTGGAGTGTTGGAATGGCTCTTCCTTAACTAGTCGTTCTGCAACTAATACAATCACGTCTCTCCCTGCTGGTAGCTATACACTCTCTGCTTATACCATTGGCGGTAACGGCGTTACGTTCTTTGCAAAAGTGGGCGATGCAGAAAAGATAACGGCAGCCACTGGTAATGGAAGTCCTATTCTTTCGACTATCAACTTTGATATAGAATCGGAATCCTCTGACGTGCAGATAGGTATTGAGTCAACTGCAGAATCAACTTCTGGATGGATTGCTATTGACAATATCAAGTTGGAATATGTTAGTTTCAGCGCTTTCCGTTCTGTCTATGAAGAAGCTCTTCAAGCTGCGCAGGATGCATCAGCTGCATTGGATGGCTTCTCTGTATATGCTACACAGAAGACCACTCTTGATGGCTCAATTTCAAGCAATACGCTTACAGGTGATGACTTAAATAGCCGTTCAGCTTTGACCGCTGCTACAACTGCTCTTGAAAATGCTACAGCAGCAGTTGCTGCTCAGGTTGCCGCTTGTCAACAGTATGCAAACATCGCTTCTGCAATAGCTGGTGGTACAAATGTTGATCTGACATCTTATGTTGTAAATGCAGGCTTTGAACAAGGTAATCTAAACGGATGGACATCAGCAGATGCTGGTGGCATTGCAGACAACAACAATTTCTCACAAAAAGTGGGTACATACTTTGTTGAACGCTGGCAAGGTAATAATAACAGTCAAGTCCAGCTTTCTAACGGTACGCTCACACATGACCCCATTGTCCTTCCCGCTGGTATCTATGAGATTTCAGCTACTGGGCAGGTTCAAGAGCAGAAAAACGGAACGACAGGTGGTGGCTACTTCCTCTGTGCAAATAGTGAAAGGGTAGAGATGGGTGCTCCAGCACGTTATTCCACCTACGTTGTTGTGGAAGACAAGTCTGAACTCGTTATCAAGTTCGCTCTTGATGGTTGTACCGGTAACTGGATTTCCTGTGATGATGTTCAACTGACATACGTTGGCAGTGACTTCCCCGCTTATACACTTGTAGAGGGCAAGATGAGTTCTGCAGCTTCGACAGCACAGAGTAGTGCAGAGTCAACCTATTTGAGCGATAAGACAGTGACTAACTATAATGCTCTGCTTACAGCCATTACGGCTGCTCAGGCTTCCAAGGATGCTTACGCAGTAGCAGCTTCTGCTGTCGCTGATGCTAAGACTTTGCAAACTAATTATACTTTCGTGACTCCTGCTGCTGCTGCGACTTTTGCAGAAGCAATCGCAGCTATCGAGACTCCTTATAATGAAGGCTCTCTTGCTGATGCTGATGCAAACAATGCTGGTCGTACTCTCGGTGTCGTTATGGTTGGCTGGCACGCTGATGCTACCAACACAGCTGCGTCTAACTATATGATTAGCGCATGGCCCAGCACCTATACTATTAATGACTGGTCATGGGAAGGAAACGACGATGGTTCCAACTTCAAGGTTCCTTTCTTCCAGGATTGGGTCGCAGATGGCGAAAGTCTTGCAGCAAAGACAATGACAGGTACCCTGACAGGTCTTGAGAATGGCCTCTATTCTGTTACCGCATGGGTGCGCGTTCGCGCAAAGAACGAGACAGCCGTTGCTGAGGCAACAGGTATTACTATGGACGTGAATGCAGGCACTGCTGTTGATGTCACAGAAGGCACGCAGGTCGGTGAGACTCAGTTCCAATTGAAGGAATACACCGCTGAGGGTCTTGTGAAAGACGGCAACCTGACTTTGAATTTCAACGTGCTTGAAGGAAATAACATCAGCTGGCTTTCTTACAAGAACATCACATACACCAAGGTTCGTGACCTTACTCCTGAAGAGATGGCTGTTGTTCCCACGGGCGTAACTCTTGACAAGACCGAGGCTACCCTTACTGTGGCTGAACCTACTGTAACGCTGACTCCAACCTTCGAGCCCGAGAATGCTACAAATACTGTTACATGGACCAGCAGTGACGTGAGCGTGGCTACCGTGGCTGATGGCGTTGTAACCGCTGTTGCTCCTGGTACAGCTACTATCACTGTTACGAGTACGCTCGATGCTACCGTAACTGCTTCTGCTACTGTAACCGTTGTATTCCCTGAGACTGAAGTTCCCGCATCTGACGTTGTTCTGGATGGTCCTCGCAAATCCACAGTTACATACGGCGATAACCTCATCAAGAACGGTGCATTTGAATATCCCGACAGCTACTATGGTTGGACGAATGGTGCTGGCGGCAAACTTGCTGCAGCAAACTTCGACATTGTTACCGACGGTGACAATAAGTACTTGCGGGCTAAGAATAGCCAGGGGGCAGGTTCTGCAAACTCCATCAGTACTGGTTGGCCTATTGAAAGCGGTAAGACCTATGTCTTCGGCTATAAGATTAAGGCTAATGACAATGGAAATTCGCAGTACCATGTAGTATCTCTGACAAATACCATCGGTACAGAAACGGCAAAGATTTCTGACGATGCTACACCTATCACTACCGACTGGACTGATGTCAAGTATAAGTTTACGAATACTGACGGATATGCATTTGTACAATTCCGTGCTCGTTGGTTGGCCAGCAACCAAAGCTACGACGATTTCTATTTGGTAGAGGTTACTGGTGAAGAAACTGTAGGTAATGTTCAGTATGCTTTGGATGCTATTCCTACTGCTAACGTTGGTACAGGTGCCTTCCAGTACAGCCAGGATGCTATTGATGATGCTAACGCTCTCGTACAGGGAACAGCTTCTGTAGAGGATGTTACGAATGCGTACAATGCGCTGCAAGTTTTGAACGCTCCTGCAAGTGATGCCGCATTCAATATTGTTATGGGCGAACTTACTTGGACGAACAACAATGATGCCACCATGTTATCAACGAAGGGCAAGGCCGTTACATACTATGCTGGTGGTCGTTCAGACGGAGGAGGTTATACTTCTCAGTTTGACAAAGAACCAAATACTAACTTGGCTCAAGCATTCTATTTCACTGCTGCTGAAGGTGTGAACAAGTACAAGGTATACCAGATTGATGCCGATGGTAATCAACGTTACCTCTGCACTGGCGTAGTATATGGAGGCAATGCAAATCAGGTTCGCACAACTACAGAAGTCAATTCAGCTGAAGTTTACACCATCACCGCTACCGCAACAGAAGGTGTGTATAATTTCACGAATGCTTCCAATATCAATTTGGGCGCTCAGGATGCAGGCCTTTATGGTACAACTCGCAATAACAACTTGTTGATTGTTCCGACCACCAAGCCCTCTATCACCATCAACACTACTGCTGCTGGTTGGGGTACAACAATCCTGCCGTTTGCAGTCGCTGAGATTCCTGAAGGCGTGAAGGTTTACACCTGCGATGAGACTGTTGGAGCGACTCTTACTCTCGTAGAGGTCAATGCCCTCGAAGCCAATAAGCCTTACATCATCGAAGGTGCATGGAACGAAACGCTGACTGGTGATGCTCAGGGTACAGCTCTCAGCTACACCGAAGGTCTGCTGACTGGTGTCTATGCTCAAACTCCAGCTCCTGTAGGTTCATATGTCCTTCAGAAGTTGAATGATACAGTTGCCTTCTATGAGGTAGCAGAAGGAAAACAGCCAAAGGTTGGTGCTAATCGTGCATATTTGAATGATGCTTCTGCTGAGGCTGGCATTAAGGCCTTCTACCTCGGTGGCGATGCTGATGCTATCAAGAGTGTATTCGACGGTCTTGTCAATGGTGATGCCTACGACCTCGGTGGTCGCAAGGTGAACAAGCTCCAGAAGGGCAATGTTTATATTGTCAATGGCAAGAAAGTAGTAGTTAAATAAAAAAGTAATATTCACAGAGCACACAGAGAAGGCATAGAACACAGAGCCGCTGCTTCTAAGGGCCGCAATAGGATTTCCAAGGAGAATATCTCCGTGCTCTCCGTCTCCTCTGTGCTCCCTGTGGTAAAATTAATATTAATTGAACAATGAAGAAGACTTATATCGCACCAGAGCTCGATGTGCAGCTCATTCAAGTGGAAGGGCTGATAGCTTTATCAAAAGGAAAAGGTGAAGCTGATCCCGAAGCAGAAGTCCTCGTTAAGGGCGACCGTGGCGAGAATGTCTGGGGCTCATCGTCAAAGAGCTTTAACGTCTGGAACGACGACTGGAGCAACTAATCAGCTGCGTTGAAATAGAAAATCGGGGAAGAGTGGAAAGTGAAGAATAGATTGTTCCTTTCGCTCTGACCGACATGTGACCCTGTTTACAGAAAACTATACTGATAGCATGAAGCCCTGCGGGATTGCCCGCAGGGCTTCAGCGTTACATTTTTTACTTTTCATTTAAATTATTCCCATTTCATCGCTATTCATTCTTCTTTTCTTTGTACCTTTGCAGCCGAAAATCAAATCTTTATTATTCAGGTATGCAGATAGAAAAGAACTTGACGGCTAATATCATAGCCGCCATTAAGACATTATATGGGCAGGACGTGCCCGAAAAGATGGTGCAGCTCAGCGCTACGAAGAAGGAGTTTGAGGGGCACCTTACGTTGGTGGTGTTCCCCTTCCTGAAGATGAGTCGTAAGGCTCCTGAGACTACGGCCGAGGAGATAGGCAGCTACCTTGTGGCGAATGTGCCCGAGGTGGTGGCTCGCTACAATGTCATCAAAGGGTTCCTGAACATGGTGATTGCCGATGATTGCTGGCTGAGCCTGCTGGCAGAGATCCGTGAGGATGCGCAGTGGGGCATCAAGCCTGTGACGGAGGAGTCGCCGCTGGTGATGATAGAGTATTCGTCGCCCAACACCAATAAGCCGTTGCATCTGGGACATGTGCGTAACAACCTGTTGGGTTGGTCGCTGGCGCAGGTGATGCAGGCTAATGGCAACCGCGTCGTGAAGACCAATATCGTCAACGACCGTGGCATACACATCTGCAAGTCGATGCTGGCTTGGCTGAAGTGGGGCAACGGCGAGACGCCGGAAAGCACGGGCAAGAAGGGCGACCATCTCATCGGCGACTACTATGTAGCCTTCGACAAGCACTACCGTGCCGAGCTGAAGGAACTGACCGAGCGCTTCGTGGCCGAAGGCATGGACGAGGAGGCCGCCAAGGAGCGTGCCGAGAAGGAGAGCACGCTGATGCAGGAAGCCCGTGCGATGCTGGTCAAATGGGAGCAGAACGACCCCGAGGTGCGCGGCCTGTGGAAACGGATGAACGACTGGGTCTATGCTGGTTTCGACGAGACGTATAAGGCTCTGGGCGTAGGCTTCGACAAGATATACTATGAGAGCCAGACTTATCTCGAAGGTAAGGAGAAGGTGATGGAGGGACTGGAGAAAGGTTTCTTCTATCGCCGCGAGGATGGCAGCGTATGGGCCGACCTGACGAAGGAGGGCCTCGACGAGAAGCTGCTCCTGCGCGCCGACGGCACCAGCGTGTACATGACGCAGGACATCGGCACGGCCAAATTGCGCTTCCAGGATTATCCCATCGACAAGATGATCTACGTCGTGGGCAACGAGCAGAACTATCATTTCCAAGTGCTCTCTATCCTGCTGGACAAGCTGGGCTTCAAGTGGGGCAAGGACCTCGTACACTTTTCCTATGGTATGGTGGAGCTGCCCAATGGCAAGATGAAG
>ODAI012511937.1_pt1 | contig 10079 bp, 10 predicted proteins | sample 1539321 | NCBI WGS metagenome assembly ODAI01 (sample SAMN02144231, study PRJEB22623) | gut metagenome | biome: sheep rumen | host: Ovis aries | place: New Zealand | reverse complement strand
CGCCGTGCACGTGCCCTTGCCGCTGATGTCAAAGGTCATGTAGCTCTTTGTGTAGTCCACGCCTTCGATGCTCGGAAGATCCATGAAGAAGTTCAGTCCGATCTGTCCGGAAAGCACCAGCGAGTGCGTCGTGAACTTCGGTGCAACCATCAGATAGGGCTTGAAATCTGCGGTCAGATTGCGCTTCGTCGTTGTGGTCGAACCCTGAACCTGATCCGTCATGACGACGGATTCCGCCGTCGGCTTTGCGCCCAGCGTGAATTCTGCAGCATCAGCGCTGCCGAACGAATCGCTCAGTTTGAAGTACAGCGTGATAAGCGGCATGCCTTCCGTGATCCGGCAGCCGTAAGCGGAAGCCATTGCCAGGCCGATCTTGCCCGCAGTGTTGCCGTTGACGATCAGCGATTGTGCACCCTGCTCGTTGCCGTTCTTATCGACCGCAACCAGACTTCCCTGTTTATTCGAAACATACGTCAGCAGGTTGCTGTCATAACCGATGGAAAAGTTTGCGGATGCGAGCAAATGATTGTCATCGATGCCGTTGATCCAGACTTCCACCTTCAGGCATTCCTGTCCGTCGACCGTCTCCAGATTCTCGGAGATCTGTCCGCCCTTGATTTCCAGTACATAATCGTCTCCCTCCGCCATTGCAACAGAAGGAACCATTGCAACCAACAGAACGAGTGCCAAGAGTGCAGCCAATGCTTTCTTCATAAGAGATCCTCCGCTTCTTTTATCACTTCGTGTACACGGCAGCTGCGCCGGTTTACACGATGTTCCGGTATGATTGCTGCTCGGACAGCCATATCTCTGCAAACAATATACCATATATGTTAGTTTAGCACGGCACGTTTGCAATGTCAAGTATCGACATCAAAAAGCAGCATGTTTTGCGCCGTGCGTTCCGACGGAAAAAGGGCGTACGCGACGCCCTTTCGGTATCCGATTTGCTTATTCTTCCGGAAGCTCGCTGGTGCAGTGCGGGCAGCGGGTTGCGTCGTCCGCGATCTCCATCTTGCAGAACGGGCAGATGCGCGGCTTCTTTTCTTCCGCGGGTTCTTCCTTCTTCTTGAGCGATTCGGCCTTTTCCTCCGCCTTGCGCAGCGCGCGCACAACGATGAAGATCGCAAGCGCGATCAGGATAAAGTATACGATCGCAGAGATGAATTTGCCGTAATAGAACACCGTGAGACCGGCTTCCGCAGCAGCGCCGGGCGCCAGGTTTTCGGGATTGTCGCCGAGCACTACGCCCCAGCTTGTGAAGTCGACTTTGATGAGAAGACCGAGCAGCGGCATGATGATGTCGTTGATCAGAGACGTGACGATCGCGCCGAACGCGCCGCCGATGATGACGCCGACCGCCATATCGACAACATTGCCCTTCAGTGCAAACGCCTTGAAATCAGCAAAGAACTTTTTCATTTCGTTTCCCCCCTTAAAAAGTTTGCGAATATATTATAGCACGATCGGTTTCATTCCACAACTATTTTTTTGCTGTTTGCCGTGCGGATACGGTTGCGCAGAAAGCCGATCAGGCAGCAGATCAAAAACGCGATTACGTGTATTGTGATGATCGCGGGACCCGGCTGCACGTCGAGGACGAGCGAAAGCACGAATCCGATCACAAAGCACGCGAGCGCGAGCGACGCCGATGTGATCACGACCGCGGAAAACCGTCTTGCAACGCGCATAGCGGACAGCGCCGGAAAGATGATCAGCCCAGAAACCATGATCGCGCCGACCATTTTCATGCCGATCACGACGGTTACGGCCGTCAGTGCCGCAAGCAGCAGGCTGTAAAAGCGCACGTGCACGCCGGTTGCCTTTGCAAAGTTCTCGTCGAACGTGACCGAAAAGATCCGCGTGAAAAACAGCAGAAACAACGTCAGCACGACGACGGAGATCGCAACCGTCAGCCACAGGTCCGTTTCGGAAAGCGTAGACATCGACGCCGTGCCGAACAGCGAATTGCAGATGTCCGCATATTGGTTTTTGGAAAAGCGGAACAGAAGCGTGCCGATCGCGATCGCGCCGGTGGATAAAACCGCGATCGCGGCGTCGCCCTGCATTTTTCGCTTCTCGTTCAGTCCCATCAACAGGAAAGCCGCGGCGAGCACAATCGGCAGGGAAACCGCGGTGGATGCGCTGCCGAGATTCAGTGCGGTGGCAAGTGCGAGCGCGCCGAAGCCGACGTGGGACAGACCGTCGCCGATCATCGAGTATCGTCTCAGAACGAGCGTAATGCCCAACAGACTTGCGCACAGCGAGACGAGTACGCCGACGATGACCGCACGGACAAGGATCGTCTGCAGATACGGATCCGAGAGGATCGAAGAGATCGAACCGTACGTCATACGCTTTGCACCTCCAGATACTTTCTTCCGAGCGGACTCGCTTTATACTGCGCCGCCGTGCCGATGAACAGCGGATGGCAGGAAAGGTGCAGGATATGTGAGCAGTCGCGCACCGCCTGTTCGACGTCATGCGAGACCATGATGATCGTCATGCCGCCCGCGTTGATGTCGTGCAGCACATGATAAAACTCCGCGGTCACGATGGGATCGAGACCGGTCGTCGGCTCGTCAAGCACGAGGCATTTCTTTGTCGCACAAAGCGCGCGGGCAAGCAGCACGCGCTGCTGCTGACCGCCGGACAGTTCCTGGTAACTGCGCTTTCCGATCGGCAGCAGTCCCAGCATTTCCATGTTCCTGCGCGCCAGTTCCCGCTCCCGTCTGCCGTAAAACGGTTTCAGTCCTCGATACCCGATCGTGCCGGAGAGTACGACCTCCTCGACCGATGCCGGGAAATCCTTCTGGATCGTGTTCTGCTGCGGCAGATACCCGATCTCCGTGGGCTTCAGGCCTTCGCCCATCACGATGCGTCCGCTTGCACACGGGATCAAGCCCAACAGTGCCTTCATCAGCGTCGTTTTGCCGGAACCGTTTTCACCGACGATCCCCCAGAATTCGCCCGACTGCACGGAAAAGCTCACGTCGTGCGCGACGTTGTCTCCGCCGTAGGCCAGCCCGACGCCCTCAAATGTCAACAATGCCATTCAATCCACCGCCTCTCTCAGGGATTCCACGTTGTTTCGCATCAGCTCGAGATATGTGACGCCGGCGTCGAAGTCCGCGCGGCTCACGTTATGGCAGCTGTGCAGCAGCAGTTTTCTGCATCCGGTCGCCGCCGCGATCGCGTCCGCCGTCTTCTCGTCCGAGAATTCGATATAAAAGACGCTCGGAAGGTGTTCCTCGCGTACACGTTCGATCAGAAACGCAACGGTCGACAGCCCGACTTCCTCGTTGCTCGAGCATCCGGGAAGCGCAGCGTAATAGGTCAGTCCGAGTTCGCTGCAAAGATACCGGAACGGAAACCGCTCGGCAAATACGACCGTGCTCCGCTTTGCGTTTGCCATGACGTCGTGAAACTGCGCGTCAAGTTCCGTAAGCTCGCCGATATACCGTTCTGCATTGGCTTTCAGCGTATCGGCGCTGTCCGGAAGCAGTCCGATCAGCGCGTCGCGCAGCGTCTCGACGATGCGGATCGCATTTTTCGGGCTCGTCCAGACATGTTCGTCCGGTTCCGTTTCTTCCCCTTCCTCCTCCGTTTGCATTCCCTCGACCGTTTCCTCATCGAGCGCATCGACGAGATCCAGCAACGAGATCGCGTTGATCGTGCGGTCGCTCTTCTGCAGGACGTCCGTTACCCAGCGGTCGCTCTCGCCGCCGACGTACACGAACAAATCCGCGTGCAGGATCGTCGAGACTTCCGAAAACGTCGGATCGAAGCCGTGCACCTCGCTGCCGGGCTGAACAAGCATCGTAAGATCGACAAGGTCGCCCGCGATCGCGCGGATAAAATCGTACTGCGGAAAGATCGTGACGACAACCGACGGGCGCGTCTTTTCCGGTTCCTTCGGCGTACATGCGAATGCTGCGCACAAAAGCAGCGCGCACAGCGTCCACAGCAGGATTCTTTTACAGGTTCGCAATGGTTTTCACCTCTTATTTGTTCAACAGTCTTGCGATCGGCGTGCGATGCACGACCATCGCCCCTTTTGGGCAGAACTCCTGACAGCAGAAGCACTTGATGCAATGCTTTCTGCGGATCAGCGCCTTTCCGTTCTTCATCTCGATCGTATGTGCCGGACAGACGTTCGCACACCTGCCGCAGCCGATGCATTCTTTTCTTTTGACTTCGGGGCGCGATTCGAGACAAAGGTTCAGCGCCTTCTGCCCGATCCGTCCGAACATCGACGTGCCGTTCACAAACAGCAAGCTGTTCCGGTTTCGGATGCAGACAAAGCCGGTCGGCCGGAACGCTTTCCAATCACCGAGAACAGTCAGATCCTCGAATCGTTCCGGTACAAGGTCTCTTCGTCTTGCCGCTGCGATCGTCGGCACCTCATACGGGTCCAGCCCGATGAGCGATGCCGCCAGCAGATCGAGGCAGTGCGGATTCTTCGATGCGATCAGACAGCCGACGTACTTCGGCGTGCCCTGTGTCGGTCCGTTCCCTTCCATCGCTTCGACCGCGTCGCAAAGGTTCAGAACCGGTTTGAAATACTCGTCGAGATCGACGATCATATCCGCAAAGTCGTTCGGGTTCGGGAACCGGTAATGATACTCCGGCTTCATCGTGCCGGGGATCACGCCGAACAGGTTCTTTGCCGCGCAGGACAGTGCCATCATGCCGTGCGATTTCAGCTTGCAGAAGTTGATGATCGCGTCCGCATCATCGAGCCAGCGCGTATACGTGAAGGTCTTTGCCTGCACGGCGTCCGGCGCATACGTCTGCTTTTCGGAAAAGTCCCGATTGAGCACTGCGCCGATGCGCTCCGCTTTTTCGAGTCCCGCCAGAGCATATACGCGGTTCAGGACCGCCGCGTTGTACAGATTTCCCGGGCTGTCGCCGATCGTGACGGACGCGCCGCGTTCGATCAGAAGCTTCGACAGCGCGATCAGCAGGTTGGGGTGCGTCGTGACTGCGCGATCCGGCTTTGCCGCCGCAACGAAGTTCGCCTTGATCGCGATCTTCATTCCGGGCGCAACCCAATCCAATCCGCCGAGCGGCTGCAGTGCGTCGAGGATCGCCGCTTCGCAGTGTGCCGGTTCATAGTCCGCACACGGAACGATATGAACAAGATCCGTCTTCATTCCGTCATCTCCCGAAGCAGCGCAATCTCCGCCGCGTATTCATCGAGCGCTTCGTGCGGCGTTTCGAGACAAAACGGCAGTTCCCTGAGTGCAGGATGATTCACGATGCGGCGAAACGCGTCAAGTCCGATCGTTCCCTCCCCGATCGCGGCGTGGCGGTCCTTATGCGCACCGAATTCAAACTTCGCATCATTCAGATGCAGAAAATGCAGACGGTCGAGTCCGATCACGCGGTCGAACGCCGTCAGAACGCCGTCGAGATCGTTTACGATATCATACCCCGCCTGAAAGACATGACAGGTGTCGAGACAAACGCCGATGCGATGCTGCATTCCGACGCGGTCGATGATCGCACGGACGCCTTCGAAAGAGCCGCCGATCTCGCTGCCCTGACCGGACATCGTTTCGATCAGCACGATCGTATCCGTCTCATCGGACAAAATGCGGTTTAAAAGAGCCGCGGTCTTTTCGATCCCTACCGCTTCTCCCTGTCCGACATGGCTGCCGGGATGGAAGTTATAGAACGGCGTGCGCATCGCCGTGCAGCGGCGAAGATCGTCCGCCATCACCAGCTCGGCAAACTGCATCGTCTCCGGCTTTTCGGCGCACGGATTCAAGGTATACGGCGCATGCACGAGAATCGGCGCAAAGCACTGCTCGCGAAGATACGCGTCCATCGCCGCGGCGTCCGTCTCGTCGAGAGACTTCGCCTTGCTGCCGCGCGGATTGCGTGAAAAGAACTGAAACGTATCCGCACCGAGCGACGTTGCGGTTTGCGCCATGCGCAGAAGCCCGTTTGAGGGCGACAAATGACAGCCGATGTGCAGCATAGAATCCTTTCATGCCGATAAATAGCCAGTTTATTTTGTTTATTATAACACGTTTTCCCGGCGGATGCAAGCACACGCCCTGTCCGTTGACGAACGCAGCGAAGCTTGCTATACTGGGATCGAACGGAGGATTCTCATATGACGGAACTTTTGGCCCCGGTCGGGTCGCCGGCTGCGCTCGACGCCGCACTGCGATTCGGTGCGGACGCGGTATATCTCGGCGGACCGATGCTGCAGCTTCGCGCAAAAAGCGCGGGCTTTTCGTTCGACGACATCGCGCACGCAGCCGACGTCGTGCATGAAACAGGCAAACGGCTGTATGTAACGGTCAATTCGCTTGCGTACAGCGACGAGATCGACGCCCTGCCCGCGTATGCGAACCGGCTTCATGAATGCGGCGCGGACGCGGCGATCGTCTCGGATCTCGGCGTATTGACGACGATGCACAAGGCCTGCCCGAAGCTTGAGCTGCATGTTTCCACGCAGGCGAGCTGTATGAATTACGCCGCGGCAAAGGCGTGGTACGATCTCGGTGCAAGGCGGATCGTGCTTGCGCGCGAAATGACGATCGAACAGATCATGGCGCTGAAAGCAAAGATCCCGGACGATCTCGAACTGGAAGCGTTTGTGCACGGCGCGATGTGCATGGCGTATTCGGGGCGCTGTCTGCTGTCTGCGGCGGTCCTCGGGCGGAGCGGCAACCGCGGCGACTGTGCACAGCCCTGCCGCTGGTCGTACGCGCTTGTGGAAGAGACGCGCCCGAATCAAAGCTTTCCGATCATACAGGAGGATCGGCACAGCTTTATCCTCTCCTCGCGCGATCTTTGCTGCGTCGAACTTTTGAACGAGCTGATCGATGCGGGTGTTACGTCGCTGAAGATCGAAGGGCGAATGAAAACAGAATACTACGTTTCGGTCGTTGTAAACGCCTACCGGCGCGTGCTCGACGGCACGATGTCCGTCGAAGACGCCGAACGCGAACTGCTTTCCGTTTCGCACCGTCCGTATACGACCGGCTTCTATCACGGCGAATTGCCGAACGATCACAGCAACGCGGGCACATACACGCAGACGCATCGTTTCGTCGGCGCGGTGCTCGGTTATGAAAACGGAACGGCGATCGTCGAACAGCGCAACCGGTTTGAAGCGGGCGACGCGCTGGAGGTTGTCTCCCCCGTTCTCGACCGTGCGGTCTTGCAGGCGAACGAGATCACGGATGAGAACGGAACGCCGATCGAAATCGCAAACCGGGTTCGGCAGATCCTGCGGATCAAAACCGATCTGCCGCTGAAAAAAGGCGACCTTTTGCGAATCAAAATATAAGAAAAAGCGGCTTTTCGAGCCGCTTCTTTTTTGCTCAGTTTTCCGGGCGGAACGCGTCGGTCACTTCGAATTTGAACGTCATGCCCTGCACGTTGACCTCGGTCAGAACGTCGGCATACACGCGATTGTCGCCGGTAAACAGCTTCAATCCGCCGCCAGCCGTATAGAAATCCGCGTATCCGTACTGCATGCCGGTGCTGTCGTAAAACAGGATACGAAGCCCGCCGACCAGCGTTTTGGAATAAGAATTGGAGATTACGGCGTCGATCAGCGTTTCGCCTTCCTGTTCATAGACGCGCAGGTCGTTTACCGACAGATAATAATCGAAATAATGCGCTTCGGGATTCAGGATCGGCAGTCCGTTCAGATCGGTCGCGACGCCCTCTCCCTCGATCGGTGCAAACAGGATCGGCTCGGGCTCCGGCGACGGCGGCGGCGGAACATGCACCTCCGGCGTCGGGGTCTGCTCGGGCAGATAAATGAGATGTGCCTCCTGCGAGGTGCACGCCGTCATGCAGAGCGCAGCGGCAAGGATCAGCCATCGTTTCATGCTTCGGACTCCCCGCTCTCCGCTTCCGGCTCCTCCCCGGTCTCGTGTCCGATCTCCGGCGCATCGGCAGCCGAGTTTTCGTCTGCGCCCGCCGCTTTGTGTTTCCCGAATACGAACAGAAGCACGATCGCAAGCAGCAGTTCCGCAAACCATACGATCTGATTGAAGCGCAGTTCGCCGAATACGATCTGCCGCGCTTCGCCGTCGCGCAGCCATTCGACGATGAACGCCGCAAAGAGGTACAGCACGATCGTGATCCGCGCCGTTTTTCCGGGCTGCAGCTTCTTTTTCAGCAGGATGAGCGCCGTCACGCCGAGCGCAAGGCAGATCAGAAAATCGAGGAAAAACACGGCGTACGCAACGGTCTGCCGATCCGCAAAGTACGCGTTTGTAAAGGTAACGAGCGGAAAGAACTTCGGCACGCCCGATCCCGCGACCGGTCCCAGCCCGTCGCAGAGGAAAAAGTCCGACCAGCGTCCGACGGCAAGTCCGAAGAACGCGCCCGGCATCAGAACGTCCAGCGCCGCGCCGCGATCCGTCTTTTTGACACGAAGATAGATCAGGATCCCGATCGCGGCAAACAGCAGCGCGCCGGGCAGATTCATGCCGGTTCGCGTGATATCGAAGATCGACGCGAACGCGACTTTGCCGGACAGCGCGGCAAACAGCCGTCCGCCGACGATCCCGCAGGGAATGCCGACGATGCACACGTCAAGCGCAAGGTCCTTATACATCCCGCGTTTTTTGACAAGGATCTCCGTTACGATCACCGCTGTCAAAATGCCGAGCGCGAGCATGACCGCGTTCCACGGCAGCAGAAACGCGCCGCAATTCAATGCCGTGTTGAAAGAATCCATAGACCAGTCCTCCGTTACCGGTATTATAATGCATGTTTTGCGAAATGAAAAGAGAAACGTGAAAAGTTCACGATTCCGATCCCGACCGTGCAAAAAACGCATCGATTTGCAAAAATAATGGTTGACATTTCAAAAACCGCATCGTATAATACACTTTGCGCGGCAGTGCTGGAATTGGCAGACAGGCACGTTTGAGGTGCGTGTGCGCGAGCGTATGGGTTCAAGTCCCATCTGCCGCACCAAAAAGAAATACCACCCGTAACGGGTGGTATTTTTTTGTTCGATCGCACGGGATTCGTCCGACGCGGGGCGCTTAGGACGTCCCCCCTACGGTATCGTTACAACAACGCAAAAGAGCCGATCCGTTCGATCGGCTCTTTCTTTTCATGCGTTACGGCTGCGGGGCGGGGCTCAGGCCCTCCGCGTACTGCGGCATCAGGTACAGCGTCATGTTCGCGTTCGGGGCGGTCAGCGTCGCGCGAAGGAAACCGTCCGCTTGCAGCTCCAGTTTGACGGATACGCCTTCCTCCGCCCAGTTCAAAGCGCCGTCCGCAAAGGTCATTTCCACGGCTGTATCACCGAACAGCGGGCCGCCGAGCGCGGCTTTGGGCGCTTCGATGTAAATGTCCGTCTTATCGTCCAGTTCATAGGCGGGCAGGATCGTGCCGCCTGCGTCGATATACGCGCTCTTCCAATAGCCGTTGAACAGCTCCGCCGTCACGCCCTCGGTCAGCACCTCGGCCGGCGCATACGCGCCGAAGGCGGGCGCTTCGCCCGAAAGCGAAAAACCCATCGACAGCCACAGCAGCCGCCCGTCCACCCGATACAGCGGCGCGGCGTCGTTGCCGTCCAGAATGATCCCGTCGTCCCCCTCCGTCCATGCGCCGTTCGACGTTTCGCCGCCGAGCGAGAGCGCATAGCTGCCGTCCGGCTGCAGCGTCAGCACAAGGTCCATGCTGCGGCTCTGTCCGTACCATGTTTCCGGTTCCGGCGCGGGCGCGGGGTTGCTCGGCTCCACCAATACAATGCCCGGCTCGGTCGGCTCAGCGACGGGTTCCGTCGGTTCGGGAAGTTCTGCAGCGGGTTCAGCAGACGCCGCAGCAGGGGCAGCAGTATTAGCAGCAGTTTCCGGCGCAACGGGTGTTTCTGCCTTTTGGCACGCTGCAAGGGCAAAGATCAAAGTGAAAGCCAGTAAAATGGCAAGCATTTTTTTCATAATATTACTCCTTCACTTCCCTCGTGTAAATCACTCATAATATCCGGTCAATGTTTGGCCGATTCCATCCGTTATAGTAAAAGAATAAGGTATTTTTGCATAATGTGATTCGTATTCACCATAGATGTTTTTCTCAAACCAAGTTTG
>ODAI010337671.1_pt1 | contig 10079 bp, 8 predicted proteins | sample 1539321 | NCBI WGS metagenome assembly ODAI01 (sample SAMN02144231, study PRJEB22623) | gut metagenome | biome: sheep rumen | host: Ovis aries | place: New Zealand | reverse complement strand
TCTCCGAACCAGCCGTCGTCCATGACAAAAAGCTCTATACCGGCTTCGGCTGCCTTTGATGCCAGCTTTAACAGTTTTGATTCGTTTATGTCAAAATATGCTGCCTCCCAGCTGTTAAGGAGTACCAGGCGCTTACGCCTCTGCCACTCTTTTCTGACAATATGCTTTCTGACAAAGGCATGCATATGATGAGACATATTGTTATATCCCCTGTGGGAAAATGTCATCACTGCTTCCGGAGATACAAACGTATCTGACGGATGCAACGTCCAAGAAAAACCTTCAGGATTAATACCTGAGAGTACCCTTGTCTTTCCAAACGAACTCACGGATATACTCTCGTAATGGTTTCCGCTGTATATCAGATTAAATCCGTACACATCACCTGCATCTTCATTAGTATCCGCATCAGACATCATAAAGAAAGGATTGGCCCTGTTGCTGCTCGTACCTGTCCTGCTCTCAACAACAAATTTTCCGGCATTTAATACGGTATCCTCCCTGTTCATCTCTCTGGCCCAGCCGCCTGTAAAGGATGATATCTTAAATCCCGGTCTGTCAAAATCAATCTGAAGACTCATCAGCTTATCTATTATTATATCACTGTCTGTGTCATTTATTATTTTGACGCTTCTTGTGATCACATCTTCATCTTCAAAAACCATATAGCAGACCTGCAGGGATGCACCGCTGTTTTTATCCTCATATGTAATGACCAGCTGTTCATCACACATACGGGACTTTGGCATACCACTGTCATTTATAAATATGTCACTGCCTGTCTCAAAAGATTTATATACAAAGTCACCTGTCCGGCTGCCATCTGATGATATCAGCATCACGGCAGGTTCCCTCATATCGCCCTTGCCCGTAGCAGAGAGTTCAAGGCATACATCCTCCATGGAGAAAGCGTCGCTGTCCTTATCATAAGTAACAGTATTGCCGGGTGCAAAGGCATGCTTTTCCGTCAGTGCAGATATGCCGTTTTCATCAGGCGTGATGTTGACGCGCCTTCCGTAGTAGAGATGCTCTGCACAGCCTGTATCCATAATCCGGAAAGCATATGTCGTATGAAGAGTGTGTAATATAAAAATCTTATTCCCGGTTTTTATCATATAATTGTTTCTCCGTTAAGCTGTGGCAAATCTTCTTTCTTTGCCTTAAGTTTTTCGTTTATCTCCTTAATCTTGTCTTCATTAAGGATAAAGTGTTTTTTGAATACAAATATCGCTATGATAAGTCCGATTATAGGAAGGACAGTCATCGTCATTCTGAGTATCATCACTGATGAACCTGTGACAGCCTCGGTAACCACATCATCTGTATTATCGGAAAGATTGCTTAACTGGAGGCAGAATGATGCGACAAGTGCGGCAACTCCCGATGCAAGCTTTACAACAAATGTCTGCATTGAAAAGATGACGCTCTCATCTCTTCTGTTATTTTTCAGTTCACCGTAATCTACGGTATTTGCAAGGAATACAGTCGTAAGTACTGTAAGACATCCAAATGCAAGAAATACAAAGACTCCGGGTATGAGAAGAAGCGGCAGAGAGCTGACTCCGGCGCACATCTCGGCAAACAGTACTCCGTATCCGACAACCGCCATGGCTATACTTAAGTAAAAAACCTTTGTTGTTGATAAAAACTTTCTGATAAGCGGATAAAAAACCATCATCGAGAGGATCTGGGTACCGCCACCTACAGTATTAAATAATGTGTATGTCTTGTGCCATTCGCCGCCTGCAATATCATATTTAAAGAAATAGATAAGAAGGTTTGATGTGACATACAGTGAACAGTTGATGAGAACGATAGCTATTACGACAGTCATGGCCTGATCGTTTTGAAGCAGAGCTTTAAACATGGCTCCCACAGACGGTGATTCGACATTTACCGTTGCCTTTTCCTTAATACATATACATGCAAAGAGCGTGAATACTACAAACAATATGGCAACGATAAGTGAAAACCATTTAAAACCTTCTCTCTCATTGCCGGCTCCCAATGCCTGTACTGCCATAATGGTCACAACGGTAATAAGTGCAGAACCTACACCTGCACATGATCTTGCAAGAGTAGTCAGTCCCTCTCGTTCCTTACCGCCCTCGGTAAAGGCAGGTATCATTGACCAGAACGGGATGTCCATCATCGTATAGGTAACACCCCAGAGCACATAAAAGATTGCAGCATACGCTGTAAGGCCTGCTCCTGTGAGAGAAGGCGGCGCCGCAAACATCAGATACAGGATCACCGCATTAATAACAGTACCAATGAGGAGCCATGGGCGAAAGCGTCCCCATTTTGTTTTGGTCTTGGCTACTATGATACCCATGATGGGATCGTTGAATGCGTCAAATACTCTGGCTGCCATAAGGATAATACCCATAGCGATAGCCGATACGCCGAGTATATCCTGATAGTAATAAAGTATGTAACTTGCCGACAGCATGTAAACCATATCTTTTCCCACAGCGGCAAGTCCGTAGGAAGCTTTTTCTTTTAACCCCAGTCTCATAAGAAAATCTCCTTCCATATTTTTATTTTGATACAGTAAATTCTATTTCCTTCTCATTTTTTCCTGATTTAAGCTTTACCGTTGCCCGGCCGGATCTGCCGACAGTCTTTATATAAGTACCTGTCATGCCTCCCTTAAAGCTCACAATATGAGGACCGATAATCTCCGCGTCTCCGGTCACCGATATCTCAAGGGGCTCCTGGTAATAAGATGCGAGATTATCATTCTGATCACGCATTGTTATCCGAAGCGCCGCCACATCGTATGATGAGCCTTCACAAAGGTCAGTGTGGTCGGTCCGTACATCAAGATGGATACTCTCCGCCGCACCTTTCATAACAGTCTTTACAACCTTGTCATCTTTTATCGCCTCAAATTTGTAGGTGAGTGCGTATCCTCCCCAGTTGGCCACATATTTTCCAAAGAGCTCAACGCCCTGTTCATATGTCATGCCGTAAAATCCCATAAGCCTGGCAGCCAGGAGCTTTGATGATACAGGCAGGGATGCCATACCGTACTTGACGATATCCTTTAACAGCTGCTTAACCAGAGCTGCTTTCTTTTCATCAAAATGCTCTTTAGTCACCAGCTGGTCTCCGACAAAGTCATCGATCAGAATTGCGCCGTGGGGAATGTTTTTATATTTTGAATCAGATGCTTTAAACTCTGCTATAAACTCATCATTCTTGTAAAGCTTTACAGAGTCGGCATTTGTAAATGCGTACAGTTCATTAAGGTTTCCTCCCGGATACTCACCTATATCCATTGAAGAGCTTATCTCAAGGACTGCATCTTCCTCTGAGTTTAAATCCTTCTGGCTCTCATATACAGCAGCTGCCATCTTGGGATTTCTGAACATATCCATGATACCGTGATAGCAGATCCTGTCTCCGCTTCCGAAATCCTTATGAGTATTGTAGTCAAACATACACCATCCAAAAGATCCGGCTATGTCCTCCTTGCCTGCCACATCATTTATTACATTCATATGACGCAGGGCATGCTCTAACCTGTGGGATTCGCTGTCAAAAGATTTGGTCGGGAACATATGTCCCATATACTCGCTGACAAGATATCCCTTTGACGTATCCGATGTGATCTTTTTCTTATCATCAACGCCCTGGTTGTCTCCGGTGTGGACGAAATCGTTGTATGTGTATACATCTTCAAACAGATGGCTCTTTGAGAAATTTCTCACACCACCTGTCTGTCTGTAGGGATCGAGGTGCTTTGCTTCCCTGTTGGTCCGCTTGTAAAACTCATCATCGTCTATGGATTCGTTTATCCTGACGCCCCAGAGTATTATGGACGGATGATTACGATATTCAGTGATCATCTCGGTCACATTTTTAACCGCCTGATCTTTCCAATCTGCATCGCCTATGTGCTGCCATCCGGGAAATTCAGTAAATACAAGGAGACCTGCCTCATCGCACCTGTCTATAAAATAATGGGACTGGGGATAATGAGATGTCCTGACTGCATTTAATGACAGTTCTTTTTTCATGATGTCCGCATCAAATTCCTGCATGGACTTTGGCATGGCATAACCGACATAGGGGAAACACTGATGATGATCCATTCCTCTTATTTTGAACTTCTCACCGTTTATATAAAATCCGTCTGCCTTAAATTCAGCCTGCCTGAAACCTGTCCTGACAATGTATTCATCATATACTTTGTCTCCGTTAACGAGTTTCATTGATACATCGTACAGATAAGGACTGTCCGGAGTCCATAAAAACGCATCTTTGATTTTAAGGGAAAAAGGTCTGATATCAGATATCTCGGAGATATCAATCTCGCTCTCTTTTAATAGAGGTGCCTTGATATTTCCGATTTTTTTCATAAATTCCGTATCGGCAGGAGTAATATTAAATACTGCTTTCATATTCTCCTTTAGATCGCCGGGAAAAATCACATCAGCCAGTATGTCAAGGAGCACGTTGGATCCCTGGCATTTATTGTTGGCTGCATACATATCTTTAATATATACTTTGTCGGTAACCTCCAGATATACTTCTCTGTAGATACCGCCGTATGTCATATAGTCGATAACCTTTCCAAACGGAGGAATGTTTAAATCCTCCCCGGTATCGAGCATGACAGTGATTATCAGTTCTTTGCTGTCATTTATAAAATCGGTAATCTCTATTGTAAATGACGTATATCCGCATCTGTGCTCTGTAACCTTCTCACCGTTGACATATACTACAGCGAGATGGCCTGCACCCTCGAATGTGACAAATACATTTTTGTCACTCCAGCTGCTGTCTACTTTGATGTGTCTGCGGTAGCAGCACTTTTCCTGATAATCCTTTTCATTACAGTAATTATAATCAAGTTCCACGTTGGTATGAGGGAGTCTCACACTTTCCATGTCCTTCTCGTCATAATCCCTTTTGCACATCTCATCAGAAAAAGAATGCGAAAAAAGCCAATCATCGTTTAGATAAACCCTCTCTCTGACTGTTCCTGCCTTTGTCTTTGGCATAATCCGTAACCTCCATTCCCATATATTAAGCTATTTTAAAACAAGCTCTTCTTTTTTGTTTTCTCCGGTTAAAGCAGCGTCAAGTTTTACCTTTCCGCCTTTCTTTAACTTTCCGAACAGTATCTCCTTTACAAACAATGGTTTGATATCCGAGTCAACGACTCTCTCAATCTCTCTTGCACCATACTCGTTTGTGATACCCTTTTTAAGGATGTAATCCTTTGCTTTCTTTGTGACTGTCAGAGCGACTTTTCTGCCTGAAAGCTTATCTGTCAGCTCCCTTAGCTTTTTATCGACAATTTTCTCTGCCATCTCCCTGTTCATATGATTAAAGGTAACTATACCGCTCAGCCTGTTTCTGAATTCAGGAGAAAATACTTTTTTAACCTCCTCCATCATAAAGCTGTCATCTATTACCTTCTCACCAAAACCGATTTTTTGCTTTCCGACCATTCTGGCTCCGGCATTGCTCGTCATGATGATCACGACATTTTTAAAGTCTGCCTTCTGACCCTTGCTGTCGGTTAATGATGCATAGTCCATCACCTGAAGGAGCACATTGAATATATCCTGATGTGCCTTCTCAATCTCATCAAGGAGCAGTACGCAGTGAGGCGTCTTTCTGATCGCATCGGTGAGGAGTCCTCCCTCGTCGTATCCAACGTAACCAGCCGGTGATCCTATGAGCTTTGATATTGTATGCTTTTCCGCATACTCACTCATATCAAAACGAACCAGCTCTATACCAAGTTCTTTTGCAAGAACTTTTGCAACCTCTGTCTTGCCTACACCTGTAGGGCCCACAAACAAAAGCTTTGCCACAGGTTTGTCGTCTTCGTTCAGCCCTGCCCTGGACATACATATGGCATCCACAATCATCTTTACAGCCTGGTCCTGACCAAATACCTTTGATGTGATATTCTCATATAGATGGGAAAGAGCATCAACCTCTGTGGATTTTGCAGTCTGAAGAGGTATCCCGCAGGTCTTTGAGAGGACCTGCTCTATAACTGATTTATCTACTGTCTGTGTTTTTTTATCAGGCACAGGATGCATCTTTACGTATGCACCTGCCTCATCAATCAGATCTATTGCCTTATCCGGCAGAAATTTGTCATTTATAAACCGCTTTGAGAGTGAGACGGCATATTCCATCACGTCTTTTCCGTATTTAACTTTATGGAACTTTTCATAATTCTTTTTAAGTCCCTCAAGTATCTTTACTGCTTCCGCCTCAGACGGTTCTTTAATATCAACTTTCTGAAAACGCCTTGCAAGAGCCGGTGTCTTCTGGATATTTTTACTGTATTCGGAATATGTGGTTGCTCCCATAAAGCGAATAGAATTATCCTCAAAGAATGGCTGGAGGATATTGGCTGCATCCATGCCTCCTCCGGAGAGACCGCCTGCACCCACCAAATTCTGAATCTCGTCCAGAAATACTATGGGCTCCTTTTCCTTCATGATAGAGTCCATAAGCTGTTTGATTTTCTTCTCAAACTCCCCTCTGTAGGGTGTACCGGATACGATCGATGAAAGGTCAAGTGAAAATACATTGGCGTCCTTAAGCTCTTCGGGCACCTCACCCTTTACTATCCTGTCTGCCAGACCGTACGCCATAGCCGTCTTGCCTACACCTGCCTCACCTACGAAGATGGGATTGTTTTTATCCCTTCTAAGCAGTATCTGTATGGTCCGTTCTATCTCGTCATCCCTGCCTATGAGAGGGTTGTGTTCACTGACCGTATCATTGAGACGAACCGCATAGTCTTTCCACAAATCTCCGTCTTCATCGTCGTCCTCATTTTCTCCGCTCTGGCTATCCTGCAAAAGCTCGGAAAATCTAAAGAGAAGTTCCTGTCTGTCATCGATCTGCTTATCAATGTAGTAGACAGCAAAGCTCTCCTGAAGGTTTAAGATGCCCCAAAGTACATGATGGGCTCCCACCTGCTCGTTTCCACTGTTTCTCGCTGCCTCTACCGCCGTCTCCATTACAGTCGTAAATCCCGCCGACACCTCAGCTTTTTCCGGAATCTGGGAATCAGTTCTCCTCGGAAGCATCTCTGCAAAAAATTTCTCCAGATCGTCTGTCAGCTCTCTGATATCTCCGCCCATACTTTCAAAAGCTTTTGTGAATTCACGCATGGCCATCATCGCATAGAGTATATGCTCAGGTGTGACATATTCATTCTGGGCATACATACTCTTGCCCACTGCATACCGGAGTATTTCTTCTGTTCTCTCGTCAAACATCATCTCTTCCATACCTGTATATATATCCTTAATCTTTTCTCTTCTCTACGATCACCTTAAACGGGTATCCCTTGTCCCTGGCCTCACCGGTGACTTTCATCGTCTTTGTGATAGCCACATCATACACATATGTGCCTACTATGGCTCTGTTGCCCTTGTGTACAGACAGCATGAGATTTGTGGCTTCCGTAGTCGATTTCTCAAAATATTTTATGAGCATGTCCACGACAAAATCCATGGGAGTAAAGTCATCATTCAGCATTATGACATTATACATGCCGGGTTCCTTAACCTTTACACGGCTCTTTCTCGAAACACTGCTCTGTCCCTTTTTTGCTGTACCGCTCTCATCTTTTATCTCTTTTGATTTGTTAATAATATGCTCTTTCATAGTCCGTCTCTTTAAAGTGAATCATACTCCATATAGGAAAAAAGACGCGGAGCCGTTACCCTGCGTCTATATTGTATCCCCCTCATACTTTAATCTGTGCTTTATAAATAAATCATTCCTCTTCGTCGTCCACAGCCGATGCAACAGAACTGACAACCGAAGAAACTACAGAAATAACAACCGAAATAATAATAAGCAGTCCGCCACCCATGACAAGCATGAGCATCATATTACTCTCATCCATTTATCAGAACCCTCTTTCAAGAATTTGTCGGCTTTTTTACTAATCGCAAGCCATGATTATAGTACCACAATTATGCCTTTTTTACAACCTTAACCCCTTTGATAAAAACTTTCCCGGCAATATTATATTTGATAAAATACTGATAAACAAAATCGGCTTAATGTGTTATAATTTACTGAATTAAAATATGATTATTCGGAGGATTTTTTATGAGATACATACCTTCGGGCGTCTGCTCCAGAGCAATTGACGTGGAAGTGGATAATGACATTATTACATCGGTTGCTTTTACAGGCGGATGCAATGGCAATACCCAGGGAATCAGTGCCCTCGTAAAGGGTATGAACATTGACGATGCCATATCAAAACTTGAGGGTATAAACTGTAACGGCAGAGGTACCTCCTGTCCGGACCAGCTCTCAAAAGCTCTCAGGAAAATCAAAGAAAACAACTGATATTCGGGAAGAAATGATATTATGAAAAAGATCGTACTCACAGGCGGCGGAACCGCCGGACATGTAACTCCTAACATTGCTCTCATCCCCTCTCTTAAGGAGATGGATTATGAAATCTATTATATCGGTTCATATGACGGTATCGAGAAAAAGCTCATTGCCGATTACGGTATCCCCTACTACGGAGTATCAACAGGCAAGTTCAGAAGGTACCATGACCCTAAGAATTTCAGCGATCCCTTCAAAGTCTTAAAGGGAATCCACGAAGCAAAGAAAATATTAAAAGACATAAAGCCCGACATTATCTTTTCAAAGGGCGGCTTTGTATCAGTCCCCGTAGTGAGGGCTGCCGCATCCCTGAAGATCCCCTGTATCATACATGAGTCCGATATGACTCCCGGTCTCGCCAACAAATTCTGTATACCTGTTGCAAAAAAGGTATGCTGCAACTTCCCCGAGACCCTTAAACTGATATCAGGTGACAAGGCAGTGCTTACAGGTTCACCCATCCGCAAAGAGCTCATGATGGGTGATAAGGAAAAGGCCATGAAGTTCTGCGGTTTTACGGAAAACAAGCCTGTAATAATGGTCATCGGCGGAAGCCAGGGCGCAAAAGCGATCAACGACTGTGTACGCGAATCTCTCCCGAGACTCCTCCCGGACTTTAACATCATCCATATATGCGGAAAAGAAAAGATGGATAACATGCTGCTCAACACAGACGGTTATTCACAGTTTGAATATGTAAAGGAAGAACTTAAGGATCTGTTTGCTCTTTGTGATATCGTAATATCAAGGGCCGGAGCCAATGCAATATGTGAACTCCTCGCTTTAAACAAACCCAACATCCTCGTACCACTTCCAAGCAAGGCCAGCCGTGGGGATCAGCTCCTCAATGCATCAAGTTTTGAGGCTCAGGGATTTTCACTGGTACTTCGTGAAGAAAACATGGATCAGGATACACTTGTCGAGAGCGTACAGGAACTGTACTGCAACAGACAGAGCTATATAGACAACATGAGCCAGTCAGGTCAGAGAGATTCAATCTCCACAATCTGCCGGCTCATTGAAGAATATACTTTATAACAATAATAATTACATTTTAAGGAGATTCCTTGTCTCCTCTAATTCTTTTTTTGAAGGTTCTGACGGTTGCCACAATATGTGCTGACCGTCATTTTTATATCTTGGGATCAGATGGAGATGATAGTGCATAACTGTCTGGCCCGCAGCCGCTCCGTTGTTCTGTACTACGTTGAGGCCGTCTGCATTAAGACGTCTGCTCATCTCTCCTGCAAGCTTCTTGGCCAGAATCATGGCCTTGCCGGCTGTCTCATCGGGGAGCTCGTAAAGATTGTCATAATGCTCTTTTGGTAAGATAAGCGCATGGCCCTTTGTGGCAGGACCTGCATCAAGTATCACGTTAAATGTATCATCTTCATAAATTGAGTTTGTGGGAAATACTCCGTTTGCGAGTTTGCAAAAAATACAATCGTCTTTCATATATGCCTCCGTCAGTTATATTTACGAATTCTCTTCCATAAACGGGAATATCTCATCGAGTATTCTCATATTCTTAAAATCGCCCTTAGCCGTCAGGCTGCTGTCCATAAACGCTCCCTGGAATGTCTTTTTTCCGGCGAGCACATCGCGGAGAGTTTTCTCCGGGATAGTCAGAGTGACATCGGGATATGATACATCCCCTTCCTTAACGGTTATGTCCG